>Ga0163217_1006861_pt1 | contig 10150 bp, 6 predicted proteins | sample SynspAceP_FD_185933 | JGI IMG/M metagenome (GOLD analysis project Ga0163217, IMG submission 185933) | Saline lake microbial communities from Ace Lake in Antarctica - Synechococcus sp. Ace-P (PacBio error correction) | ecosystem: Environmental > Aquatic > Non-marine Saline and Alkaline > Saline ...
AGGGTTGAGAGGTAGGGAAGATGAGATTTCTTTTTTTTTTCCCCCCCGGCCATGGGTTTTTCCCCCTAAAAGAGAGGGAAATTTTGCAGGGAAGAAGATATGTAAAAGCTTTTTTCAAAAATCAACTATAAGTTTTTGAGAAGTAAGAGGAAACGGGAAAGCTAAAGGATTCGATCAGGTCCTGAATGAAGTTTTACGCTGGAGGTTTTGAAATCCTTTAGAAAATTTAAAAAGCAATAACCTTTTTCTGAATTAAGAAGAATTCGCCTTGAAAGAGGGTGAATTGCGAAAAAAGCATATTCGCCGGCTGTCAGGAGGTAATTTCGGGCTAAAGCCATATTGTTTTAGTTCCTCAAGTTTTTTCCCGCCAATGCCTCTTCTGACGATAGCCCTTTGTGGCCTGTTCTGCAAAAGATGGCTTTTTAAAAGTAACAAGCGAATTGGAGTTCTGGTGGGAGACTTTAATACCCTAGCCCTTCAAGCGTTAATTCCTCGACGATCCTTCAGCAAAGCCAAAACAAAGGGTGGATTCGGTTATTTCCACAGCACTAACAGATGGTTTCAGCCTTTTGGAGGAGCCTGCCCCTATAACGGATTGAAACCCGGTGAGTTAGTCAAGATCCTGTGCTTTTACGGAGATTTTGGGATATCACGTGATTAAAGTTTCAAGATAGACAGCCTAAAGCTCCAGGTCCAAGTTTCAAGTTTTCTCCAGCATTTTGGGGTAACGAAAGATCCATCATCCGCTTGGGGAAGATCCCTGGCCAAAATGGAAAGTAAATGAACTATTTATACCACAGATTCAAAAGAGTCAACTGTAAATGGGAGGATATCGTTTTTTGAATTTTTTCTGAAGATCAGCTTCAAGCCAAAAAGGTGGTCTAACTTACCCTTGGTTTAGTGTAGGATCCAAATGGATTCCTGAAATTTGAGATGGCAGCCTTAACCCTTTCAGAGGTGCGGAGAAGTGGGTCCTCCTCCGATCCGTACTCAGTAATGGTTTACTCAATCCTAGATTAGATATATAAAAAACCCGTGGAATCTTTCGAAGATTTGAAGAAAGTATCAAGTCGCGAATCATACGAGAGATTCAAGATTCCCAATGATCCAAGTCTCAGGTTAATGGCTAAGAACCAAAAAATTCGTTACAATTTTGACGAAAATGACGAGGCAGGTTTGTTTCGTAGGAAAACGCCTTGACTCCTCATGCCAAAACAGGTCCTTTATAGTCATTTGCTTTCGGCTAATGAACCTTGAAGAAAAGAGGGCCTTATTTAAGATAGGTAGTCATCGTATACTACATCCGATTTTTTTTAAGATTCCTTGATGGTGTAAGATGTTCCCTGCAAATCCAAAACTAACCTTAGTTCCTTTCCCGATTTTTGTACACTGATCGCGTTAATCGCATTGAAATTTGAACGATCTGGAGGAAAAAGATTTGCAGCAAATAATAGGAACTACAACAATGCTTCTCACTGAATACAGGGATGAATTCTTCTCTTTTCCCTGATGAATCAAGAGGTGGTGGCAGAAAGGAATGAAAGATTCTGTAGCAACAGGCGGAATATATCAAAAAGAATATCAAGCAATACCAATTGGAAATCGAATATGATGCTACCTGTAATAGTTCCTGGATGTTGACAAATGACTAGTCAATTGCCCAAAAGTCTTTTAGCCGATAAACCCGCTGAGCGAAGATTTGATCTCAAGTTTTGAACTGATTGATGCCCCAAAACAGCCCCTCGTGCTTTCCCAAACTGAAACCAAGGTAAATTTGAATATAAAAATCATCCAGTTCATTTTTCTTTCGGAAGGCAAATCTTAATCTCGCTTACCAAAGAGCTTGAGGAAAATGACATCTTCACCTCATATTATTCCGTGAAAAAATATCCTGCTGGAAGAAAAAGAAATTTGAGAAACCCGCGAATAGTTATTTCGGATTTCCAAGAATACTTGGATGGAGATCTAATTGAAGAGCTTCCGAAAAAAATATCCATTACAGTAAACCCATAAAGCGAAAGAGAACGCCCTTTTATCTCGCTAAATCAATAAGAAATTTAATCCAGCTAAATCCTTCTTGGGTAATGACCTTAAGATGAAAGACTCACTGATAAGAACTAAACAACTTAACGAATTTTTCCTAGTACTAGTTTTTACTCCAGACTTTCTGCAAAATTGCGCAGGAGCAGCGCCGCCTACCGGCCAAGACTGGATAGATTGTAGCGAAAGTCGACAATTTAGCATCATATGGAATCTGATGTCCAAAGACTTATTCAGGAAGGCGATTTCACAAACCCAGCAAGCGTCGAGCCTCCTACAAGATGTGAGAATGTTTGAATCATTAATGATCAACAAGCTTTGATGGTTGCCTGAGGCAAGAATTTGAATTCTGTATGTCACTGATCGGAAGTAATGCTCCATACAGAGCAGCCGTTTTCAATATGGGTCATCCAACAGTTTGGTGCGATTGAGGCCACTTTTACTTTCAAATCTTATGGTAAAACCGTGTCACTCAAAAAAGAGATCGAAGACGGTAATGCCGTGAGCGAATTGATCGTTCCAGAGGGAATGCAGGGAAAGATCACAGAAGGACTATACCTCCTCACCAGCTGAAGGTGAAGAGCTTTTATAAAGTAAATCCCCTTCGATTCCGCTACCATTTTTTCAGCTGAAGTCACAGTTGGCTAATATCGTTAAAAAACCTGAGGTCGAATCAAGACCAAGAAGAGATATTGAGCAACTCGAGTTTAAGGACGATATCGGATCAGGCCAAGGCAGAGTTTGCATACTTTAGCTAGAGATTTTCAGAGAGATTCCAGGATCTGTGCTCTAAGGGGAGATTAGGTTCTTTTAGAAGAGGAAGAATTGCTCCTGATTTGAGGCAAGCCGCATTGGCATTAAGACTGGGGAAAGCTAGCGATGCGGTTGAAACCGTGATTTTGGTAATTCACTTGATCCAATTGCTGGAGAACAAAGGAAGGTCCCTAAATACCCGCGTACATTTAAGAATCCCAAAAGCGGACTCAAGAAAGATTGTCAAAGCTGAAGGCGATACTTAGACAGTTTGAAAACAGAGATTCAAGCTGGAAGAATGAATTTGCGAATTGCTGCAAAGGAATATGCTGATGATCGGGGCGACATCTGAATAATGGAGGTTCTTCACTGATCCCTGCTAACAGCTCCAGCCGCCTTACGACTCCCGATAACACTGGAGGACCCTTGTTTTATACTTCACTCTTGAATAGTAATGCAGTTGGGGGCTCATTACTAGAAGCCTATTCAAATAATGAAGACCCTCGGAAGCAGCCAAACTTCGAATCTGTTCTACAGGGATAAATATCCTCAGCTCAACCGATGCTAAATCTTCAGATGATTAGAGAAATTATAGCTGCAAACTCTTCGAAAAAAAAGAGGATGACCTTTGAGTATGTTTAATTCGGCAAAGGAAGATTTTTTATAGACTTAGATCCACTGTTATGATCGATGCGAATGTCGCTCGCTGAAAAATAAAAAAGGCCGAACTAATTGCTCCTGGCCTTTAACACCTCGAATCCGTTGTATTCTACTAACTTTTTTTAACTAAAAAGCGCCTTCAATGCCCAAGCCAAACTGCGTTAAGTCCCTCTTTTAAGACCCTTTCGATTCCTTAAGTTTTGGCTTTAATTTCTTCTTACGCTCTTGTGAATTCTCGTTTCCAAGAGTGCCTTTCCTTTTTTTGAGTTCTTCCTCTTAGGAGAGAGGACTTTCTCGTTATTGGCGATTGCTTTCATTCGTATATGTTTAGTCGTGGCATGTCACACTTGTGAGTGCTGCGGCACATATATGTTGGTTTGAAATCGGGTGCTCTTGCTATTTGGTCACAATTTGCTTTAAGAACTCGTTTTCCAATTCATTGGCTTTTGATTTTTGCTCTTCCATAAATTTTTTCGTTGATTCATTTGCATTTAGACACACTTATTTAATTCCAGGAATTATTGTAGCTGATATTTTTAGGATTTCAGGTGTGTTTCACTGCCTGCGTCTCTGTTCTCATAAAGTCTGCATAGACACCTTCGCAACTCCATTAACAATATCAACTGGATTGCCTACTTTCTATAGATCTTACCATCATCCAAGACAATATCGTGATCCGCTAGCTTGCAGAGGAGACTCGATGTGGAGATGATGATGGAGGTCCTGTCTTTTCATTTATTTTGTTTCAAAGCTGATATAGGATACTATTCTCAGTCTTCGTGTCACTGCGATAACAATACGTCCAGAATCAGAAGATTTTGTAATTGGGTGAGGAGTGTTAGAGCATAGCTCTTGCAATTGATCACACGCTGCTTTTGCCCACCGGAAAGGGTGAATTCCTCGCTCTCACTAGCATAGTCCTCTAAATCCTTTGGGAAATCACGATATTCTGATGACATCCGCAATGCCTTTGCTGCCTGATGGATAATGGCCTCATTCTGGGATGTCGATCCAAAAGCAAATTTATTCCCCGATCGGTATCTAGAGAATAAAAATAGCGTCTGTGCACATAACGCGATCTGTGATCGAAGATGAGAAATATCAATAGAGAAAGTGGTTTACCATCTATTGAAATCCCACCTTCAGTAGGATCATACATTCGCTCATCAGAAGAATTCCGCTATTCGTTGTTGACTTACCGAGTCCTGTGGTCCCAATAATACACAAGGTTTGTCCTCCTTTAATCTAAAGCTGACCTGATCTAAAGCCTTAATCCCTGAATCAGGATACACAAAAGTCAATATTAGACACTTCAATGCAAACACTTGGATTTCAGTTTTTTTATGACTTTTCAGAACTCACAGATGTCAATTTTTTTCTCGTGTAAGAAACTCATTTGGATTCTAGTCTGAGAAGCGGCAGCCTCGCTGGACGATACTGTAATCCATCCAAAAGAAGTCCACCGGCCAGGTCAGCATTATTCACGGTAAGGAAAACTCGCAAGTAACTATCCGTACGCCTATTTCTCCATTGATGACTTGGCAATCCACCTACTAACCTGATAATCGTAGAAATTCCAAACAAAGCATGATCAAGGGGAAAACTAAGCATTCACTTTAGTCCAGACGAAATGGATTTAATTTAATAAGTCCTCAACTTGCCTTTAGCAAAGTCTTTGCGCTATCAGCTTTCCTCACCAATATGCTTTCAAAACTCGGATTGCCTGAGAAGGGCTTCCTGAAACAAAAGCTACCTCAATCCGCTAAGGCTCCGTTGGATCTTTCAGACTGCGCTCGTTTGATCAGTGTTATTAACTAAAATAGATACTCAATAAGAAAGTATCTGCAAAAGGGAAGAAGTGAATACAACGTCTAGCAGCGGGATGATCATAATCATATAAGTGATCACCAGTGGGAGACGAAATCAATAAATGCAATCCGTACATAAGTAGCAGGGCCAAGATATCATGTCGGTACCGACTCACAAATCTTCCGTGGATTCGAGCTCAGGTCAACCTGTCTATTTTTTTATAGAAAACTGAAGTGGCAAATTCGTGATAGTGGCTCATAAAGTTTCACTTTTCATGTCAAACTCGATTTTTCGAGAGCATGATAATTACGTTCTGACGAATGAGGAAAAGAAAAATCCTCGTAACAAAGTCCATTCACTAAAATCATGAGATTCCGATACGAATACAGAATTTTTAAAAAAATTTCTTTAGCTGGGCTCACGCCCATTCACCTAGTTGTACGCGGCCTATGTAAATCGTCAAAACTCTCTACGACATAATCTAGTTGGCCAGATCTGACCAGCTGCGCAAGGGATAGATTACGAAAGATATTAGATAAATGACAGTAAATACTATCCCGAAGAGCAGTTAAATCCCTTATACTTAAGGCAGATACTTATTGAGTTGCAAAGGTGGGCTTCACCAAATAAATAATTTTATTTTAGAAATTTAGTTAAGCGGTTTATGGACAAATTAATTCTTTTTGAAGGCCAATAAGGAAGTATTTAATTTTGGTAATTGGGCGAACCACTTGCCTTAGCCTGACCCAAATATAACATAATTCTAAAAAGCGAAGTTCTAACATGTTAGAGATTAAAGCCAACAAAATCGCATCAGGCAGCTCTATTTTTGGGCCAAATGTACCAAAATGGATCATGAGCAATTGGTCATTTGCAAGGAGAGGCAACAGCCTTAAAGCATTAATTCGCGAATTCCACAATACGTCTTAGGGGCCGAGCTTTTAGGAGGCCCACTCGAATGTGGCGCCTTACGCTACAGAAGAAGAAGCACATTACGAGATGTATTGCGATTATCCCTGAGGAATTTGACTTCAAAAATTCACTTGCTGGACTTAATCTCGGGTAGGACTCAGGCAGGGTGAAGATAAGCGAGCAAATTGAAATGAGATATATAGGCGGTTATGTGCGTCTTTGTAGTGGGAGTTGGATATAGGGAGATGCCTGAGTCACTCGCGTATTCACGTTACCGGAGTAGTCAATTATAGCGATCATATATTTGGTGTCGGAATTTATCGCCATGGATGTATGCGATGACACACACCGGCTTACCCAAAGGGCTTTAGGAGATCCCATGACAGTATATATCGTTTACAGGTGTAATGCGCGTTTAGGTCATGGGATGAAAGCAGGCAGCAAAAAAGCAATTTGGCTTTTCTGAATGAACCTTTCTGGAAAAAAAATTGGTGTACAAGGTGTAGGGCAAGTTGGTAAATACCTGAATTGAATAGTTATTGCAAATGAAGGCGCTGAAAGTGATGATCTAGCCGACATTTTTTCAGGAAAATTAATGGAATGGCAAAAGGTCTACGGCGCTCAAAGCAGTTGATCCAAATGAATCTATGTGATTCTACGAGATGGCAATCTATGCCCCTTGTGCCTTGGAGCCTACTATTAATGACGAAACTATTCGGCACGCTGGCCTTAGAATGCGCTAGTGGTGGACAGGCGGAGCCAAGATAATCATTGGAAAAGATGAGGAGAAGCACGAAAGCTTTCTGATGCAGAAAGGGACGTCTATGCACCCTGATTTCTTGATTAATGCTCAGGAGGAAGTAATAATGTCGTGAATGGATATACCTCGTGGCTATAGATCGTGAATGTCCGTATTTCAATCAAAGTGCTCGAGGACAGTAAGAGAGAGCGGTTGCATGTCTAAATATTGAAGAAGATCACGAGGCATGAAAATATCCACTCAGCAGAGCTGCAATACGGAAATGCAAAGCTATGGACATTGCATCCATGTGGAGGCAGTTTAGCATAAACTCTACTTATGAATCGCAGAATAGTCGAGAAATCAAAAACGCTGGAAATTCTGCGCTTTCCGTGTGGGTTTTTTATGTACCCACTTATCTAAGAGAAACTATCGAGCCTAAGGGGCAATTGCCTATATTTGCAGCTCCTAACATATCACTGGGCTAAAGTCTGAAGGAATTCTTAGGGGTCCAGGGCTTGTCCAGAGTGACCTTGTATGCTTATGGAAGGAAGGTGTTTCGGGGATAAGCACACACTGTGCAAAAAGCTTTGTAGTCAAGGGGAAGTCTTTTTGCCTGATATACATATGAGAGAAGTATGTCAGGAGTAAAGGAGGACCTTGAATAAATCTGCAGAGAGGTAGCTTAAAATCTGTTGCGCCCACCGTGCGAGGGGCACAGGGAGATATGTACGGGGGGGCACCGAAGGTATAAAAGCAGTTGGTAATTGCAGCTTGAAAGACAAGTTCGACCAAGCAATGAAAAGATCACCAGTTCTATGTGTAAAGAACATGGTAGACGTACTCGAGTAATTTGTATTTATATCTGTGCAGTTGAATTGCTAAGAGGCTTTTTGGAACCACGTAAGAAAAGGAAGTGGAAAAAAGACACGATAGTCGGAAATAACTTTTTCGATTATTGGCTTGGCAACGACTAAAGTTAGCTTTCCCTGCAATCTTAACTCATTGGTGATTCAGTTTCTTATCAGGCTGCCTCTGGCAAGATAATCCATGTAACTTAGAATTGATCTTGAGCTTGAAATTAAGGAATGGTCTTAGAGATTATATTAAGACATCAGAAGTATACCAACCATCCTCGGGAATAGAAAACCCACCCATAGAGCAAACTTGGATGCGGCCGATAGCATACTTATTAAGAAAAATCATCTTTATAAATGAGTAATCTAATTAACTTGCTCAAAAAGATTTGAACTGGGACTGAACAAAAATCAGTTTGTTAGAGAGTCTGGCAGCCAAAGATTGAAAATGCTGTGGAAATGCTAGACAGTGAAAGTGATGGACAAATGCCAGAAATTGCAACAATGGGATGAGATAAGGGAATTTTTTTTGGAAAATATATTTAAAAACTTCACCATCAAGCATGGGGCGCTGAGAGTAAGGGCGTTAATCTCTCCAACGAACAAATAAATGGGACATTTGGATCGACTAGCATAACACTGACAAAATCATCATTTCGATGGGCTCTTTGTCAGAATGAGTAAACTTTTCCAAGTATTTCGCAGTCAAGTGCGTATAAATGGAATATATAGGACATCTCTAAAACCTACAGCACTCCAAAAATAAGCAGTTCGTCAATGGACTGTTGGATGTAATGCAAAGGAGCTAACCGAAAGTGGGTGAAAATCCGTAAGAGGTGTGGTAGATGAACTTTTGGACAATAAATATATAAAACTATGAGCAAAAACAGCAAAATTCCACTCGTCGCTTTCGAATCGGAGCAGGAGAGGGCCTTGCATGGGAATTCTTTTCGCTCCTGAAGCAGTAATAATACGCCCCGTGGAATAAATTATCATTAGAGTTAATCCAATATAAAAAAGAACTTGAAAGTGTAGTAGAAGCGATTGGTTGAAGGAAAAGAAACTCATCTCACGGAAGCTAAAACTGAGGGAAAACGAGTATCTCTGAAGCATAAAAATAAAGCAGAGAATCTGCTGTAATGTAAAGTAAGTTAATAGATCCAAATCTAATCATAGGTAACAATTAAATCGTATGAAATCATTTCCTTAAAAATAGACGCCATTGCCCAATGTAATTCATGGGCACTTGGAGTACGTGGCAGGTCCAAAAGATAGCGCTGAATGAGAAAATCAAAGCACTAAGAAGAAAGACGCTGCTTTAGAAACGATCAAAGCATCCGAATACTCCGGTGAAAATGCTCAAGGCTACACGAAGTAGCAGACCTCCTCTCACTAGTCAATTTCGAGTCCCTGAAGATGGAGCTTGATTGGAACTATTGCTGAAGGCGAAGTAGTTGACAATCTCTTCAGATTTTACTAGAACAACGGGCAAGCGCCTTTGGTAAAACTATTCCAGATATTATGCAGCCCTCTGCGATGTACTGAGTCCGTGATTGACTAAGACGCCCTGTGAAGCCTGGTGAAGACCGTTTTTTGTGAAGGTAATTTAATTTCTTTCTCAAATCTTGGAGCTCAAGCTCCAACAGTGACTATTCAACAATACATAACCGACTGTAATAGACTTCGTTTTGAAAAGACAGTAAATCCTAAAAGAATGCGGCCCTGCTCTTAATGTTGGACCAGTAAAAAATAAGCATGATTGTCAATGTATAGCTCAGCTGCAGCAGTGGCGGTGGAATAGTTAGTCAATTTTCTTATTTTGGCTCGTAATTATCTGATCATGTATTCTTTAAGTTCACCACAGCAGGAAAAAACGAGAAAGAAGTTCCAAAAATGTTTATGAGGAAGATCAATAAAAGGGAGATGATGTAGTGACCATGCGAGGAAATGCAATTAAAGGTGATTGAGGTAGACTCAGATAGCGGTAATTGCTGAATCTTGATCGAGGATTGAAGGGTCAAAGTTTGAAAAGTCTGCGATTTCCTGATTCTCGATAGAAATTCAATCCCCGAACGAATAAGATTGATTTTGCCGAGAGCATAAACCCTAAAACGGATTTCCCTAAAAAATCTCTAATGCTCAAAGGTATCCTTTGCATTGCAGCGCTACCACTTTGGATTAACGCCCTGAATAAGACGAATTATACCACTGTGGTTGATTATCCCATTGAGCTGAAGTCTATATAGATGAGAAGTATATGGCTGTGAAAAGAACAAGAATCAAATCCAGTATGAAATCAGAGGAAATGCTGGTTTGCTCGCAAATATTATTAACCACACACTTCGTTCTCGTTCATTAGAAAATCAGGCCAGAAAAATTT
>Ga0163217_1038509_pt1 | contig 10150 bp, 9 predicted proteins | sample SynspAceP_FD_185933 | JGI IMG/M metagenome (GOLD analysis project Ga0163217, IMG submission 185933) | Saline lake microbial communities from Ace Lake in Antarctica - Synechococcus sp. Ace-P (PacBio error correction) | ecosystem: Environmental > Aquatic > Non-marine Saline and Alkaline > Saline ...
TCCCCACAACCACACCACCACACCCACACACAAAAAGAAAAAAAAAAGAGAAGATTTCACTTGGCCCACTTGTGAAACCCCTACGGCGGTGCCGGGTGGGTGGTTGCGGGGGCGCTGCTGCACAAAAGGGGAACGGCCTCTTGGTGGGGCCTACCTGCTTGGTGAAAAACAATTTTCCCGGCCCCTGCCCCAAGCTTCACCAACGCCAAACCCGGCCCGGTGCGGGCCCCTATCTGCTGGCGGTTTGGGCGCGGCAACTGGATTTGCCGGCCGGGTGATGGCTGGCGCCTGGACTTTGTGGCCCCGAAAATGAGGGTACCCCGAACGACCTTCTGGCGGGAGTTCCCCCCGGGCGGTGGTGCGCGCTGAGGGCCCGAACGCTGGGATCGTCCCGGCGAAAGCGCTTCCTGGCGCGACGCCCGCCCCCTTGGGCTGCAAGAAGCGAGGGCTGTTTCCGACGGCACGATGAAACTATACCGCTTGGCCTGGCGAAATCCTCGGCTGGGTCCGGCCGCCAGGCAGGTGCCGGCTCAGCTGCGGTGCTGCCGCCCCTGCCCGAGCCCCCCCCCCCCCCCTATCCAGCCCGCTGGAATCAAAGGCCGCTTCCGCGCCAGGGTTTGAGTGAGGTTTGCTGGGTTTGTAACGGCCCGGCGATCAACCGCTGCCAGCTCAACCCTGCTGACAGCCATGACACCCCCGGCCCTGCAATGTGCTCGGCGGCCGACCGGGGAGGCCGCTGGCCCGGCCCTGCTGCTCCTGTTCCTGCTTGCCCGGTGCGCCCGCCTCTATTTAACGGCACCCGGAGATGGGCCCGCCTGGTGCACTGAAACCCGGCTGCCGGCGAGGCCCAGCCTGGGACGCTTTTTCCCCTGGCGCCGCGCCACGCTGCGGCGCTGGCTGGCCGGGCTAGTGCCCTGCGCCGTAGCCACCCCGGCCCTTTGCGCCATCTAGCTGGCGCTTCACCGGTAGCGCGCATATGTCTCCTGCAAGCTGAGCCGTCGGTGGAAGGCCCGGAGCGGTCTGGGTGGTGATGCAATCTGGGGCTGCTGGCCTGCCGTTTGGCGCTGCCCGCCGGCGCCACCAGCGGTTAGCTTTTGGCCACCGCAATCGGTGGGTGGCCCCGCCCCGCGACGCTGCCGCCCCAGCACGTGGCTTGGTGCTGGCCTTCCGGCGAGCTGAGCAGATCTGGCGTGCCTACAGTGCCACACACCATGACTCTGGGGTGGGATTGGCACGGATCCACTCGAGACCAGTCTGGACACACCCCGAGACCGTCCTCGAGAAGCAGTTTCGGCTTGGAGTGACTTTCCGGCCGGGCCCAAGCGCCGTGGTAGAGGCCCTGCTGGCGGCCTGACTGCCTGCGTGCTGCCCACCTGGCGGTGGGCAAGTTCCTCTGTTCCAAGTTGCCGGCCCCTGGTGCGCCAGGGGCTGGTGCTGTGATCTCGCCCCTGGTGCGCTTGATGCCAGGACCAAGGTGAGCCAGTTGCGGGCCGGCGCGGGGGATCCCGGCGGCACTGCCTGCACGGTCGTGCCTCGACACGGCCCCTCGCGCCAGCCGCCTGCACCGCCAGATCGAGGCCAATGGCCTGCGGCTGTCTCTAGCCTCGGCCCCGGAGCGGCTGCGCGCCGAGGCCACCCGCCGGCTGCTGGAGGAGGTGCTGGAATGCCAGGGCCAAAGCCTGGTGGCTCTGGCCGTGGAATGAGGCCATCTGCAATCAGCGCCTGGGGCCATGACTTCCGGCCCGAGTACCGCCGGCTGGGGAGTTGCGCCGCCCTCTGCCCTGGCGTGCCGCTGGTGGCCCTGAGCGCCACGGCGGCCCCTCGGGGCGGGCCCGACATCATTCGCCCTGCTGCAGTTTGCGGCGCCGGCCCCTGGAATCCAAGGTGCCGCTCGGCCCGTCGCCAAACCTCATGCTACGTCCATGCCCGGCGGCCGGCCGAGCCGCTTGCCGGGTGCTGAGGCGTGGCCGCCGCCAGGGGGGCGTGCTGATCTACGCGCGCACGCGGCGTTCGGTGGAGGCCTGGGCCGCCCGGTCCTCGCGGCTGGGGTGGCGGCCATCGCTATCACGTCCGGTTGGATCCGGAGAGCCCGACTGCTTGGGCCCTGGAGCAAATTTCAGCAAAGCACCCCCGGCACGTGCTGGTGGCCGACGGCGCCTTTCGGCATGGGGTCGACCGCTCCGATGTGGGCCTGGTCCTTGCACCTGGACCTGCCGGCCAGCGCCGAGGCTACCTGCAGGAGTCGGGCGGGCGGAACGCGATGGCGCCCGGCCCAGTGCCTGGTGCGCTGTTCCGATCCGGCCGGATCGCACCACCTGGGTTGGGCGATGCGGGCCTGATGCGGCAAGCTCCAGACGACGTGCAAGGAGCAGAGCGACCCCGCCTGGAGCTGGGCCCAGCAGCAGCTCCGGCCATGGAGGCGGTGCGGAAGGGTCAACCTGCCCGCGAGCATGACCTGCTGCTGGCCGCGGTGAGCTCGTGCCCCCCTGCGGGTCCGCTGTTGACAACTGCAAACGCCGGCAGCCGTCCCACCGATTGTCCGCTCGAGGTGCCCAGGTCTCTGGCCTGGAGCACGCGCAGCGGCTTTGAATCTGCGCCGCCTGCCGATGCCTGGCCACGGCGGAATCAGAAGAGGATCGTTGGGTGGCTGCTCGCCGCCTGGTCCAGGAAAGAGCTGATCAGTGAGAGCGATGACGGCAGCCAGCGCCTGTGGTTGCGCTCGGGCCGGCCGTCGCTATCTGCAGCATGCCCGTGCCCGCTGGCGCTGGGTCGCCTGAGCTCCAGCAGGCATCAACGATCAGCCGTTTCTTCAAGTCGGGCCTGGGGTGCGGCCACGTTTCCAGACGCCGCCCTCGCCTGGGGGTGTGATCTTCTTGGCCCTGAGCAGTTCACCAGCAGAAACAGCTGCCTTGCCCTGGTTTATTGAGCGCGGACGGCGACCTGGCTGCCTCCCAGGGGCCTGCCAAGGTGGGAAATCCACCTGGATAGGGCCATAGGTGCGCCAGTCAGGCGGCCGCCCAGCGGCGGCTGTGGTTGCTGCGCTGTGGTTGCTGGGTGTGGTGCGGCAGTGGCTTGGGGCGGCGGCGGTGGTGCGCTGGGCGGCGGCGGGTTTTGGCCCTGGGTGCTTGGGATGGCGGGTCTGGCTGAGCAGGTTCGCCGCCGCAGCTGGGAAACGCAGGCCAGGCGGGTGCCCGGCCCCTCCACCTTGTCGGGGCTGGAGCATGGCGTTGAGCGACACCAGCGCTGACCGGCACGCCATAGAGCTCGGCAATGCCCGAGAGGGTTTCGCCGGGCCGCACCACATGCGTGCTGGCCGCTTTGTTTCACTCGCTGCCCTGGCCTGGAGGAGGCAGCAGCAGTGGAGGAGCACCAGGCACCACTCAAGGAAGGCCGGCCCGCCTTCACATGGTCGCGCGCTGAGGTTGTGAGATCCATCAGGCGGCGTACGAATGCCACTGCGTTCGGCGGATCTCTCCGAGAGGTTTCACCCGGTTTTAAACCCTGTAGGTGCCGCGTTCCAGACGCTGCGCTGGGCCGGCGGGCCGGGTCGCCGCAGCGGCAGGCGGGCCCGTGGACGATCGGCCGCCTCTGATGCTGTGAGCTGCATCAGCCTGAGGGTGGGACACCCGTAGCGCTCGCAACTCTGGGAGAGGGTTTTCGCCCGTTTCACCACAGCCTTTCGCCGCCCAGTGGCGGGCAAAGGGGCAACAAGAGGGCGAGACCAGGGCGGCGAGGGAACGTCGCATGGACAGGGTCAACTAAGCAAATGCCGAACCATAAGGAGACGCACCATTGCCCAGCCCTCTGGCAGGGGGTTCCATCCCAGCAGCCGCTTGATCAGGCTCCGAGGCGTTCGCCGTAGTGGCGGATAGCGAACGGCAGATCGAACGGAAGGGGCGTCGAAGCACGCTGCGATGGGTGCGAGAAGGTTCGAAAGTCCGGCTTTGCCGTGTAGTTGCCCATGCGCTGGGCGCCCACGGCCTCCGAACGGCAGTCGCGGCACCCCCAACTGCATCGACCACGCGTCGTTGAAGCCAAGACGCCCTCCCGAGCTCGTGCCGGCCAACAGGGTCTCCTGGGCCCGAGAGCTTGGCTGAACAGATACAGGGCCAGGGGTTGGGGCCGCGTCATTGAATTGCGGGCGATCGCCGCGGCCCGAGGGGACACTCAGGCACGGGCAGTAAGGGCCCGAACCAGTTCCGTCGCCATCAGCGGGTCGTCCCTGATCGACCGGCCCACAGGTGGGGGCGATGCGCAGCTCTCGGGATCGCTCTGGCCGCTCGGCCACGGATCTGACCCCGTTGCCTGGCCCCCTCCAGCAGGGCCGAGACCGCTTCGAACTGGCCCCGGTTGACGAATCCGGCAAGATCGGGCGAACGCAGCGGATCCGGGCCATAGGCCCCGCAGGAATCGGCCTCCAGGGCGCTGATGCCAGGGCGGGCCGCACCGCTTCTTTCCACCCAACATGGTGGTCGGGGGCGTAGCAGTCTGGTCAGGCATTGAGGCCCTTCCCCCATGGCGGAATGCGCCGGGCGGTCCACGGCCAGATCGGTCATCGCTGAGACCACCGCCGGGCTCCTTGCCACCCAGTTCCACGTGACCGGGGTGAGATGGCGGCGGCGGCGGCCAATCACCCAGCGACCGACCCGTGCCGCCGCCGGTGAAGAAGATGTGGTCAAAGTGCATTCCAGCACTGCCGGGCGGTGTCGCGTCCGCCTTCCACCACCGCCACGGCAGCTGGATCGAGAATGGCGACCGGCCAGCTCGGGCGATCAGGGCCGGGTGCGTCGGGGCGTGTCGGAGGGCTTGAGCACGGCTGTGTTTCCCCGCCGCCAGCGCACTCACCAGGGGCTTGCATCGAGAGTCGAGAACGGATAGTTCCGGGCGCGATGATCAGCAGCAGCCCAGGGCTCGGCATCATCTGGGCCCGCCGGGGCGTTGGAAGAGGCAACGACAGCGTTGCCGGGGCGCCATCCAGCGCCGCAGCCGCGTGGCCAGCTTCAGCTCCCCTGCCGCATTACCGCCACCAGCTCGAAGTAAGGCCCTCCACCGGCGCTTGCCCAGGTCGCGGCGAGGGCGGTCCGAGCACCGCCCTGCTCATGAACTGTTCAAGCAGCTCGGCATCCCGTCAAGTTGCGGAGGCGCCAAGGCAGCGGAGCTGTGGTGCCCTGGGCGCACCGGTTCCGCGCAAGCGCTTCCAGCGACAGCGCCAGAGCAGCAACGGCGATGGGCTAGGGCGGCGGTGCTGGACGGAGGGTTCATCGCTCCAGGGGGCGCAGGCTCGAAACTTCCAAGTGTGTCCGTCTGGCCCAGGCCCAACCCCGCCAGGACGCTGCCTGGCGGTTGGCTCCGCAGCAGGCAGATGGTCCCTGGTCCGGTCAGCCACTCCTAACGTTGGTCGGGTTGGCTTGCTGCCTAGCACCCGAAACCCGGCCCTTTTTTTTGGGGGGGGCCCCCCCCCCCCCCCCCCCCCCTTCCTTGCTGGTGCAGGCAGGCCCTGGGTGCCGCTGTGCTGCTGAGCAGCGCTCTGCCGGCAGCCGCGCTCGAACAGGCCGAAAGCCCAGTCAGGCTGCTGACCCGCGCCCGCTCTGGTGCCAACCCACCTTACACCGTGCTGGCGGACATGAAGCGCAGGTGCAAGGAGCACCTCCGGGTGGAATCGATAAACCGAAGCTGGGGCACCTGAAATCCATGGTTACGAAGCCACCCCCCAGGCGATCTGGAAGCGGGCCAAGCGCGCCGACGTGGTGCTTGAAAACGGCCTGAGTCTCGACTCTGGGCCCGGCGTTTCACCGCCGGTCTGCCCGAGTCAGCCCGGTCACCTTGAGCGAGGGATCGAGCCGATGCCGATCGCGAGGATGCCTACAAGGGCAAGCCCAATTCCCCATGCCTGGAATGTCCCCCCGAACGCTCGCTGAGATCTAGTGGAGAACAGCCGCAAGGCCTATCACCAAGCTCGATCCCGCCAAACGCCGAGCTGAAACCGCCGCATGCCGAGGCCTACCGCCCCAGTTGCGCAGCCTCGATCGCGAAAACCTCCAGCCAGCCGTCCGGCGATCCCCCCGCGCAGCGGGCAGCCACCTGCGAGGGAGCCTTTCCTATTCTGGCCCGGATTCGGCCTGGAGGAGAACCTCTGGCCGGTCAATGCCGAATCCCCAGGTGACCCCCAAACGCATGCCGCGTTGATCCCCTGGTGCGCGAGCGTGAAGGTGCCGCGGTGTTCTGTGAAGAGCAACCTGGTTGAAGCGATCGAAGCCCAGCGGCCAGGTGCCAAGGAAAGCGGCGCCGCGTTTCGGCGGGTGTTCTTCGTGAATTCGCTTTCGCCCGCCGATGGCCCGGCCCCATCCCTGGCTGGGATTGCAGCGTCACAATGCGAGTAGACGCTGCTGGACGGCTTGGCGGAGTTGATCCGATGGAAGCGATCTTGGAGCGAACCTGCCGCCCAGCGAGGCAATCAGCCTCCCGCAAACCTCGCGCGAACTAATCAACGCGCATCGTTTGCGCTCCACGACGTCCTCCCTGCAGGTTCAGGCCAGCTAGCCTCTGCGGCCTGGTGGGCATGAACGGCGCTGGCAAATCGACGCTGTTCAAGGCCGTTGATGGGTTTTGTGCACCCTCCCATAAGGCAGCATCACCATCAATGGCCGGCCGCTGGCGGCAGGCGCGCCCGCAGCAGGCCGTGCCTAGTGTCCCAGATGGAGAGCGTGGATTGGAACTTCCCCGGTGAAATGTGGGCACGTGGTGATGATGGGCCGCTAATGGCGTATGAACCTCTGCGCATCCCCCGTGCCAAGCGACCACAGGGCTGTGTCGCGATGAGCCTGGAGCGGTGATCTCGTGGCCCTTGCTGCGATCGCCAGATGGCCGAACTCTCGCGGTGGTCAGCGCAAGCTGCTTTTCTCGCCCGGGCCTGGCCCAGGGCTGCGGGAAGCGCCTCGATGAACCCTTCGCCGGCGTCGACATCCGCAACCGCGAGAAAACTGAATCTACTGTTTGAGCATTCGCGCTGAAGGCCCGCACCCTGCTGATCTCCACCATGATTTTCTCGCATGTGCGCGGCTTTCCTGTGATCAGTGGGGCCTGAAATCAACAAAGACCCGTGATGGCCCTTGGCGAAACCTCGGAACGGTTCTCCGAGGAGAACCTGGCGCGCACCTTCCAGCACCACCGTCCCATGGACCTGCTCCTGCCGCTTCAAGGATGGAATCAGGTGGGGGACTTCGTGAGTACAGCTGAACATCGGCCGCCTGCTGCCTCGAACCCGAGTCCGCTATGACTTTCATGGTGCGGGCGCTGGTGTAGCGCGTTGGTGGGCGCGGTCCCCCTGTGGGCTGCTCTCCTGCTTCATGACCCTTCAAGGGTTGGGGCCCCTGATGGGGGCATGCCGTTCCCACGCGTGAATGCGACACGGCGTGGTGATCGCCTATGCCCTCAATCTTCCTCCGCTCGGTGCTTCGTGTTCGGGGTGGGGTCCGGTGGCGTGATCGGTTTTGTCAAACAGATGACCCGGATCAGGTAAGACACGGTGGATGGCCTGGTGTCACCGCTTCTTTGCCCTTGGCTTGGTCCGGTGTCAAAAATGAGCAGCAAACATTGATCTCACCCATATTCTCTTCGGCAATGTGCTGGTAAATCAGTTGACTCCGAAATCCAGCAACGGTGGCTGATCAGCGCGGTGGTGCGGTGGTGCTGATGGGTTCCGCGCGACCCCTGAATCCTCTGTTTTTGTTTTTGACCCGCACCCACGCGCTCGATCGGGCATCAAATACTCGGCGTGCTCTATTTACTGCTGCTCTCGGTACTGTCCTTAGCTCGCCGTCGTTCCGGTCTGGCAGACCGTGGGCATCACCTGGTGGTGGCCATGCTCGTTCACGCGGGGGCCTAACTCAGCCCCCTGCCTCACTCGATTGCGCTTGAACGCAATGTCTGGATTGGCCGTGGGCTCGGCGATGCTCTCCGAGCCTCCGTGGGCATCTACTGGAGCTAGCTGGATGGATGCCTCCACCGCCGGCTGCCATCGTGGCTCACCCAGACCGGCCTGTTTCGTGCTCAGTTTCCTGTGTTGCAACCCCGCGCCATGGCTCTGGGCCCAGCAGCCGCCGCTGAAATGGTTTTTCTGTAGATATTGGCTTTGGCCTGTAATCAGGCGCCAACACTTGCCTAAACAATGTTGTGATCCTGATAGCGCCCTTGCAACGTTGAAGAGCCCTTGACCGAGAATGAACTCGTGACGCTCTCCCTTTACCAAGGGAGTGCTCTACCCGCGGAGCTACAAGGGCATGTGGAAGGTGGGCGGGTTTTGGATTTGAACCGAACGTAGGCGAAGCCAGCGGATTTACAGTCCGCCCCCATTATACCACATCGGGCACCGACCCGCACGGCACACCGTCGCACTACCAGCCAACTCCCCCATGCATTTGCTCGGCGCACGGCCCCAATCCCTTCAATCTGCTGGGCCGCCGTGGCCCGGTCTTAGTGGCACACCAGCCCCTGAGCATGATCAAATCAGGGCCTGGCGGAGCGGCGGCGGCGGCTGGGGTCACACCTCAGCTGCTTTCAGTAGCAACATGAGGGCGAACTGGTGATCCGATCCAGCAGGCCGCTGTACCAGAGCGCCGGCATCTTGTCAATGCTGGCGCCTACACCCACGACGTCGATGCGCCCTGCGTGGATGCCCGCTGGCGGTCCTCCCTGCCGCTTCGGAACGCACCTCAGCAAACACCCATGCCCCGGAGCCGTGCCGCCCACCTTCTCACACCTGGCGGTGTGGCGTGGGTGTGGATCCTGCGGCTTTGGCCCCACAGCTACCGCCTCGCCCTATGACGGCCTGTCGACCACCTGCGCGCAAGCTTGATGACAAGCCACTGTGAGGACTGAAGCAAGCTGTTGTGTCAGCTCTTCGGGGTGAGGGTGCGGCTGGTTGGCTGAACCCAGCAGCGGCGCCTGGCTTGCCAGCAGGCCCTGGCGCCATCCGCGCTGAATCTGCCTGACGATCACGCGCAACTGCGAGCGCAAGGCGGCCTGGTGGTGGCGCTGGCAGCTGATGTTCCGCGTACCCTGCGATCCGGCCCTTGGCGCGGTGTCCGCCCCCTGGCCCGCGAGGAAGTGTGAGCATTTCGAGCGGTGCTGGCCCTGTTGCAGCGCCGGGCATTCCCCTGCGTCCGTGGCGCCGCCGCCTACGGCGCCGCTTGGCCAATGGTGCGCCGGGCAGGAGCCGGGGCGCATGCCTCGACAGCTTTCCCTGTGGCTCGGCTTGAACGAGGCCCGCAGCCACAGAGCGCTTCGCCCTGCTGGCCGCCCATTTGCCCCGGCGCGAACTGGCCGCGCTCTACGGCGACCTGCTGGCTACGGAGGCCCGTCACTACTTCGGGCTCTATGGGTGCTGTGCGAGCGCCGCCTGCCGCGATCGGCCGTGATCGAGCGGCCGAGCAGCTGGCGGCTGAGGGGTCGGCGCTGCTGGTGGATCTGCACCCCCAGCGCGCCCTTGCACAGCTGAATTTGCTCGACATTGAAACAGCTCAGTTCAGGCGGAGCAAGCGGGAAAGGCGCTCGGGCGATCGGTCGCCCGGTGACAGTTGGCCACCCAGCCCGGCGGGGTTTGTTGAAGAAGCGCAGGGCGTGAAGCGGGGGAGAACTGCCCCATGTCGAAAACCAGTTGGCGGCTGTCGCCGGCACGTCGGATCAGGTCGTCGCGCTCGCAGAGCAACCAGCAAAGCAACCTCCTCTCCCCAGATGCAGGCAAGAACAGCCACGGCCTTCACGAAAAGCGCACCTCGTCTTCGCTGTGGGGTGTGCTCGGCGAGGAACTCCGGCGCAGGGCCGCGCGCTCCGGGGTGGTCGGGACCAGGCGGCATCGCTTCCACCGTGGGTAGTCGCCCTGGCCTTGCAGCGCGGGCAACCTCCGTGATAGGCCGCCAGGATCGCTTGTGGCATCGCATGGCCGCCAGCCCTTCGACTGTGGCCAGCCAGCGTCTCAAGCCGATGCCGCGGCCTTGCCAGTTCACGCGGCGAGTTCAACGGCCCCGTCGTCGCTTCTCCAGTGGGCGGGGCCAACGCCAAAGGCCATTGCCAATTCCAGCGGGATGGCAGGCGGCGTAGATCCTGCAAAACCGGCTCAAGGGTCAGCGGGCTGGTGGAAACCGGTTGGGCA
>Ga0163217_1049738_pt1 | contig 10150 bp, 3 predicted proteins | sample SynspAceP_FD_185933 | JGI IMG/M metagenome (GOLD analysis project Ga0163217, IMG submission 185933) | Saline lake microbial communities from Ace Lake in Antarctica - Synechococcus sp. Ace-P (PacBio error correction) | ecosystem: Environmental > Aquatic > Non-marine Saline and Alkaline > Saline ...
TCTGTCATAGAACGATTAATAATGGATAGCAACAGAGTAAAATGAGTCCATAGCTTTGTCCATTAACGGCAAGGCTAATCATTAGCCACCAATAATATCATCGCTTTGTTCAAACCCCCTGTAAATTAAAATCAGCAGCTCCACTTCAAGCTAATTTGACCACTCTCTCGATTCCAAACAATTCATTAAGATACAGGCGTATGATTAAACGAACAATTTGCCGGTCTTCAAGTCATGGCACCAAAATAAATATGTTTAGAATACTTTGTTTAGTCATTCTCGTCCTTCCTGAATATATCGCCTTCAAAATTTTTTACAATTCGCCCGTAACTAAGTGTTTTTTTCTATTACTTTCCTTTCCATTTTCTTTTTGAATTATAATGGTTACTACATCACAGTCCTGAAATAGTCGAAACAATTCCATTATTTGGGCGCTTCTTTAATGGCTCTATAGGCTTGTTCCTTCACTGACTTTTTAAACTTCTTAGCGACTAATAACAGCAAATTTCCTCTCTCCAGCTGTAAAGTATCTATTTAATAAGCTAAATAATTCGATGTCGGTTGTTGTCCAGTCATAGATACCCTCCAAAAAATAGTTGTTTATTAAATTTTTAAAATTTCTACCTATTTTTAAAATTTCCCTTTGTCTCCCAGGTAAAACCTTTGCAAAAAGCACGAGGGTCTATAGAGTTCAATCAAGAGAAAAGTATTGTAATGAACTCGAACGACTTTTTCTAGCTTCAAGTAATCAGCGCATAGCAGCATCTTCTGGACCCATCGGTGAGTCATATACTCCGATTGGGTAAAGGCTGAGATACGACACTACCAAAAGAGACGATACTGCGACTATCAGCTTCATAGAGAGAATAAGAGAGCAGTATCCCCAGCATGTATAAATTCAGTTTTTCCATCTCAATGCGAAATAATAATTATCCAGCAGCTATATCCAAGTGTCTTAAGCTTGCCATGCATTTTCATAAGATGACCCATGAATAGCTTGATCATCTTAATGTTCTCCAAAATCAAATGATGCTTTCCCTACCCTTTTGCTTCCATGCGTTCTTAAGTTTTTTGTTCAAAAATTAGCTATTTCAACCAGTCCGTAACGATTAAGCAATTGTTCTTGCAATTTCTTGTGTATTCACCGATATGATCCTCATTGACAGTGAACAATAACATCCCGCTACAATTGTTTCGATTAAAGATTATTGTCTTTTGGATTTCCTGTAATAAAATGGGTCAAATTAAATTGGTGTATGCCTGTATTGAGAACAAACTTGTAAAAAATGATTGTCCATAGCCGATGATAATCTCTCAACGTATTAAAATCCACCGTTCCATATACACACAAACAAAAGAAGAGAACTGTAATTAGTAAAATACAGCAATGCCTTTTAGAAAAAAGAAATAATTTAGGTCAGTTTTTCTTTAGATGCCAACTTTTTTAGTTTTGCCCAAAGAGCGAAGACAATGTCTTTCAAAACGTCATCGGATAAAAGCGTTTGTAACCGTAACCCAATAATAAATTTCCTTTTTTTAGTCTGCCTATTCATAACCTCAAAATAATTGTTGAGCATGGAAGAAAATTTATTTCTTACGGCGAGCGTTGAGTGTAATGAGACCGTAGTGTTGTCGGTTTTTAGTCACGGTTTCACAAATCAGAATAATCGAACTATTAACACATACGTTTTCTCCATGCTTTGCTCATTTTCTTCTAATGAATGTAATTGGACTTTATTAGATAAAAAACGCAATTCTGCTATAATTTCATTTTCTGTCCACTTATAATATTTTTTTGAGCTAGTTTTCCCGCCCAACTGACTTCTTTCTCTACTAAATACGGAACTTGGTGAATCATCAATCCCTCTAACTTTTCGTAAGAGAATAACCCATCTTTCAAAAGAACGAATCAAATCCATTTCATTTTTTGGTACAAATCTTCGAATCATAAATACCTGAATCATGCATCCGCTCGACACGTCCTTGCTTCTCATACCACCCTAATAAATTTTCGATATGGGGTTCCTTAGAATAATAGTTTCGAGCTGGGGGAAGGGCACGAACGAATTTTCTTTAAAAAATCGTTAGGCTTCTCCGGTGGTGTACTACAAGAGGCACTCACAGCTGGCTTTTTAAAAACTGAGCTAGTTGCTATAAATTTAATTATAAGGATACCCTGCTGAGCAAGTTAACACGCACACTGTCTCCCAAACGTCTTTTTGAAAATCTAGCTGAGCATATAAAGTTGCACTTTTCATCTCTTTTTTTATTCTCTGTAACATAAGATAGCCCTTTCATCTACAAAAAAGCGGTCAATGATACCGTAATAGGTTTCAAAAAAATTTCCTCGTATTTTTTGATCTGAAATCTCTCGATAATCGCTATATGTTTACGAAAATAAACACACCCTTAGGACATAATTCATAGGCTTTTGCTGAGCACTCATTGCAGAGTGCCCTCCATATGTCCTATGCAAGATAATTAGTCCGTTGCAATCGACCTCCTTTTCTCTTTATAAGTTAGGGTGTTTAGCAATGATAATGGATGCCCTTTTAATTCTGGGTGATCTCTTTTCTTCGACTGAAGTCAAATAAAAGCATCCATATCAATGTTGTAAAATATTTTTCTTCAGTAGTGTAATAACTTACTTGGTTCATCAATATAACGTATACAACTCCAATTTTCCACTTCTCTTTGCCTCCTTTTCTTATAATTATACGCGAACACATATTTCTTTATGTCTAAGATGCCAGTCATCTTAACTTGAAGCAAAAAAAGCATTTCCGCTTTGCGCGAGAATATCTTTTATCTAATTATATCACATAACGGTATAAGTATTCTGATGCGCTTTTAACGTTCTCATCTGAATCTTTTCTTTCCTGTTCTTTTCACTACGATGTGATACTTCAATAAGCCACCGATAGATCAAAGTGCAACATCATTTATTCTTAAATACCTATAGAGACAGATAGTCCCTAACAAGTCATTTTTACACAATCTGACTCTTACAGGTAAGACGTTTTATTCGACCTTTCGATTTGATTTTTACTTTTTCGTATTTCAACACTTATGGATTTCCAACTAAAGGGTTACCATATTTAGCAGACACCGTTATTTTCCCTGGAATCATTCCCTTCCATGAGGACATTATTGTTTGGTGATTTATAATAATATTTACTAACCGAGTTGTTAATATCAATTGAGAAAATACATGCTCTTAAACGACTTGTAGCACTGTCTGGCATGACTTCATTCCAAGATAATACCAGCAATGTTTACTCAAACACTTAAAATAACTCACAATCGGATAGTTTTTTATCAATGTGCTTAGACTATTACGCAGAACCCTTTTTCAATTTCAGTTCCTATCCTTGATATAGAGGCACAATCTTTACAGATGATAAAACCTCTTTAGTAGTAGACAGCATATTCGCTAACTGAAGCTGCTGAAAACTCCTAACTCTTATAACAATTTCTTATTAATTTATTTTTTTTCGTGTTCCACTCAACGCATAACATAATTTTCAAATAATCTCCTTATTAGGTGTCAATTAATTCCCATAACTTTCTATTTTTAGCAAGCCTAACGATATAGTTTAATTATAACTATTTTTAATATTAAAAAGCAATCTTTCCCATGGATGGTATTTACACACATGCTAATAAGTTTGTTTTTTAAAAAAATTGAATAATATCAGCTTTGTAAACTCGAAAACATATTGATATAGTATCGACACTAACTGAAAAAAAAAGAATGATACTGTGTTTCCTTTAGCAGGAACAACGAGTATGCCCCAACTATTCTCTCCTCTCACTATTTAGCTTTCTATGCTACTGATATCTTTTAGAATCTAATATACCACCTATATTTTTATTGTTATTTATTCACCATGTAACCCATCATAATATTTTGGCGTAAGAGACTAATTATGGTTGCTTTGAATTCGCAGTAGTAACTGGTCCTAAGAAGAATGCAAGTTTCTCAGGCCATAGTGACATTCACACGCGTGTCATTTGAAAATTTTCCATTGTGTAACACTTGGGCTCTTCAATATTCATCTATCGAACCATAAGCTTAAAACTAATTTGCTAATTCAAAGATTATGACTCCCCTAATTCTTCGAGTTGTATTCCACTTCTGAATCCCATGATATTCTCAAGCATAAGTCTTTCTCCGTCTGCGTTGAAAGAACTCATATTTAGGGAATAAGAGGCATGTTTTTGAGGATCTATTCTGCATGTAAACGGATGCATATGAAGCAAACAAGATCGGTCGATACGTCATGAGGAATATTGGGTACTTCTCCTCCTATTTTATGTATCAATTAGAATGGTTTATTCTAAAAATGCCATTTGCGAATGCCATAGCAAGCCCATAGAGCGTGCTATTATAGCAATTTTTTACTCAAGGTACTTCTTCATTTGCATATGAGTAAGAATTACGTAAAGTTTGGAATACTAATTTGAATTGATTGTAAACTAACCCTTTTGTAAGTACTTGCATTAAGAAATACCACATATGATTCAATTTGCGTGTGGTTAAGACATCCATCCCTTGTAAAATCAGACTGTAACAGATTTAGGAACACTCAGAGACAAATGGTGATCGATATAGCAACATCAGAGCAGATTAACGCATAATCGGTCTAAAGGATATTTTCACGTATGTATCAACTATCTTGTTAATAAACTGCAAAAGAGTCTGAAACCAGTAACTGAATGTAGTAGGGATGCAGACAAAGTTGAGTTTTATTAAGTAGAATTTGTACGTTCTTTTAAACGAATATTGCTAAAAAATTTCTGTTTTATCCCAAAAAATACTGTGTTCTTGGTTTTTTTCAAAAATCAACCAACATTACTTTTAGCAGCATTCCATAGCTGAACTCCTGCCAATACGATAATGGTATCAGGTTGGAATTGAATCATAGCTTGCGGTCGCAGCCATAACTGTATTTTGTTGATGGGTAGGTTCTACTGCTGAGAATATTTCTTATTTGTACACTTTCTTTCTTTTATTTAATTCAGCAATAACCTTATCTGCATAGCCAAATTCAATCAATACTGGATCACAAATCCTAAGAACAGCTTTTAATATTTTCCATTTATGTGGTAAAATATTTGGAATTAGGAATAACTTTGCGAAATACAATTATGTTGAATATGGTATGTGTTAGACTCATGCGCATATGATTTATCGTTCTTGCAATTTTTTTAATTATTGATTAAGTAAAAGTCGCTAGCATATCTAAGTATACTCAGAAGTTTATATTATAACAATATGCAACACCACACTCATAGCTTAAAATGAGGAATCATAGTAGACCACTTATACTCCACTAAAATACGCACCATACACCTGTGCTGTAAGGAGAAGTTTAACCTAAAATACGAGCAACTTCATTTGTTCTCATATTTTTTTGCACATAGTTTCATCAAAATGGCTAATGTGTGATTGCTGCAAGTGCCTGGAGAACCACACTTGAATATCTAAAATTTATAGTATGAGCTAAAGATAGAATCCATCTTCCAGTTGAAGTATGATTTCAATCGCATAGAGCTAAACTTGGAAGATAATCTTATCAAAACGATAAGTGGACTTAATTTTTCTTCCAGACTCCATCCGTAATATCATGCAATAATGTTTTTTGTTCCTTTGAACTTTAATCCTGCAAGATTAGCAGAATATCTTCTTAGAATTTTCCTACGATAGATCGCAATAACAGCTGTTTTTAGTTCAGAGTTTCAATATCTGCAATCTTCAAGTTTTTATTTAATTCATCCGTTTAATACCATATACCTGATGCTGTATGACAATCTTGCTTTATACTTCATAGAAAATTTTTCTTGGGTGAACAATAACGGCTTGTTCTGATGGCAGCGAATCATCTCACATTTCCATATAATTATGGAATTTATTGGTTTATTTCAATGGATTTAATGAAGCAAAAATAACATCGTTAACAGCAAACTTTAATTTTTAGCTGATTTTTCAATATATACTAAGGAACATTCCTGGTCCTACTCGCTAAAGCGGGCTCTTCAGTAATGCAATATAGCGGCTTTTAAACACCAATTGCTGAATACCACCAGATTTCGCTAAACTCTAGCGCTCTGAATTGATTCATTGCAATAAGTTAGTACCTTCTAAATGAGAGGTTGTTTGATCCATCTGGAACGCGCAATCTCCCAGGAGCTCCTGCTTCCATACAGCATCGCATTTAAAAACACACTTGTGCAGGCTGCTTTATCTCAAAAACATTTTGAAGCTATCTTGGATGGAAAGCAAAAATTAATGGTTACGTGTTCTCTCAATACAATCAAAGCTTTGAAGATATTGTCGGTTGAAGTAAGATTCGTACAGGAGTTAACTCACTAAAGCGATTCCTCACAAGGATACAAGCAGATTCAATAAAATTGACTTTAATGAGTATCATGCCATGCTGATGATATCCTGCAGTTAATCAATAGTTTAAATTGTATTCTCAGCCTAGATACTGTACGAACATATTTTATCACCATTGTCCCTTCGTGAGTAAACTTCTCTACTGTTTCTTCAACAGCCATTTCTAAACAGCGATAATGTTCATTTAATCCTGCTAATGCATTTGGTGACAGATGTGATCATTTGTTCTTTGACTTCATCGTTTCCTAATTTGCTTTTAAGCCGCTTATTTACCTTTAGTTGTCATTATCATTAATAGCCACACTCTCGATAGGTTAATTTGTGTCTGCAACCTCTATTTGTGTCTTTTTTAAACTTTATTCTCATATATTTTGTTCAGATTACAATTTTTGTATTCCTCCGTTTTTTTATTGTTAACGTTATTCACAAACCTTAATCAATAATAGATCCATATCATAATGAGATGTAAAGTTTTCTTCTTTATTCATTAAAAAGTAAACAAAACGACAAAAACTTTATATAAAACGCTTCCTTTTGTGGATAAAATACGCGTTGACCTATTAATTAAGTTTTCAATTTGGTTAGTAAAATTATCACTTTGACTAACTTAGATTCACATGAATACAATAAAAGATTTATTTATTGTTGTACTTCTTGAAAACAATCTGGTAAAAAATGTGATTTATACTTTCCTATATAATAGTTAGTATCTAAAAACATATCTTATTTAGCCTTTTTTTAATGTTAACATCGTTGATTTGCACACTACTTTTTTATTTTAAATTCTCATTGGTTTAAAAAATAACATCTCAAAAATATAGATTGAGGTATCTCTAACATTTATTTCTTTTTTTTTTTAATTTATTTCCTTTTGGAGGTGTAGTATAACATACTTCAATAGAATGTGGTTTTTACTTAGTACACACTATGTTGTATAATAATCATTTTAGTAAATCCATATCTCTATATAATTCCTATCGGAGAAATCAAATAACTTCAACAGAGTGGACTACAGACTTATCAGATGTCATTATCGGTGTTAAATACATGATGTCCTTTGAATCTTGTCTCTGATATAATTGATGGGTGGGAGGTCCTTCACAAGAAAATAAAGATTTAGGTCTAAAGTCATAGATCCTCTTTGGAATATTCTATGTCCCCCATCCTATAAATGCAATCTTTATCTTTCCAGTCCCAACCATTGGTTTCCAAATATTTTTTTATATAGTGAATGCACAAATGAAAATGCTACAGCTACTCATCTAAAAGCACCTCTATTTCTGAAAAAAATAATTATACTTTTATTGTCGATTTTAGATTAAGATAAAACACAACAAATAAGAACAAGTATTAAAACCTTCCTCTATTTGATTATCAGTCGTGAAGTTTTTATCTGTATTAACAATATATACTTTCTTCGGTTTCAGCCCTGTCAAAGGTTCAATGTTGAAGAGCTCTAGCATACACACTCTTCTCACTACGAGCCAAATTTGCGCGCTGGCTTTTCAAAAGTTTAAAAAGATACCTTTACGAATTTATGACATACTTGAGTTTTATCCTTAGTGTAAATTGAGGTTCGTCACAATACTATTCCATGTAATGTATACCACCTTAATTTAGTCACAAAACCGATACCACCATTTTTCATTGAAGACAACATATCTTATTCTGTTTTGCGTGGCTCGCACTTTATTTGGTGGTACTAATCATACATAGAATACACATTAAGCCCATATTGCAGCAAACAGGTAACACACTATAAAGCATAATTCAATTACACATTCACTCAACTTTCTAAATATGTTAAAAACATATCTCCAGTATTTACATGTACGAAAACTTACTCGTCTGAGTTAAAGAACAAACTTAATTTTTTTAATTAAGTTTTTGAGAAGTTTTTGACAATTGTTGGTTGTCTGCTAAACCAATTCTTCAAAAAAACTGTTCTGACTATAGTTACTAAAAAATTATATCAAATACACTGATTGAGCTTAGTGCTACAGCTTTCATTACTTTAATAAAAAATAAAGAGTGTGGTAGCTTGGTTTAATCGTAACCTAAAAGTTTCTCTGCTTTATTGATCAAATGACGATATATCTCCGGCTATCATTCTTACAGGTAATAGCAGTACATTTTTGGAATCTAAATGCCCAAAATCACGCTTCATACTGTGCGTTTGATGAACTACTCGTCCTTGATATATAACAGTAGCCGTTCCTTGCTATTGCTCGGTTGGCAAAGACTCACAATCAAACATGTCGTGACCCCGTATCACTCCATCAATTAATGGAATCAGCGTTCCAACGCCCATTAAGTAGCTGTGGCTATTTATCTGGTATTCAAGGTTGTAATGCTAATCAAAATACTTTTCGAATACATTAGATTGTTAGGCCTTCTCCTACTTGATAACCCTCCAATTGAATGCCAGGAAAGTCCATTTGCAAACAAGTTCCTTAGCGCTTTGTTGGCTAATTCTTTGTACTCCTTCAATGCTCCTTGAATAATATCCCACAAAAGACCTTGGACTATTTAGGCCTTATGCGTGGGCCATTAAGCCGCGCACATGGCAACGTGTCGAGTACTGTTCTAACAGATTTTTACATTATAAAAACTTTCAATCAAATGTGCGACTCATCCAAAACGTCACTCATAATATTCCGGCCCTAATATTATTTTTGTATTTGAATAGCTTTCTCGGTGAAAAGAAACATTTTTAGAGCCCCTTAAATGATTTCTAAAATGAACCCCTCTTTGCTTCAATTGTCGCACAGATCACTATAAGAGAGAAAACTTGAGAATCCCCTGAATCGGTTAATAATCCCTTTGTCCTCAATCTCAATAAATTTAATGTCAGAGTCCAACACTGCTTCTTCCACGAAATATTTACACCAGGTCACATGAGCTACACATGAGATTAGCGGTATAATTAACACTATAAAGATCAATACTTACTCCCATTGACTCAAAGTTTCATACTGGAGACTAATACTATTAACGTTGCAAAAGTCCGCTACGTGGATGAACATGAGCGTTTGAATGTTCCGTGAGGGATGATAATTCTCCTAGACGAGCCTTGTACTGTTTTTACTTTATTTTATTAATCGAATATTTAATCTCATCTGGTTCCGAACATAGTTATTATCCTATACTATTCCCTTTAAATAACATTATAAAAATCATTAAGACTCATTAAGCTAACAAATTTATTAACTTACCTACTATATAAATGTTTTATTATTTTGCAATTCAATTATAAAGAAGAGCATATCATTTTGTAAGCGATATCTTTGTGGTATATTAATGAGTGTAAAGAGAGATGCAAGTATGGGTGAACGAAAGAGCCTTCTAGGCTGTAAGATTTTCATAAGAATAAATGTAATTCAACATTTTGTAGTTATAATGTATTAACACGTAACTCACATTTCTTAAGCATAGACACTTAACTTTGTAATCAATGACCTAGCAATTAGATAAAAAAACGATGATCCAAAATCAACAAAAAGATTCTCTTAATTAAGTGTTAACGAATAAAGTGAAAGTAAGATGTATAAGTCGTTTTTAAGAAGAAATTTCATAGTTAGAAGTTTTAACCTCTGGTTTTAAATATCAAATAGAGTTCACTCACATTACCTCTCTTAAAATCAAAAAGAGAAGTTGGCGGTTTTTTAGCCGGTTGCTCTTATTATTATTTTATTTAAATTAAATCATATGCAACCATCTAATGATCTACACCATACATCGAATGCA
>Ga0163217_1074070_pt1 | contig 10150 bp, 3 predicted proteins | sample SynspAceP_FD_185933 | JGI IMG/M metagenome (GOLD analysis project Ga0163217, IMG submission 185933) | Saline lake microbial communities from Ace Lake in Antarctica - Synechococcus sp. Ace-P (PacBio error correction) | ecosystem: Environmental > Aquatic > Non-marine Saline and Alkaline > Saline ...
AGAGAGAGATATTTTTGGAAAAATATTGTCCCGAGATTCTATTAAATTGCGGGATCTCATCTCCCCGTTAAATTTCTTTTAAATTAAAAATTCCGTTTTAAACCCTTTTAAAACCCTGGGGGTAATACTCCTTTTCTGGATATTCCCCCCTCCAGGGAAGAAATTCAACAAAACCAACTTTCATTGGCCCTATAGGCCTGATATCCGAATAACTTTTTAAATTTCCCTGATCTTATTATCTGAAACGCCCTTTTAACCTATTAACAAAATTCCTTTGATAACGACTCAGTGGATGGAAAAGGAAACATATTTTTGGAATATTATTTCGTTTTGTTTCCCCGTTGTTTTTTCCTTGTTCACCGAAAAGTTTCATATCCTTGAATCAAAATACAATCTTTGCAAAATTGAAAAACTTTAAAATAATCTTGTTTTGTTGGGAATACCTTCAATTAAGCGAATAAAGTTTTTTTAAAGTTACAGAGTTTTAAATAGGCATCTGTTTACCGAACCAAATCAAAATACTCTTGGTCCTATTTCGGCTTTGTACTTTTTTTAAATTAAGAAGCAGCGATCGTCGCATTTTGCCTGTATTCCCTTCAAGCTGTTAAATCGCTGCCGTTTGCCCATAGGCGGTATACACCAGCATACCCCAAAACCCATCGGAAACTAGCAACAAATAACCCCCTTTTTTTTTTTAGTTTGAAAAAATCTTTTTTGATTTTGGCTTTTTTGTTAAACCATGACAATTCGTTTTTTTTTTGATTAAAGAGGATTTAAAAAAAAGGATTGAATGAAGGATAATTGCGACCTGTTTGAAACACTTGGGTGACAGCGCTGAATAATGTTTCTTTTTTATGGGTTTTAGCCACCTAGCATCGCAATAAACTCAAATGTACTTTTCTGCAATTCTATTTTGATACAACATACACAAAGGATTAAACGCAATTAACGATTTCTCAAACAAATTCAAAAAACAATAATCTAGGTATGCCCCTGTCGAATTGCACCAACTCGTGCTGTATAATGCCTTTCGTGTTCATGGGCTACAATTTTAATCGCCTAAGAAAAGGACTTAAAAAAGGAGAAAGCAAATTTCGCTGTTTTTAACAATCACTTCGAAAAAATGCAAAAGGGAGTTTAATGGACCTCTGCGTTTTTTTACGTAAGCCTTGTATTTTGAAACCATTATAGCCAAAAAACCCAACAGGCGATACTCATGGCTCATATATAAAAAATAGCAAGCCAAGGAATTTCCAAAATTGGGGTTTCGGTTGGAATTCCTACATTTCTAAATTTGGTTTGTGGGGGGTCCATAAATAGTCATCATAAACAATTTACTGGCCTTTAAACAACACGCTGTTTTTAAGTGCTTCAATCTTAATCCATGGCAAAACCAAAAAGACAATATATAGGTGCCTATTAATACAAACTCTGTTCCATTGAAAAACAAGGTTTTCTTTCTTTTAAAAAAACATCATAGATGATAAAAAAAAAAAAAAAGTAAACTGAAAACCCAACACTCTAAAACGTAACTGTATGCATTAGTCTTCTTTTTTAATTTCCGGTTGAGAATGGCCTCTAATTCCGATAGACTCATATCGGTTCTTTTTTACGAAAAAAGACACCCATACTTTAAACGACCCTTGAAAATACCCACCACTAGCTTGTTTAAATCGATTGGATTGCGTTAGATCCGACTTTTTAAGCAACGGGAAAATACAAATAACCTTTACCCTCTTTGCTCATGTGCTACAAAAACCCTTGCTTCTAACATACGCACAATGGTGAATACCGTATTATAAGGCAGGTTTTGGTTTGGGCAATTCTTCAATCACGGCAGCCATACATTGCAAATCTTCTGCAACGCCATAAAATCTGCATTACCTCTCTTCTGCTTTTGTTAATTGTTTCAATTCTGATTTGTATTTCTTCTGTTATTTTTTTCATGCCGAGCGTAGCGCCGCAATCTGACTGTTTATTTACTCCAATTTAAAACGTAATAGGATCGAAACGGCACGTTACCGCTTTACCCCCTTTGCAAGCCTGGGCTCAGCTTAGGCAGCTTAGCAATAAATACGCTCAGGCTTCCTCCTCTAAAGATACATTAGGTCCTCTTGTTCTCACCTTTGAACATTCCCATCGGAACCAATAATAAAATTTATATAATACTTACCTTGGATTCCATTTTATTTGAGCTTCTTCAGGGTAATCTAAAATTTTTTTACCTGATATGCGCAACATTTTTTCCTGAAAACATAGCTTTTATCCTCGCATACTTTCACAACCCTGGAAAAGATTGGTGGGACTTCTACTATACGGAACAAAGGGATATCTAATTCGTCTCATTTATTTTACTCCCTTGTCTATTTCTTTTTTTAAATTTAATATTTGTTTTTTTTTATTTCTTGTAAAAATTAATAGACCTCAACAGCCTCACAACCCATCCTAAATTCCATAGAAGAGCCTTGGTAATCTTTCATAAGTATGTTTGCTGTAGTTTTCTAAATCTTTAAAATCATTCATAAAATATCCATTTAATTTTTTCTTCTAAGTCAATTTTTTTAAGTCAATAAACTCTAATAATTATTACTTCATCAGAACAGTTTCCAATACCTTTCTTCTTCATCCAGCCTTTAGGATCACTTCTCTACAGGAGGTATAAGAATAAAATAGCTAAAACTGCGGAGAAACTACTAAGGCATATTTTAGCCTAAGGCCTTCTTGATTTTGGATTTGTAACATGACCGTTCCGTTTTGATTATGATGATTTAAAAAATGGATTGATGAATGAATATATCTTTTTGTTCTAAACACTTGTGTTAATAATAACTGGTACTGTTCTTTTTAATGGTTTTTGCCACTGCGGCATCTGCCGATAAACTCGTGCATCTCTGAAATTCTTGTTTTTGAATATACATAACCAAGGGGTTTAAACGCAAAGTTACGATTCGCATCAATTCCAAAAAAAGATGAATCATACAATGTCCTTGCCGAATATGCAGCTAAATTCATGTTTCAATAATGGGCTTTAATTGATTCTGAGCTAATTATTTTTATCGCCTATGAAAACGGCTTAAAAAAATGAAAAAGGCGATTTCACTATTCTTAAGATAATCAACGCGTAAAATCGGTTTAAAATACCGAACAGTGCCTTTGTTTTTTTAATTGATTACTTGGTATAATTTATCAAGAAGAAACATAAGCGCACAAACATTCTGAAAAAAAGTATGGCTTGTTCCAAAGTAAAGGATAAAAGTAGTTTGGTTTTTCCCCTTTAAGTAACTAGCTCGTCTAACAATATGCCCTGAAAATAGGTGGATATTCCACAAGCGATGTGGCTATTGTTGTTTTAAAAAAATATCAATTTTTTATAAATGGGGAGACTAAGAAGCCAAAAATGTACCAATTAAATACACTCTATTCCACCTGATAAAAAGTTTCTCGCCTTAAAAAAACATCAATATAATGATAAAAAAACAATTGAAACCCGAATTACATTCTAAAATATTTGGAACCATAAACACCCCTGTTTAGTCTCTATTTTTAGTTAAACGATACGCTTAGGAAAATAATTTAAATACCTAACATTAAACTAGTTATAGTTCAAATAATAACTAAATATTTAGTTAAACAAAAAGTAAGTTTAAAATATGTATTATTTAACATTTTCACATGAACCCTGTAACAAAAATGCGAGTATCTTAGTCCTTAGAAAACTATTAACAATGGCATATTGCATTACTGGATTCCTGGGCTTTTAATTTTTATGCTTTCGGTAATCTAGGGAGCTTTTTTGCCTGTGTTACCAGGCCACCTAATCCATTGGATTGGCCTTTTATTATTGTATTAACCAGGTTATCCCTCTGAGATGGTGTTCTAGGAATTACATTAGTATGCCCTCCTTGTTTTGGGTTATGGAACTATATCATTTCACGGCTATCCGGTACGAAAATTTGGCGGCAGTAAGTCTGGTATGGTTGGACTACCTAGGTTTTGGTAGTAGCCTTAGTGTTTCCTATTCTTGTATTTCGCATTATTTATTTTGGCCTTTTGTAAGGTGCTTTTGGTGGGTGAAATTCATGAATTAAAACAGACAATAAAACCCGGCTTTAAAAGCTGCTTTTGGGTTCTTTTTTAAAAGGCTTCTTTAACAAGGAAAACATTTTTAAAGTTTATGGTCGCTGTGGTTTTTACCTAGGGCTTTTTTTATCGCTAAGGCTTGGGAGTATAAAGCGGAGTTTTTTCCCGTATTCTTGATTGAAAAACCCTACCATCCAAACCGTTTTTCCAGCAAATTGGAGTTCTAGTGCGAGCTTCTGGAATTTCTAACTCCTCGTCGTAGATTTCCCATATGAGAAAAAGAGCCTAAACAGCTCTTGCATGCTGCTCTTCCAAACTCACCCCAATCTTTCTCTATATTTTTACGTTTTCTTGGTGTATCTCTCATTATTTAGGTTTCCTCTCCATCCTATTCGTGTCTTTCGCTAAGCCTATCTTTATTTATTTTTTTTTTTTTTTTTTTTTATTTATTTCGGTCCATTTATCCGTCGCCTTTGCAACTTCTTTTCTTCTCCATTCTCTGGGTAACCTTTTTTTTTTTTTTTTTTTTTTTTTTTTTTTTTTTTTGTAATTATTTGTGATTTTCTACTTGTTTTTTGGCTTGCTATATCTATTATATTCTGGTCTTGTATTTATTTTATTGGTCTTTTCTCTTTCTTTTTTTTTTTATGTGTTTTTCTTATATTTTTTTATTTGTCTTTTTTTTTTATATTACTTTCTTTTTTTTTGTATCTTTCTTCTTTTTTTTTTTTTTTTTTTTTTTTTTTTTTTTTTTTTTTTTTTTTTTTTTTTTTTTTTTTTTGGTCTATATATATTTTATGGTTTATTAATTTAATTTTCTATTATCTCTTTTTTATGTTTTTTTTTTCCTATGTTTTTTTCGTTATTTTCTGTCCTTGGCCAATCACTCTAAAACGCCAAGGTTTCGGTTTTGCGGTGGTAGGCGCCCAATGGCGCTTCCAAAATGGGTTTCAATAGCCCTCCCTAGTTAAATCGGAGTATCGTTATATGCGCTGGAAAAATGGATCTTCTATTTCGTATAATTTCAAGTATCATAATTGCTGTTTTGTGCTGTAAACAAATTTAAGACTATTGAATTTATTTCTCTACGCTTGTTAAGAATAATTTAAGCGTTTGCGCTATCGTGGGAATTCCGATTCTCTTATCTTCCAGATAACGGATAACTCTGCCTTCTGTGCTAATTTTCTTTAGTTCAATAAAACTTCAACACCTAATTTAAACCCTATTGTAATGAACTAGGCACAATAGAAATATACCCAAGTTGTTTTCAACTCAAGCGAAAAAAATGTTTGGGCATGTCCGATTTGGTGGAAATTTTAGGTGTGAAACCTGCAACTCGCAGATACTCATGATGGTATCAAAATACAAGGCTATATTCCTGTGAAAACAAAATAAAGTCTTCGTTAGCCATGCTCCACGGATGTAAAATTGGTCGGAGTCATTGGGTGCGATGCTGGTAATACCAGGAGAAACTATCATACAAAATTGTTTTTATGCGCTAATGTCAAATACCGGAACACGGGCCAAGCGCACGAACCCAAGATCTAAGCTTGTCTTTCAAAAGGCAATTCACTGAGCAGTAAATTTGGACAACTCTTCTAAAAGCTTTTGTTTTAAATGTCAGGAAAATGAATGGCGTAGCTCACCAACAACTCAGGAATAACCGTTTTGCATCGCAAGAGCTAAGAACCAATTCGCACTCACCTATGCTGCCCTCAGCTATTAACTTAAGCTGCTTTTTGTGTGACGGCTAAATGATTAAAACGATAAACTCTACTTCGCTTCCTTAATACGTAACCAGCAGCAAGTCAGAACTCACTTTTTTCTTATTCCGAACACAAAGGCGTTCCCAAAAATTTCTTTCCATTTGTTTATTTGCGACTCAAGCCCTGGGTTGAGAAATGCCTAATTTTTCAGCTGCTTTGCGAGTGTAATTCCTCAGCCACCGCTAAACAAATAATTTAAAATGACGTAGTTCTAAATTGATAACTCACAGTTTATTGTATATTGATAAAATTGATGATTGGTAATATCAAACTTAATGATTATTTTTAAGGAAATAAAAAATACGGTAATGGGCATCGGCCTCAAAGTATATTTTTAGTAGGCGAAGATTGGCTCACGGTAAGCAGGCCATGGCTTATTGCTGCAGGAGAAATAAAGCTTGAACTCATGCTGCCAAAAGAAAAAAAAGTACAAGAAGTGCACAAACCGTAGCAAATATTGTAGCAAAGGGTCATGCCGTTTACGGCATCAATACAGGCCTTTAGTCCCTTATGTACCAACAAAAAAATTTGAAAGAGAAACCAAAATATTACCGACCAATATTCTCAAAAGCCACAGTGTAGGCGTAGGAAACCATTGCCACAGAACTCGCTATTGAATGCTTATTCGAAAGTCCACTCTTTATCAAAAAGCTATCTGGATTTCCAGAAACCAGCATCGATAGAATTTATTTGGCATATAGAAAATGATGCTATTCCCATAGTAAAACCTTCACAAGGATCGGGTTGGTGCTTCGGGCGGCTTTGGCACCCTATCGCATTTATTCTTACCTTTAATTGGGTGGGAAAAAGTTCAGTTTCAAGGGGCTAGATTCAGAACCTCTGTACTAATTTGAGCAAACGGGCCCTGACTAGCATTGATTTAGGACCAAAAGAAGGATGGCCTTAGATTAATGGCACCCCTAATTTATCGCAGCGCAATGCTGTAAAAAGTAGTAGAAAATTACATAGTTGTTTGTCTCAAGCCGATATTATTGGTGCGATGAATGATTGAAGGTTTACATAGGCTCGGTAAAACCATTTTTTAACGAGTTTGCATGCTTACGGCCTTTTAAAGGGAAATATTCAAATGTTGCCAAGCGCATCAAACATTATTAAAAGGTTTCTGACAATTATGGAGGACATATTGATTGTGATCGGGTTTTCAAGATCCATATTCCTTTACGTTGTATGCCGCAAGTAACATGGGGCTTCTCGGAATCTTGGTTTACATTAAAAGGAATTGGTCGAAGTAGAATTAAATTCCGTACCGATAATCCTATTATATTGAATGAAGATTTAACGATTAGCGGTGGCAAACCTTTCACGGGCAACCTTTGCTATGCTTAGATAGCTTGCCTAGCAGCTTCAGAATTGGCAATATCTCTGACGAAGAATTTAATTTAGCACTGGGAGGAAACAGCCCCGGCTACCAAATATTGATGCACGAAACAAGGCATTAATTCGGGCTATATGATTTTACAATATAACCAACCGCAGCTTTTAGCGAGTGAAAATATAAGGCTGTTGTTTTCCATCTAGTGCGGATAGCATTCCGACTTTCTCTAAGGACAAGAAGACCACGTAGAGTATGGGGTCCCTATTGGTGTCGAAAGGCCTTGCAAGTCTTAGAAAATGTAGAAAAAATAATTAGCGATAGAATTATTGGAGGCTGCTCAGCTTTTGAAATTTAGAAAACCGATGAAATCGGGCTTATTCCTTAGATGAAAATTCAAATAAAGAAGTGCGCAAACACGTACCGTTTGCGGACAAAGACCGCGTTTCTCTGAAACGAATATTGAAAAAGGAATCGAAATGAACCAAGATAAAAACATCATAAAGTAATCGAAAAGGTAAGTGCTAAAAAAGGAGTGTTTCCTTAAAAGAAGTATTCTTGAGGAATTTGAAGTATTTTTAAAATAAATTACGCCGTGCGCTAAAACCAATCCGCCAAGCGCGATGCTTTTACAATAATAAAAGAATCGAAAAATCTAACGATCTAAAAAAATGAAGAATTTTATAACTGATTGGTCGTTCAAGCAGTTAGTCACTATGGCTAAATTTGCTTTTAAAGGGTGCTTTAAAAGATGAACAAGCTAGAATTTTAGAAGATGTTTGGCATTCTTATTGAAGACGGAAATCATCCTAAAAATTGGAATTTTGATAACTTGTTTTCCGAAGCACCTAAAACTACAGTGCCCTATAAAACTAGAAGGAAACCTGTTGGCTTTTTCCCAGGGTTTAATTGATGCCCACACACATATTTGCTTTGGGAGGAACGAGAGCCAAAGATTACTGCCATGCGAATGCCGGGAAAACCTAAATTTAGAAATCGCAAAGCTGGTGGAGGGATCTGGCGATACCGTTACTGAAACTCGCAAAGCATCGTCCGAAGAAACTCATTAAAAAACCATAAAACGGCTAAGCAACATTTTTAAAAAATGGTGTAAACCACAGTGGAAGTAAAAAGGGCTATGGCTTATCTGTAAACGAAGACTAAAAATGCTTCGTGCCATTAAAAACGAAATACGACCCTAGCACTCGATTTGATTCCACCTGCCTAGCAGCTCACATTGAAACCAAAGATTTTTCCCGGGAGTAAACAGAGTACTTAGCCTGACCTCACACAAGGCTTGTTTCCCAATTTTAAAAGGAAAAGAAAATTGGCGAACAGAATTATGGTTTAATTCGAGAAAATGCTTTTTCTAGGGAAGATATCCGAATCCTATTTTAACTCAGCAAAGCTATGGGTTTTGATATTAAACCGTGCATGCAGAACCAATTCTCACGGCTGGCAAGTGAAACAGCCATAGAATTTGAGGCTTTTGAGTGGCAGATCAATTTAGAAGCCTCACTGATCAAGAAGTTGGCTCTTTTAGCTAAAGTAATGTGATTGCCTACTCGCGCTACCCGGGTGCAAGTTTGGGGTTTAAGGATGCGCCTTTACGCCGCGCTATGAAATTTATTAAGACGCTGTTTGGTTGCCTCGCGATTGCCGAGCGACCACATCCTGGATCTGCTCCTATGGGCGATTTACTTCACCCAAGCGGCCATTTACAAACTTTTTTGAAAAACTGAGTACCGCAGAAGTTAGCAGGCAATCACGTATCGAGCAGCAGCAGCTTTACATAATAAAAACGACAGAGGTCACTAAAAGAAAGGATTCCTAGCTGAAGATGCCTGGCGCTATTTCCCATACCGATATTACAATGAAATTTTTAAATACCATCAAGGGTCCGTTTAAGCCCGTGTATATGGTTTTAAAAATGGGAGCGTTGGTGTATGATAAACATTCCTTAAAACAAAGCGCTAAATCGCAAATGCGCTATAGCGGTTAGCAAAAACAAATTAAAATGAATTTTCAAAGAACAAATACTTCCAAGGCAATTCCTGCAGTACTTCCCGCTAAAAAGGCCTATAGCCATAAAGTTAGTCATGCCTCCTAAGCGGAAAGATATTCCTTCCTTAGCAAGCCGAAAAAAGCTCGCTATTTTCGGAAGTGCGTTTTGCGGTATTTCTGAAGGCTTGGCATCAAGAAGCTATCTGAAGAGTTTTTGCTTATGATATTACATAGCTATGGCCGTATTTTATATGCATCGCTTTAAATTGCCTGATTATAAATTGTTTGCAAGACTATTCACGAATATCCTATAAAACAATACAGGCGGCAGGCATTAATGCTCAATGAATCAGAACAATTTAGATCCTATGGTAGCCAACATCCTGAAAGAATTAATCACCTATGGTGGTAATGGTGGCTTTTTTTCAAAACTGGGGCACAAAGGTACGGTCTACAAAACTGCAAGATCTGGCTGTATGACGGACGAGCAAACCCTACATAGTATTCTGGCCACCCTGGGCACCCGATGGGCCCTTAATTTCCTTCGTCTAAAGAAGCCACCGGAGAGTGGTCGTAACCAACGGTATGAATTTGATTCCGAATTACTCTAAGCCCGAATTGATTGGGAGAAATTTAATGCTTTAAGGTGTCACACAATATGGTCAAAATGACCGCTTGGAATCCTATATGTATAAATTGGCCCCCAAGGCATTGTGCAATGGCAAACTACGATTATACCGTAATGAATGCCTTTAGAAAGGTAATTAGAAAAAGATGAAAATCCCGGCTGGGAAAAATTTTCCTTAACATCTGGTTTAAGGAGGTATTTGAGTGGTGCTCACCCAAAAGCCGGAAACATTGCTGGATGCGATCCCACTATTGGTGCTGAAGTGAATGCTGCAGGCTGCTACAAAAGACACGAAACAGGGTTGGGTAGCGTATTGATTCACAGACTTCGAGATTTGTC
>Ga0163217_1037286_pt1 | contig 10149 bp, 8 predicted proteins | sample SynspAceP_FD_185933 | JGI IMG/M metagenome (GOLD analysis project Ga0163217, IMG submission 185933) | Saline lake microbial communities from Ace Lake in Antarctica - Synechococcus sp. Ace-P (PacBio error correction) | ecosystem: Environmental > Aquatic > Non-marine Saline and Alkaline > Saline ...
GAAGTAGGTCACAATTTTGCCTCCCTAGGCGAAGAAAAGCTGTCTGCTTTCATCCAAAGCAAATTTTTGAATCCGACTTGTGTAGATGATTTTTCCATTTTCTGAAAGACGAGTTCTTCTCGGCTAGCAACCTTATTCGCGTATCGTTCCCTGTTTTCTCATTGGCTACGAGTTTTGTGTTTGAAAAGTGATTAGCTAAGCGAATCCGGACTTGTAATCATAGCGGGAATAGATTGAAGAGGGTTACTTCATTCGATAAAGAGTTTGCCATTTATATCCTGAAACAGGGTTGTTTGTGGTGTAGAACTCATTGTTCCCTCTGGACTATTCAAAGTGACACTGAAATTATCAGCCATATCAAAGCAGGAAGATCGAATACTTTCCCCTGTTTTTTTGGCGAGGGGTTTTTAACCTTGATTAATCCTTTGATCCTTCGTTAAAAACTCTTGTTAATGAAAAAAAACCAATTTTGATCTGAGCTCTTTTTGTAGTTGTGTACCTAATTGGAGAGTTGATGTCAAGGCGTCAAAATTCCATCAGCGCTTAACCTGTAGTTTCGAGTTTTTTCTTCCTTCCCCTATTACAAGACAACCCGACGCCTGAAAATTGGTGATTAAAAAATTCCTCATCCCAAATCACCTGAATCGTTGGACATAGTCACCCACTCCATTCGGCCCTTCTTTTTTCAAAAAGGTAGAATTCCGGGAAGTTTTCAGCTGATCAAGATCAACCAGCCATCGTAAAATCTTTAATTTAACTGAAGAGGTAAAAGAGCCTGTGTTTGATCGGACTTGATGAAGTTTCAAGTTGAAATTCATTAGATATGGCAAGAAAGGTCCCTCTCCTGAATCACCAACAGTATTCGACTGATAGGTTAGATTTTTCATAGGCACCTATTTTTCTGTTTCAGTTGATTCAGGCCTCTTTGCCTCCGGCAAGCCAGAAAGAAAGGCTGGAGCAAATGAAATTGATAAGTAGTTTTTTCATAGTTGCCTAAAAATCAACGTGAAAACACGCACGCAAAACCCAGCCTCATCTTCCACATTCAACATAGCTCCAGAGCTGCCGTCTTTGAAGAAGGGGGATTAGGTAATAGTTGTTAAGTTCTTCTAAATGTTTCTCACCGTTAAGTTTCAAATCTGAAACTCAAAAGCAGAGGAGGAATATTTTACTTTTTTGCTTGGCCTCTGATAGAATTCTGGGATTAGGCATGGCAGCGAAAGCGATAAAATTCGTTTGGCATTGCTTATTTCCCAAAGCAGCTCCGTAAGAATCTAATTCCGACTTTATATAATCTATTTGCTCATTTCTTGCTCTTCAGAAGAGACTTTCATTTTTGATTTTCTTTTTTCTTTTCTGTGGGAGTCCGGGTAATGAGGAATGTGATGTAATCGTAGACTGTCGGTCACCGGGGTTGTAGCGGTATACTTCCATTTGTGAACAGGTTGTAATGTGATGTTATATTTTTGAAGAACTAAGGCTTGAAGAGTTAACACCTGCGCCGCATTCAATGTAAAGCCAGGCTTCTTTTGAGACTACTCTAAAATCGTTGGTTCTGTCCATCTCTGGCAAATCGATCACTTTTGAGCTCTCTTTTTGAAAATTGAATACAGAATCCAAATTGAACCCAGGATCAGAGTATGGGCTTTTCCAAGAAGAATCCCATTTCACTTCCTCACTATAAGTAAACTGACTATAGTTATCCCTTTGGATTGGCTTTGGGTCAATCAAGTCATTCAACTCATACTCAAAGGAGGGTAATAGTTTCACCTGAATTTCGAAAACCTCCTATCTTTTTTGATCCCAGAAAAATAAATTGCCAATTACTCAATGACGCCTATAAGTCCTTCAGAAGACTTCACGCCAATTAGGGCCTTCTCTTTCAAATGAATAGCTTTCGTAAGTGCAACTTCTCTAAATCAACTTCTTTAAGTTGCATGCTCGAAACATCAATTATTTTGTAAAAGTGCTTATGATCTTTGGATTCAAAAAGGAAAAGAGGCGCAACCGAATTTTAGATCTGATGAATCCTCACACCGAATCCAAACCACATCACCGTATCGACGCGAATAACGTAAGGTTTTTCGAGGAATATTCTCTGATGTAGCATTTTTCAGAACTGCCTTTTTCTGCCGCAGGAAAGCAAGGAGGATAAGCGACAGGCATGGGATTAAGTTTTTTCAATGACATGGTGGGTTTTAAAAATCACAAAGTAAAACCACCGCAAAGCCCAGCTCAATCCTCCACATTGGACATAGCCCAAGCTTGCCGTCTTTGAAGAACGGGATAGAAGTTTTGTACCTCAACTCATCCTTGCGTCTCCCGATGAAGAATTCAAGTCTTGTCAAATTTGCCAATCAAATAAACATCTATCTGCTGTGAGGTGTCATCAAGGGTTTTCTTTCGGGTATTTTTTTCTGGCAACATCGGTAGAATCGCTGACCTTTTCTCATCCCTAAAAGCAATTTTTTCACACATCCGATTTGGTGTTTTGGTTAGGTTTTTTCCCATCCTCAATTTTCAATCTGATTCGGAGTAGACTTCGTTTTGGATCAGGACCGGAATTAAGCATTTCGCGGAAAAAGAGAGGGTTGGAAGCTAAATAAGCCGGAAAGCGATCGTCGCATAATCGTAGCGATAGGATATAGTCCGCAGGCCCGAATTGGTTGATATAGAAGCTTTCGTTTTCGATTAGGCTAAGCCAAGTTCCTTCTAAAGTAAATGGAACATCATGTCCTTACTTTCAAACGATCCTAAACTCACTGGCTTTTGTCCATCGCCGGATATCAATCAACTGACACAGTATCTTTTTCACCGATCCACTACAGCTTAAATCACGGGTTTTCTTTTAAAAAAATCTACAGGTGGGAATACAAAAAAGCAAGCCCATTGTCCAACTATCGTCAGCTTCATGCCTTCAAATGGGCATTTCGTTCGTCCATATCGTATCCCTCAATATCTTTTGACGTGATTTCAAATCGCATAGACCTTTTCACCGATCGATTGAAAATAGCCCGAACCCGAACGCGATAGCTGGTGCACAAATGCGAACTAGTTCCTAGATTGATGACTTGGACACCTGAGATATATTCCCTCGAATTCCATTTGCCCTTCTTTTCAACTGGTACTGAATTCCACAAGTTTAAGCTGAATGCAGATCGATCACCGCCAAGCCTTTGATTTACTTCATTGAGCAGGTAGAGCTTTTTTTGGTCCTGGGGAAAGATAGAAAAGTCTACACCAAAAGCCAAATTAATATCTCTTCACCTGGATCAACGATAAGGATCACATGGAGAAAGTTTAGGTTTTCAAGGAATTTCCTCCCTGAGGAAGATTTCTTGGAGATGAATTTTTCGCCCGCAGGAAAAAAGGCCGCCTACAAGGCAGATAAATAAAAGTTTTTTCATAGATCGTTCTAACTTAGTTTATGAAACCAAACGATTTCCCTATGAAAACGAAAACTCGTACTGTAAATTATTGAAATTAATCCATGACTCCAAAAACTTTCGGAAAGCCATCGCCTTTTCTCCGTACGAGCATGAGTCTCATAGACGCAGGGCGTTGCACAATCGATTTTCCCATATTCGATCAGCTTGGGCGTAAGATTCTGAAAAAATTGAATACTATAATTCGTAAAGCCGTCATTGGTGCGTTCATCAGGCGGTACAGATCGGTGGCTTCGTAAATTATATCCGGTTGCAAAACATCCGGGATTATGATCAATTTCATCCAACCAACAAAATCATCTTCGATGTTCTGTAAGCAATCGGTGTACGTAATATTATAGAGTAATCATAAGGATGGAATTTTGATCGAAATTCGCTTTTTTTGCCAACAATTGTAGCGAGGCAAAGTTAGGAATCCCAACTTGATATTCTGAATTTTCCTCCTCGCTTCTTCAATCCCTAATGCACCAAGTCCTGAACGACGACGATATTCCTCCAAAAACCTGAAGCTTTTGATCGCCAAACGTCCTGTGATTGCCCTTCATCGTGGTGGGATTATCGTGCTTGAGTATTCCTTGAGTCCCGGGATTTAATTTTTTTGCGATTGACGCGTTACAGCTATTGAGTTCAGCTCTTTTTTTGATTTGGCTTTTCAAGAGGTTGGTCAGTAGTTTGTTTCCCCGATTTTCCGCAGCGGCGGGCTTTTTGGATTGGTTTTTTGGGTCTGAGCTTGATCGGATTCCATACTGGCTATCTCTACGGAGACTATGTTTATGGACCTACTTTGGGGCCAAAGCTGTGGAGGTCTCCGATCATTTATCGGTGTGAATTGTTTATTTTGGGTTTACCTCACGGGGACGTATTTCACCAAGTCCCCAATGATTTATTAGCTCGCGCTACCTCGGGGCTAACGGCTATGGACTGCCATTGACCTACATCATGGAGGCCGGTGCTGTAGCATTGGATATGTGGTACTGGAAGTTTGAGATTATTCCGCTGAGTCAATTATGGCACCGGTTGGTTTACTTATATGCCTTTTTGATCCAAATTGATTTTTCAGAAAAGGCAAACCTTTTGACAAAGGCAATTTCATCGCAATCTTCTTTTGATCTGCATGATCTTGGTTTTTCGCAAGTTTTAAATTTCACCTCTACAGATATTAATTTTTTTACAGGATTTTAAACAAAACGGTAATAAACGAGGATCTAACAATACACCCGATGGACGGGTTTATATAGGCAGATGATCAACGCATTGTTGATTTATTCGCACTATGGTTTTTATCCTGATAGGACAGCATTTGGGTGGGGATCCACAAATTAACCTACATGCAATGGGCCACTTTGGTCTATACATAAGAGCACCACCATGCACTCGAAGTTTTTCTCGAATCTGAATGGAATCTGTTTTCCGTTGCTGGTTTGGAAGTATTGCTGGTGGTGTTTGATCAATCAAAGGAGTGTCTGGTTTCGATTAATCGGTTTTTGGAGGGAGTTTGGGTAATAATTCGTACGGTAATGCGGGTGTATTTCTTTCTTCATCGCATGTATTGATTCATCGTCGAATGAAAATGGTTCAAAAAACCAAAATGGGTTCTGAAAAGGAATTTTCAGAGCTCATCACAGCACAATCATCCGCAACAAAATGATAGTGTATGATTGCGGTGTCATTTGCGCCCTTTATTTGTAGTACCAAAAGAAATTTTAAAGAGAAAGGATCTCTGTGAGCACATTTCAATAAAGGGACCTTAGAAGCACTTTCCCCGGGATCAAAAGCACAATACACTTCGGATCTGGGAGCAACGCTACAAGTTGTTAAGTCCAAAGCGGACGCACTATATTCGTTTTACGAATGACGATGACTTGGAAATTAATCTTAAATGTGTGCTTTGTTACAATGACAATGGGCTTTTAGATTAGTAAGATTGTGTCAATGGAACGCCCTGAATGCGGGAGAAGTCATTTTTTTTTTCCTCACCGATGCGCTCCCTCCACACATGACGACCCAGATTCATGCATTAACTATTAGCATGAATAGAGAATGGATGAGGAGCGATTTGACAAAATCACTTTCTACTAATATTCATAAGCTCGCTTTGAGCAGACGCATGATGAATATATCTTATCCCTTCATGTCCAAAATAGGAGTACCTCTGGCAAACGCCGCGCGCAATTAATCCAGCGCAGAGCATTTTCATTTCAATCCCTGGTGCGGCAAAAATTGATCGTTGCGAATCGATGGTCAATCAAACTCCACACAAATACCTGGAAGGAAGTTTTTGTTATTTCCTCCCAGAAGGTGAGCTTCCATGAAAGTATCTATTTCTTTTTCGCTTCTTTTTTTAATCGAATAAAGTGCATAAAGTAATTTACTTGGTCAAAATACTCCAACTGAAAGCCTCAATTCAGGTCTATGAATATTCCACAATCCCGAATTTTTGTTGACGTGATTTACCACAATCGCCTTCTTCGGAATTTGCGCAAGACTATTGTAACGGATTGGCAGATCTATTTAAAGATTCCCAGTTATTAGTAACAGGCTATCAAGTAATCGGTCCAGGACTTAAAGTTTACACAACGGCCGACAATTAAACTCTATCCGCGATATCAAAGATTCCTAGAAGAAGGTGGAGTAGTACCACCAAGAGAAGGTAGTTTTATCATTGTTTCATGCCATCTTAACAAAAGGCGCTTTTCGAAAAGTGCTTTTTTTTTGCCCCCTAAAATCAAAAATCTATCACCAGTTGCTTTGAATAGGGATTTTAATTATTTTTGTTTAAAATCATTGAGTTAAACAATTATTCAACAAATGTTTGGATTTCTGTTTATGATTGCTACATTTGATTTAACAAAACCAAACAAGTCATGACGACTCTAGAATTTGCTACTCCTTAAACCAAGTTTATCAAGTACACTTGAAACACCTTTTGCGTTAAAGTTGACTTCGGATATGGATTGAGCCATAGAATCTTTTACCAAGATACAATGGTAAAAGACATTCACCTAACAAGACAAGTTCACCGAGGAACAAACCTCAAGGCTTGCTCTAATACAATAATGAAGAATACTTCATTAACCAATTATCAGCGAATGATGCAAGAGGACATTTGTAGATACAACTGATAATCTTCACTTCATCAATTCCAGCGTCCGTTCACTAATTGAAAAACGGTGTATTCCGGAACTTCGCAATGGATGACATCAATGAAGCTATTGGACAGTCTTGACGATGTAATCCAAAACTCCTTTTATGATGCATTTCCGAAGGATTCAATTACCACGAGATTGCAGATAAGCTTCAGATTCCTATTGGAAACTGTAAAGAATAAGGATTCATCATTGCTCGTAAGTTTTGAAAGAGGACCTAATGGTTTACAAGCATAACTTAATTAATAAATGAAGTAAAAATACATGTTGTGGTTCATCGGTTCTGGCTTTGCTGGATTATCCGCAGCCACACACCTTGCAGCATCTAGTTTGTTCAGTCACCCTTCTTGAAAAAAAACGGAATCCCCCTGGTGGTAGAGTAGAAGTTCGAAACATCAGGGGTTTGTATTTTTTGGATATGGGTCCCAGCTGGTATTGGATGCCGGATGTATTTGATGAATTATTTCGACCCATTTTGGAAAAGAAAGGTGACACGACTACTACGACCTAATCCCGACTTGATCATCTTATGCTGTCATTTATGGGCGAAGAAGATACACTGGATTATTCCTGCCAATTATGGATGAATTTAAAGCAATGCTTGAAGGAATCGAACAGGTGCTGGCGCCTCAGTTTGATAAATTTTTATAGCGCAAGCCAAATACAATATCAAAGTGGGATTCATGATCTGGTCAAAAAGCCAAGAAGTCGTTCCCTTTTCGAATTTACTTCTCTAGATTAACTGATGGGATATGCTTCGAAATGGATATTTTCCAGTCGATTCCAAAGCATGCTGCGGAAGTTTTTCAAATCGGAAATAAAATAATCCGTTGATGGAATTCCCAGTCCTTTTCCTTAGGAGAACCTGTGACAATATTCGGGCTCTTTACAGTTTGATGAACTATGCGGACATCGCGTTAGGTACTGGTACCGCCAAAGGCCGGCATATGCATGAAATCATCAAAGGCATGGTCAAGCTCGCCGCGAAAAGGGGAGTTCAGATCAATACGCATGACTGAAGTTGGGGGCAAAAAAAAAGAAAGGGAAAAAAAACAATTCGGAGAAAAAAAAAAAAAAAAAAAAAAAAAATCGAAAATGGCACGCGTCACTCCGTAAGATTGAAATCTGGCGAACGCATGCAAAGCAATATTGTAGTGGCAGAGCGGATTTACCATCATGTAGACCGCCACTTAATCAATCCAAAATCCAGCAATTACTCCTGAGGAATATTGGGATACAGCGCGTCATGGCCTCCATCCAAGCTTATTTATTTTATATGGGAATAAAATAAGCGTCTGAAGAACCTCAGGCATCATATTTAATTCTTTGCATGACCGCTGGTCCCGCATGCTGACGCAATCTATAAGAATCCCGCTTGGCCAGAAAACTCATTGTTCTATGCATCCTGTGCCTTCCGATCAACGGATCCGACCGGTAAGCAACCTGAAGCAGGAAACTCTATTTTTATTATTCCATGGCCCCGATCCTGGAGATAGCCGAGAGACTCGTGAAAAAGTATTCTAAAGACATGAATCATGGGAGCGACTGGAGCGAATATCGGTCAAGGATTCGTTCTCTCATGTGGTCCTTACAAGCGATCCTACGCACACAGTGATTTAAATCAAGCAACAATCAATGCATTCAAAAGGGTATCGTCTTCACTGGATTGGCAACCACCTTGACACAACTGCATCTTGAAACCATCACTCAAGAGCAAAAAGGTTAAAAATTTGGGTATTATACTGGGCAATTAACCTGTGCCTGGTCCGGGGTTCCCTCCATCCTTATTTCTGCTATGTGGTAGCAAAGAAGTGATGAAGGAAAACAATTCATTAAATAAAAAGGTATATTCAGTTATATGAATGTATTGAACTTTTTTTTGACAAACACGACAACTTGAATGTAGCCGGCTGATCACCACAGCGGTACAGTACGCAGTTTTACCTTGTATTAAAACTCTGGCCAAGAAGTTCCATTTGCCCGAATCTATGCGGTGTATGGTTTTGGTTGCGCTACGCAGATGAAATTGTGGATACGTTTCATGATCAGGACAAAGCGGGTCTTTTTGGCGAAGATTCAAAAAAAGACACCTATGAAGGATTGAAATAAGCTCTCGCTAAAATCCAGTCCTTACACGGCAATTTCAACTGATTGTCCAATCCACTATAAAATTGATGTTGGAGTCTGATCGAAAGCCTTTCTCCATAGTATGGAAATGGACTTGGCTATTCAGCTCTACAATGACAGCAAATACCAGATACATCTATGGTTCTGCTGAGGTGGTAGGACTTATGTTGCTTGAAATAATTCGTAGCCAGGAGATCAGGCAAATTATGATCGACTGAGAGAACCCGCTTGCAAGCTGGTGCGGCTTTTCAGAAAGTCAATTTTCTTCGGATATCAAAAGCGACTTTGAGCGAGCGTGGAATGAGTTTTACTTCCCCGGGGTGGGATTTTGAAGCTTTCCGACAAATCAGCCAAAGAGTTGAATTGAAAGATATTCAAAAGACTTCGATGATTCGCTAGTCGGATCGAAGCCCTTCCTGCTGGAGCTAAGTTGGAGTGAAAGTACTTATTTATACTATCAGAAGTTATTCGATAAGATCCAAAAGGCTTGCCTGCTGAGAACTATTATCAAGAGCCGTATTCGAATTCCCAAATTCCAAAAAGATCACGGTTGCTCTCGGCACCTATTTTGTCAAAACTAGGAATCCAACTAGCTTTGGAAATTTCCATTACCTAGGAAATAAATCTCTACTGCCATTTCATTTCCAGCTAAATCTTTCTGAATCTGAGAATACTGGCTTTATATTTTATGAGTTTATGGGATATTATCCCGATAGAATCATCAGAAATATACTACCGTCTATTTGTTGCTCAAAGGAATTGGCGATTTCTTTCGAATCGTTTCTGGATGTTTGTCTTATTTATACTTAGTAGTTGAGAACTTGGCAACAGAATCTGTGCTTTATATTACTTGAGCATATAATTATAAATTTTCGCTTTTACTGAATGACAGTGAATTATATTCGAGCTAATGTCTAAAGCCAAAAAAAAATTCAACCTATTTAAAAGTTTAAAAGGCTATGAAAATCTTCAAGTTCAATAGATGATTCATTCTGGCTTTTGCTTTGGAGTAGTTGATATGCATTCGAAAATGGCTGAGAATTTTTTAAGATGAAGGCAAGGTTATCTCTACGTTTGGGAGATATTGTGCCAACAACGATGAGGAAGTAAGACTCGCTTGAACGCGAAAAGGATTAGAATTATCGATCATAACCTGAGCCTAAAAGAGTTGACTAATGAGGCGAGTGTTGATCAGAGCACATGGTGAGCCACCTTCGACTTATGAGCTTTCGATCAAAATAATTTACCAACGCCTGATACGAGCCAGTTCGCCCAGTCGTTTTAAAATACTTCAGTATCGGATCAAAAAATCATTTGATAAGGATGAGACGATTTATATTTACGGCAAGCATGTCAATGCTGAGTGAATTGGTTTATTGGGTCAAACCAGTAAAAAGCTGTAGCTTCCCAGACATTCTCCGAACTCGTGG
>Ga0163217_1057718_pt1 | contig 10149 bp, 7 predicted proteins | sample SynspAceP_FD_185933 | JGI IMG/M metagenome (GOLD analysis project Ga0163217, IMG submission 185933) | Saline lake microbial communities from Ace Lake in Antarctica - Synechococcus sp. Ace-P (PacBio error correction) | ecosystem: Environmental > Aquatic > Non-marine Saline and Alkaline > Saline ...
GGCGCTCCGTGTCGGACCCGTGGGCCCCGCCCCCCGGGTTGCCCCGGCCCTGCTGTCAGGTGCTGGGTCGCTTCTTGGGCGGTCTCGCTGTACCTGGAAACCACCCCTCCCCGGGCGTTCCCCACGTCGTGGTCTTCGCTGCGCCGGCTCTTGCCGTCTTCCGCGCCTCTGGCGGTCCCTCTTTGGCGCTTGCACTCGTCCCCAGGGCGCTGCCCGCCTCGTTCGCGTCCGGGTCCGCTCCTGGGTCCTCAGTTTTCGTTGCTCGCTTCGCTCCCTTGCTCTCTCGCCAGTTGCTCCCATGCCCGTCCGCACTGCATGGGCTGTTCGCGCCCTCCGCCTGGCCGTGCGCCCTCCGGGCGTCCCGTACTGCTGGTCCGCCCGGGGTTTTTCCCGGCACCGTATTCGGCCCGACACGCTCTGGTTGGGGGCACGGCTTCGCTCCCCGCTCTCACCCCCCTTCACGGTCTTCTCGCCCCGCTGTGGCGGCTTTGCTCTTTCCCGCGGGGCGGTCCCCCGCCCGCAGCTGACTGGTGCTGTCGCCTGGCTTGGGGCGAGCCCGTTTGTCGCGCGCTGTTTCCGGCCTGTTCGCCGCGTGGCGCTGCCCGTTTCAGGGTCCACCGCCCGCTCGCGCCAGGCTACGCGTTCAGCTCCTCCTTGCGCCCGCCCGCTGTCGGCCGCTGGCGCCCCCGGGGTCAGCCGGGTGCGCGGGTGGGGCTTCCCCTCGCGCCTCTCCCCCCGCGCCCCCCCTCGGCACCGCCTTCCGCTCCGCGCCGCGTTCCGCGCCGCCTGGCGGCCGCGCGGCGGCGTGGCGCTATCGCTTCCTCCCAGCGGCCCCGGCGGTCCCTTGCGATTCGGGCACCTGCTTTCCTGCCGCGCGGCCCGCCGGCCTGCTCTGGCCCGTGTGTTCGCTGCCCCGCCCTCTGCCACCCGCGCCCTTCACCGTCGGCTTGCTAACGCTTGCGCCCAATCCCGCGCCGCGGTCTGGCCTGTGCGCGGCTGCGGCCACCTGGCCTGCCGTTGTCTTCCGTGCGGGTCCGCGCCCGCTCCCGTGTCCGTCGCGCGCGGCGGTCTGCACAGCCCCTTGGGGTCTCGTCGGGCGGCGGCGAGGGGTACTCCGGCCTGCCCTCCGGGACTCGTGGGTGAGGCTGCACTCCCCCTTTTAGGCCTCCTTTGGGTGCCCTCGGCCAGCGTCCCCGCGGGCCTGCCTGTTTTGCGCGGTCGGCGGCCCCCCTGGCTCCATGTTGCGCTGCCCCTTTTCCGGGTGCAGCGCCGTTTCGCCGGCCGCCGATCGCGCCCCGTGCCCTGCTCCTGCCCGACTGCCCCCGGCCCGTCTGCGCGCAGCGCGCCCCCTGGCGCCTCCCGCCCGCCGCTGACCCGCCCAGTGTGCTTTTGCCGCGGGCCCCTGTGGGCGTGGTCGCCCCGGCCCTGCCGCTGTGCTCCACCCGCCCGCGCCGGCGGTTCTGCGGCTGCCGCCTGTTCGCGCCGGCGCCGCCCCCGGCGCGCCGTCGCGGTGCGGCTTCTGTTCGGCTGCCCTCCGCGTCGGCTGACGGCCGCTACCCGGTTTCGCTACCCGCCCCTGCCTCCCCTCGCGTCGTTTGGCTCTGCGCCGCACGGCGCCCGCTTCGCCGCCCCGGGGTGGCCCTGGCTCACAGCGGCTGCTACAGTCGTGGCTTGCTCGCAGTGGGTGATCTTTGCGCCCGCCGGCCCGCCCTTGCGGCCTCCGAGGGGCCATGGCAACCGTGACCTCTACCACGCCCCCGGGCGCCGGCCCGGGTTTCGCGGCCACTCGCCGGCCGGGCCGCTCCGCTAACCCCGCGCTGCTGGTTGCTTGAGGGGCGGGCATGGGGTCCTCCGCTGGGTCCGCTGCCCCTGGCCGGCTTCCAGTTTTCCCCACCCCGCTCGCGCCACCCTCTGGCTGGTTTGTGGTGGCCGGCTGCCCTGCGCGCGGCCGTGCTTCGCGCTCTTGTCATAGGCCGCCGCGCTCCCCGCCACCCCGGTACCTGTCCTCGGCCGGCAGGTGGTCGCTCCTGCCGCTTCCGCCGGCCATGCCTGGTCCGTCGGTTCCGGTCGCCCCGCGAAACTCTGCTGGCCGTCCCCGCCGGAGTCGTCGCGCCCACGGTAGGTTTGAACTCGGCGGTCACCCGGTCGTTCAGCGTCGTCGCCATGTTTCCGACTCAGCCGTCGTCCCTACCGCTGGCCGGGGTAAGCGGGTATGTCCACTCGCTCTGCGCTTGGCGCGCCGGGCCCTTGTTTTTTCCCCGTGCCGCGCCCGGTCACTGGCATCGGCCTCGTGCTCCAGACCTGCCGCGGTGGCCCTCGCCCTGATGCCCTCCCTCGACACCCCACGCATCCGCTTGCCCCTGGCGCTGCCCGCAGGTCGCGGCTGCTCTGGCCCGATCTTGAACACGCCCACGCCGGCGGCACCCTCGTCCACTGGGCCTGGTGGGTGCCCCGCGCTGGCAGGCCGGCGGTGCTTTCGCGCCCGTTTCCGCGGTCCCGCGAAGCCCCCCACGGCGCGGTGGTGCGGCGTACTGCTTCGCTCCCGGGCCGGCCCCTGCCCTCCGGGGGGGCGCAGTTCCTGGGTGGCCCGGTGGCCTCGTGCCCCGGGCTCCCCTCGTCCGGGTCTGCGCCCAGGGCGCGGCTTCTCGTCCGGCGCCGTTGGGCTGGTGCCAGCTTGCGTCGTGCCACTCCGCAAGACGGCGCCGCAGTGGTCCTGCAAGGCCCGCCTTGTCCCTCGGGCGCGGTGGGCCCCGGGCAGGCGCCGCTTGTCAGTCTCTCATGATGACAAAGCGGTCGCTCTGCTTTGTCTTATCCGGCAACAGGGGCCGGCCGTAATGCTCGGCTGGCGGGCGGGTGACCAGCGCGTTGGCGTTACAACGCCGCAACTTAGCGGTTAGCATTCCCGCTGGTGACAATATGCCGCACAGCCACTGTCGCAATCGTTTCCGGTCCTCGCAAGCGCGGCCTGTTTTCGAAGGCCCGAGTTCTAATGAAACGCAAATGCTGGATGATCTTGGTTCGCCTTTGGTGGAACGACTCGACGAGACCTGTTCCGCGGGCATGGAGTCAGGAATCTTTGGGTTTCAAACGCTTTTGGTGGCCAGGTGCTGGCAGTCATTGTCCGGGCCAAGCCAGACGAGGTCGATGCTCTGCGCACGTGCAATTCGGTGCATGGTTTATTTTTTTCTGCGCCCCCGGCGATTGCACCTGGATCATCTACCAGGTGGATCCTTGCGTGACGGTGCAGTTTTCTACCGCGGCGTGTGCAGCGCGCTCCCGAAGGGCAAGCCGTCTTCCCCTGATCTGCTCCTGTCCAGGGCGATGAGGAAGGTTTGGGCCCATCACGCGTGAAATGCCCGATGTGCCGCCCGGAGAGCTTGCGAACGAAACGCAGATCACGCCGTGACCAAGCAGCCTGATCAAATGAGAAAGTGGCCGCGAAAAGGTGCTGGTCGAAAGCCGAATCGAAATTCGCCCCCGTGGAAAAGTCTTCCCACCCCAACCCCCTTCGCGCCCAAAACCGTCCAAGCAGTGCGCCATATGTGGTTTCGCGCCGCGGGGTCTGCCGGATGACCCAGCAGCTGCATCGTTACCCTGCTCGCCTACGCGTCCGATTTTCACCTGCTGGTTACCGCTTGCTGCCGGCATGCCGTGTCGTTCTGGTGCGAAGATGCAGTTGCCAGCACTTGAATCATTCCATCTGGTTCACCAGCCTTTGCGGATGGATGACTTGGCTGCTTTTATGCGATGGACAGCCCCCTCAGCCAGCGGGCTCACACGGTTTGTCGCGTTGGGGCAGATTTTCAACGGGAGGGCGTGCTGGTCGCGTCCATCACCCAGGAATCGCTTGATGCGCCAAGTTGCCGGGACTGAAAATGCGTGAACTTGGAAAGCCTGGGGTGTTCGATCTGGACGGCAACCGCTTGACCATAGCTCAGCACGATTTTGCTGGCGATCCGGCGCGAGCTGGGGATTCCCGCCGAGGATGACATTCCTCAGCTTTTTCGGCTTTTCGCCTTACTTGAGGCCCGGGACTGAGCCGCAGCTTGATGCTATCGAGCTGCGCTGCCGGGTGCGCCCGGCGGCCAGGCGCGGCTGAGCTGATCCGTCATCTGCATGATTCGGGCGGCATATCGGCATTCTCACGACGCAATTTGCAGCAGGTAGCTGCGTTTCTCGCTTTGAGGTTTGGGTGGTGCTCGACTGCTATGCACCCCAGACCATTCTCGGCGTGCAGAAGGGGTACCAAACCTGATCCGGACGGCATCAAGCAATTGCTGAGGCTGGTCGACGAGTCATACCGAGCGGTCATGGTTCGTGCTTCCGCTTCGATTTGGAGCGGGCCGCGCGCCGGGGTGCCGCACTTTGCCTGGTGCAAAGTGCTAACCGAATGGCCTGAGTTGACTTGACTGGCATGTCAGTGCCTGCAGTGATCTGCTGGGGGTTGGCTCAGGGGCTAATACCGTCGATTCGAAGTCCCTTGCGAAGGGGCATGCGCGGCCTATACAGTGCGGCTGCCTTGTTGGCAAGTCGTTTTGATCGGCTTGCGCTGCGGCAGGACTTCACTTCCTGATTCTATAAACCGTTTTCACTAGGAGCCATCATTGGTTTGGGTTAAATCGGGTCGTCTGCACTACTTTCTTGGTGGTGTGGCGATACCTTCTGTCGTGTTGGTTGCCCCTGCGGGCCATCTTCTATTTGCCTTTCAGCAGTCACCCGCAGCGTGATAGCCCTGGGACGTTGATATGGAAACCTGAGCAATCGGCGTGCGTTTCGACTGCGCTGGCGATTTCTGCTGATGCTGCCGGCGATGCTGCTGCCTGGTGCGGGTGTGGGAACAGCCCTGCGTTCGACTATGTTGCGGCTGGTTGGCGCGCATAACTATCTGGGCTGGCGCTGGGCATCGTGCTGTTTGTTGTACATTATCGACTTCGGCCATTACGCCTACCTTGGCGTGCGCCTGAATCCTCTGGGAGTTCATTGCCGATGCGGGGCATCTCGCAGCAACTGGTCCTGGGAACTATCCGGTTTATCTGGATCCGCCTCGTTGGCTGACCAATGCGGTGGGGAAAGTAATGGGCCATTGTTCGGCTGGAGCGCGCCACCTCGACAAGCCGAAGCCGGTCATCTCATTAGGGCTCCGCGCATTTCTTGCAGTGTGCTGATGGTGATACCGGTGGTCTTCCTGGTATCCTCGGCCGTTTACCAATTAATCTGGGAAAACCGGTGCCGCTGCGCTGGAGCGATGGCGTTCTTCTTCTGGCGACAGTCAGTAGGTGGCTGGGTCCTGAATCCGGTCTTTCTTTATGACACCCTGAGTGTTCGCAGGAAACGTTACGATCTGGAGCGGTGCGTGAGCATTATCCTGCGGTAGTCAGTACCTGGGTGGTTACAGAATCCGGATAGTGAAAAGCCTGACCCTTATTCCCCGGGTTGGGGGAAGTAGCAGTGCAGGGCCAATCGGCTGAGTGGCGCGCGGCCGAATATCGTTTTTTTCGTGATGCTTGAGTCCCCTGGGTAACACTAGGCAGTGGGGGGAGGCAATCGATAACCCACCCGACTATTGACGCATGGCGAAGGAAAGCTGTTCTTTCCGCATTTCTACGGTGCGGTGCGCGTACCGCCAAACCGTCTGGCGAGCATTACGTATTCGGATGTATCGGCGCTCCGAGACTGCAAGCGGTACGCTGATACAATAACATACGCTGATAATGCGCTGGAGGGCTCCAAAGATTTACACGCATCGTGGCAACTCTTGGCTGGGCAATATGAATGCGTTGATTCGTCAGAGCATCGATGAGGTGACGCTGTAGAAGAGGCGGCTGGAAGGCAAGATGCGGATGTGTGGGTCTCTCGGATCTGGACCTGTTCAAGGAAACAGACAGATTCTCCGCGGCCTGCCGAAAGACAAGCCTTCCTTTGCCTATATCCCAGCGGGGGTAACCTCGCCTTCTAACATTCACCACAATGACGGCTTTGGAAAGTCTTGATCGGCCGCTGGCCGAAGTAGAGGCGCAGGTTGCGCAGCGTGGGCCCAGTTACAACGCCGGTGCGTTTTGCTGGACTTCATCTGGGGCGCTGATCGATCTGGCCAAAGAGGGGGCTATTTGATAACACCATCTTTGTGATGTTTGGGTGATCAGAATCCGATCCGCCAATATCGATTACATGAGCCGGCTTCGATCAATTGGGTCTGGGGAAAGCAAATAACGTGCCCTGTTGATCTACGCGCCGAAAACTCTTGCCCACCGCGAGGTTTGACGAGGCGGTCGGGCTTTGCCGATCTGTTACCCACGATTGCTAGCCTGCTGGCCGGAAAGAATATGCCGCACGATGGTGGGATTTTCTCAGCTGCCGCGGAAGGCGAAAGCGCGTCGTTGCGCTTGGTGCTTCCGCGAGGGCAGCGATCCCGTTGATCGGCGCAGTGAGTAAAGGACTTTCTGCTGCAGATGAATTACGCACGGCACGAGCCCAGTCCTGCATGACCTGCCTCGATGACGCCCTTGACAACGTCGCAAGAGAGCACCCGAGGAGTATCAGAGACTGCTGGCGGACGCGCGGGTTGTCGAGACCTCTTCGCTATTGCTGTATTGAACGTAGGGATTGATTGGTAGCGTTCTCGGAAACCCGGCTTAGGCCGGGTTTGTTTTGTTTGCGGCGAGCCGGAAACCCGTCCCTGGGAAGAAGGTGTAGTACCCGACCGAAGGGGAAGACAATCTGAATGGCAAGGGGGGGGCCCCGGGGGGTCAAAAAAACTTGGGGGGCCAACCCCGGGGGTTTTTGGGGGGGTTCCCCCCCCCCCCCCTGGAAAAGGGAAGCCATAGGAAAGCCCGATGGACGTAGCGCAAGCGGACCTGATTCGGCCGGCATACAGGGGTAAGCGTGCAAAATAGCGAAAAGCCCGATACTCGGTCAGCTGTATGACGTGCTTGAGACGGTCTATCGTGCAGGGAGCCGGTGCAGTAACCGGGGAAGCCTGACCCGTTACTCATGAAGAGCGTCAGTGGCTCAAGGCGCAAGCCAAGGCACGTGATGGCGCGGCGAGGTGGCAGATGACGCCGTAGTAAGTGATAGAAGTTCCTGGCTGTTGAAGCCGGTAACGGTGTTGGAGGGCAACGGGAACGACCCCGAGCGGAGGTTGCTGGGTGGCCTGCGAGGCCGTAGCGGACGGCAGTGAAAGGGCGGAAGTAAATATTGAACAGGTCACGACCTGTAAAAGGGGACAGCGTGAATGCCCAGCCGTCCGACGACGGGGGGGAGACAGGCACGGAGCCAGCCGGGAAGGTGCGCGAGCCTGCTTCCCTGGTATCAGGGAGTACAGCATGCTGGGGCGGCAGATTCGCGTCATCGCTAGCACCCCGCACAGTAATGAACTGGAAGATATCAGGGCGCTGATTCAATCGGCACAGGCAGACCGACACAGGAAGCAATGGGCATAGGAAATGACTACAGTTGATAGGGCGCCTTGCTGATCGCAGCGAGATCCTGTATGAAGCCTTCCCAGACACGTGAGGCGCAACAGGGTGGCGTCCGGAAATAGATGGGCAGAGCTGAATGCGGTTCGAAGCGAACCTGGAAGGTGGAGCTGTCGTGCCTGTTGTCCAACTGAAGGAGAAGCGCTACGCGCTCAACGGTACGCGAGTGAACTCTGCCGAAACCGGGACGGAGGCGAACGGCTGCTGGGGCATCCCGCCGTTCGGCAAGACGGTTTGCAAAGCCTGCGTACCCGCTGGAACCGATCTTCGGACGGGTGATTTCATCCGTCGAGCTATGGCTAGCCGGGCCGCAGGCGCCCATTCGGCGATCAGCAAAGCGCACTGGTTCCATTCGCCGCTACCAGCGTCACTGGTATGATATGGACCTGTCAAATGCTTCGACGAACGCTGGACAGAATGACTGGATCTGCGCCGTTTCGGCGTAAGGTGACCGATGAGGCAGCAGTGTTGGGCCTGCCTGGAACAGTTCTGACGCGGCCGTGATGGTTTTTTGGACAGCAGTTACGGCCACGGAGCGTGGCAGCCGCAAGGCGGCGTCATCAGTCCACTGACTCTCGCGAACGTCTATCTGGATGACCTTCGATCAAGATTCTGAAAAGCCGGGTCACGGATGTCCGCTACGCGGATGATATCGATCTGTGTGGCTCACGGGCGGCTCGGAAAATGCGCTGAACGTAGCCAGGGGTACCTTGAGGTGACTGAGCTACAGTCAACCGCAGCAAGACCCATCTGGCACACCAGCCGGGAGTAATCCACTTCCTCGGGTAGTCATTCAATGCGTTGGCTATACGCGAATTAACAGATGGAAGAAAGCTGAAGGGACCTGAAGCCAGCTGAAGTGGATGACCGCCGAACGGGCAAGGATCTGGGCAGCATCATCGCGGCGCTCAACCCGGTGCTGCCGTGCTTCATCAACTATTCAGGGTCCCAACTGTACGCCGGGTAATGAGCGTTTGATGGGGTGGCTACGCAGGGTTTACGCTGCTACAGCTGAACGTGGAGACGCATCGCCTCACCGCGACTGGAACAACTGGGCCTGCGCCCGCCGTTTCAGTTTATCGAATGCAAAGTTGGCGCAATGCGCGCAGTCCACTGGCAAGCTAAGCCATGCCAATCGCTGGTTTGCACGACGACTGGGGCTTGATGACCTAAGCACTCGAGAGTAGGCTCTGTGTCCCGCTGTAATTTGGGATAAATGTTTACATGAGCGTATCGAGGCGACGTACGGTTCTGTGAAGAGGGATGGGGCGGCAACGCCTCACCTAACCGATGTTGGGTGGATTTTGTGATTGTGTTTCGTTTTGCTCAGGTATTGGTGTGGGCGCAGCGCTTCCAGCCCCTCCATGAACGACTTACCAGCCATCCTGGGCTCGGGTCTGAGCACGTCCCTGTGTCAGACGGTCATGGAGGGGGGGCGTTGAAGGCTGCGCGAGTAAGCGCTGCATGCTCTGAGAGAAACCAAGTGATAAATTGAGATGGATGGTGTTAGGAAGAGACTGGTGAGGGGGGTTTGTTTGTTGAAGGTCTGAGCGGTCATCCGTTTCAGCGCCCTGCCGCGGTGTGTTGGCGTCTGAGCAAGGGATTGCTAGACGAGCCCCGGACGGCTGACAGGGCGTGCCACGCACCGGGGCAGGGGCGCTGAACCATCCCGAAGATGCAGAATCCATAACGCGCCTAAACGCCGCAAAGCCAGCTACATACTAACCGCAATAACAATCCCCGCTTGGATGTCTTGTCCGTACGGGATGGGATAAAATCAACCCGTTTTCAGGCCAGCTGCGCAGGGTTTTTCTAGGTGATCCGCCGGACGCTTCCAGGGATGCACGCCCAGCGGTCTGAGCTCCCGCTCACGGCATATCTCATGGCTGAGGTTCATCCAGATGATGATGTCCCGCCGCCGGCGCTGAGGGGCTGCTGCATCTCTTCCAGGTTTTCCACCTCGACCTCCACGGTTGCCAGTGCCAGTTTACGTGCCTGACTGACGTTCGGCATGCCACGCAGGCGGCCGATATGATTTTCCTTGGATCAGAAAGCACGGGAACAGGCCGATGCGGTGGTTGTGGCAGCCGCGCAGGTACTGCGGTATTTTTGCGGCATGCGCGGCCTGGCAAGTTTGCGGGTGTCCGAGCAGGCGTACGAGGTACCTTCCACCAGCGAGGCGAAATAGCGGGCTGCGGGTGGCGTCGCCGAGAGTGGTCTGGATGAAAATTCTTGCACTGCGCTCGCGTCAACGCCCCCCCCCCCCCCCGGCGGGGGCGCGGGCCGCTGCAGCTTGCAGATTATCTGGTCGGCTGCAGCTCTCGCCATCCTTGAACAGCCCATGCCCTTGAATCGTCTGGTAACCAGGGGGGGCAGGCGGAATACTCGTCGGCCCAGGCAGTAACCGCACGGGTGGGCGGCTTCCGGGTCAGAATGGTGGGGTGCCAGGGTTCGGCGGAAATCAGGCGCTGCGGTAATATCGCCGCGAGCGACATCTTCTGCCAGCGCCGGCGCACATCATCGATGATGGTCTGCTGCAGTTTATCGAGGGTCAGATTGGGCATAGGGCTCCGTCGCGGATCGCATCAGCGGCGAGTATTACCCGATTGAAGGAAATACGCGGGAGGGCGGGTACAAGGCAGAAATCAGCTCTTTTTTAGCAGATTGCCGGGTT
>Ga0163217_1104767_pt1 | contig 10149 bp, 5 predicted proteins | sample SynspAceP_FD_185933 | JGI IMG/M metagenome (GOLD analysis project Ga0163217, IMG submission 185933) | Saline lake microbial communities from Ace Lake in Antarctica - Synechococcus sp. Ace-P (PacBio error correction) | ecosystem: Environmental > Aquatic > Non-marine Saline and Alkaline > Saline ...
GTGAGGTGGTATTGTCGTCAACTATCCTATGTATTACATCACAAAATTGTGCTTTCTGCCGTCCGATGAAGTGAGAGCACAAGCACATAGAAAACCTCATTTCCAAGGGAATTGCTGCCGTGGCGGATCTGATACATCGCACTCCTTTACCGCACCTGGACACCTGCGGTTTTGGACCTTAGCTCCCTAAATTTGGTCATATTGGAATTATAATCCTGGGCACAACTCCAAAGGGATATCTTATGATAAAATTGTTAATTCGACGATGTAAAAAACTAATGTAATACTTAACCGCCATTTTGACTTATATGGCTAGTGAAGAACCCGGATATGGCCTCTAGGGAAAAGGAAGGGTATTGCCCCCTTAGCAAAAAAACTGGTGAACAAGGTAACTTGGCCCACCCAACCGTTCCCCGAACAGAAAGGGGGGATTCGTAAGAAATTGTACCATAGAAATTTCCGCTTTGGTTTGTTAAAAATAAAGCCACTTTAATTTCCGGAATGAAACCTAAATTTCCACAAGCCTGATCTTGTTAACTTTAAAAAACCAATCTAAAATATGACTTATCAATTTTGAATATGATGAATGGTAAAAGCAAGTGCCCGTTTTTGAGGATTGGCTACAAAAAAGTTAGAAAAACGAGAAGACAAATATGATTTTTATACTGTCTGTGCCGTACGTTTCAAAAAAAAGGAGAACACCACATACGCCAAATTACTGGCTGAGAGTGTAAATATTAGACTTCAGTACGTGCACCCGGACCTAGGACTATGTGCGAGTCCCTAAAACAATGGGTAAATTGAAATTGGGAATTGCCGCCTCATGAGTTGAAGAACTTGAAAGTACAAATGTGAGAAAAAGAAAAAGCAAGATGTATAAAACCGTATTAAAACACTTGCTAGTACATAAAATAAAATGCCCTAGAAGGATTTTTTTCCTTCTAAGGGCAATTTATTTTTAGCTTCTTCGTCAATAAAGAATTCAAAATTGGTTAATCCACTCATCTTCATAATTTAGTGCACTGCTAGCGTTTTCATCAAGGATCTGAAAACGGCGCCCTATTTTATATAATATCTTTCAACAGTTTTTTTTCTTTCGTTACGGTCGGAAATATCCAAGGTATCTCAAAATACCCTTTCTTCTTCCTAACTCAACTATGCGTTTCTTCTTTAAATTGATCCGTCTTGGCCGATAATTATCATGTTAATGGCCTCAAATACTCCTCCAATATGGTCCATTTTTCCCACTTTGAGACTTCTGACCTCGTCGCTATCTTTTTTCTGCGGATTGAGGCATGTCCCCTCCATTTAGGGAAAAATCCCATTAAGGAAGCACTAATACAGGCGTCTAATAAAATTTCCCTTTTATTTCTTCAATGATTTACAAAAATAGTGTCACCATCCTAATTTTTATAACAATTTCACCCACCATTGCTTTTTTAAGCACCAATATGCAGATACATTTATACGGTATATCGTGTTTTTTGACCAATCCTGACGATTTTTTACACCAAAATATTTGATTTTTCAGCTCTCTATAGTCGACTTATCTCTGGTAAATAAAGATTTGGTTTAGATATGCCAACTGTTAGTAAATTATTAAGAAAATGATACTTACATTTGTTGCCTAAAATCCATTCTGACTATGGGTTATCTTGCGAGGATACGTTTATTGCATTGGATCAAATTTATTTTTTATGCATCTGGGATTGTAGTTTTTTTCCACAAACATCGACACTAGTTATTAAAAACGCAAGGAAGCGCAGTATAATATATGGACCGCCTATTTGGGTCAAACACTTGCTATTCAGTTTTAAGTAGCGTAATCTACCTGGTTTATATTCCTACCCACTGAGGACCTTAAGAGTAGAAACCCGGGAATAACAGCCAATAATGCCGCGTTTTAGAGAAATACAATAACCGGGTACCTTATAGAACTTTCACTTAGTGTAGATAATGGTCCTTTTGGTTTATTGCAGTAATATTTAGTCGCCTTTAAGAATTCCGTGCCCATATATCCAGAGCAGTAGGAGTATTTAATTCTGGGGCATTAGGCGTCCCATAGTCGTTACTATAAGGGACGTTAATGATTCGTGTTCGGCGTCTTGCCGTGATTACGAAAGAGTTGAATGGATAATTTATAGTTAATGTTTTGCGGAGTAGTTTTCCTATTGTAATACCCTGCCTTTAAAATGCTGTGGTCGAACGAATACTAAAAATTGACCCAAAAAACCTTCGTTTTCAGACGGATATAAAAAAGATTTAACCCCCAATTTCAGCCACATAAATGGTCCAATCGATTTTTTTCGTGAAGCGTATGGGGGTTTATCGTGCTTCCATCGCTTTTTGTAAGCCCTGTGGAGTATTCTCATTAGAGTGAGAACGATATCCTTTTTGCATTGGATAGCTCATTCCTCGCAATTTTAGCCATTAGAGGCAGACCATTTATATGATAAGTTTTTTAGTCCATTCTGTATAATTTTTGGCGCCTATATACTATGGATTAAGGTCTATGTATTTTTTAATTTCAGAATGCTGGAAAGTTCAGGTATTAATAAATTATAGCTTAGTAGTTATTTCTGGCCTTTGTTGGATTAAAAATGGCTATTCTCGCATCATACGAAATTCCCTGAGTGGATTTCCCCTAACTGTATATCGGTATCACTATGAATAGGAGGCATAAGCTTTGGCCTCCTAATCCTTATCAGGAATACATATTAGGCTGCGGAGTAAACTATAGGATCTATTATTTTAGACCCGTAAATTACCTATGGGCGAGCCCATCTTAGGCAACGAACAAGGAAAAGCCACGTATATATTATTTTTCGAACGCCCGCACTGAAACGAAACACGGGGCAGGCAAGCGTCCGGAGCATTCAACATGCTCACTTAGTGAGCATTTTTGGTCTATAATGTTTTAGGGCATCCTTTACCTGTCTGCATTTGGTCCATGTCCTCATTCTCCAATCGGATACCAAATGCATCCTCTTAAGTCTAGACAATATCTACCAAATGCGCCGAATTTGATGTTCAGTTCCGTAACAAAATTACTTTCCACCCTACTGAATCTCTTGAAACATCTTTCAGGAAGATAGGTTTTTTAACAATCCCACTCTTCAGTCTTGCCAAACGTTGTCCATTATCAATCATAATTACAATCGTTTATATTCCTTAAAAGAATAACGCAGGCATTTTTACATCTCCAAAATCCAAAACTGCTTTGGCCATATTTTTGGTCGATAAGAAACATCGTTTTTAGTGGATTCCCGCGATGCAATCTACCCAATCCAAAGATATCAGGGTGTAATGTTCCTGGACAATTTTCGATTAACCAAAGATCACCCTTCCGCGGTATTGCAACAAAAGTTGCTTACGCATTCCTTATACTTCCAGCTGCGCAAGACCAATGACCTATATTCCCGTTGGGTAAGAATTTATGTACGGGAAATCCAGGCCTGAGCGCCCTAAGGTCGAGCGTCCAAGTTTTCCTATTTAATTCCAGCGTCCTTGGAACGTCGCCCGTTAAATGGCCATTAATTACATCAACCGCATTCCTTTCAAACTCCAGCACGGACCAAGGCATCCAAAAATACAAGCGTTGGACCGCCACATCTATTCGGTGGCGACATACTCCCTGAAACCACGTTGTCCGCCACTATTCACGGAAACCTCAATAACTTCTGGCATATATCTTGGCTCCCTAATCCAGAGCACTGCTCAAGATTCCAACACCATATAGAGCTCCTGCCCCACTTCCAGGTACAAAGCCCGATTGACACTTGACTCTTGGCCGCTTGCCTCTTTCGGGATTAACATTATAAGTTCGGCGGAAGTATCCGTCATGGCGTCAAAAACCTCCCCAAGACATACGGGCCGCCTGTATCGCTAACCTTCCCACCAACAATCCATCTTTTGGCTTTCCAGACCTAATTACGTTCCAGCCCCCATAAAACGCCCTCTGTACCCGTCGCACATGCCGACGAATGGTAAGTCTACGTCACTTGGTTGCCAACAACCCCAAAAATGCCACTAAAATAAGACACTATTATACCGCTAGCCAAGTCCTGCAATTACAGAATACTCCCAACAACGTCGGAGAGAGTTATATATGTTATCAATTAAATATATAGAGCTCCCTGAGCTTGTCTATAACCTAAAATTCCCAGTGCCAAATCATAAATGCCACCTATCGCAATCTGGTTTCTTTCTCCCGCCTTGTCTAAGCCTAAGCATACCCATCCATATGCATCTGTTTCCCAGCTTATACACCCCAATAAACTACACCAACTTGAGTTTAGGCCTTTAAGTTGATAAAGCTGTGAAATAAGGATTCTTTTAAAATTTCCAATATTTCCGGTTTCCCGGCAATTGACACCCGAAGCCTAGTCGCCAACTCCTGATGAGAATGTAATCCCACTGGCACCATGAAGAATGAATCATAAATGGATAGTCTGAACGCCAATTGGGCGCAACATACACCAAGTCCAGTTTATCACTACCCCGCTTGTTCTGGCATGAATATTCCCCACTTTTTTTTAATACATGCAGGAAACAATATGCCGAAACATCCAGTTGAGCATGTTGATTGTACATTTTAACCTCACAATTTCAATTTATTAAATCCTATAGTAAACGCTTCTCGATTTTAACCGTACGGTCTCTAAAAAGATAAAACCCGGCGAATAAAAAAATTGCATTCGGAAACTACTTAAGGGGCCACTGAAAATCACGAAGTAACTTTCCCTCTTTCCACCCCCACTTTTCAGTACATAAATGCCTAAACAATACCAAGCCGATTGTGCCAACAATCATTTCGGTCAGGAATCAACATCCTGTGTAAAATGGCTTGCTTTTTAAAGTGTCACCCCTTCGTAAAAAAATTCATGACTTTTTAAAAAGTAAGTAGGCTGCCACCATCAATTGAGGCGTACTCGGTAATCTGTTATTGCTATTATCTGTGACAGAAAAGAAAGGGCCTTTTCCATATGGTAAATTTTTTAATTATTTCATTAATAATTAAACATAATAATGGTTCATTTATATAAAAACTAATAACTTTAAATGTAATATACCAAAATTTCTAAGCTACTTAAAATCTACCGGGCAGGTGGTAATTACGCTCGACGCAAGTATCCCGTGGGCAGAAAACCTCAGGGCCTAAAACTCGAAACCTAACCCTTGCTCGCCCTTTCGAAATAATCTCTAATCCATAAAGCGCTCCAAACATAAATACGGTTCGCTGCTCAATATTGCCGTACAAGCGTACAGCTTCACAACACGGGTAATCATCTAAATTCTACAACCAATTCCGCCCAAATAGGCCTTCCAACGTCTCTAACAATTTTTCTTTCCTCCAGGGTGGAAAGATTAAATGGTCCTACTTTTTTCAATAGAACTACCAACAGACGCTTCAAAAAGGGATGAATTAAAGCTGGAAAAATGTTCAGAAATCATCTGTGGGACCATGGGGTCCAAATCATTTTTAGGCCCGAGTGGGTATAGCTCGAAACCCATCAATTTAGTGGCATCGGTAAAATGAATACATTTCCTCACCCGAACGATCTTAGGGCCAATGCCTCTTTTTCCGAAGAAAACCCAAATACGCAAATCGCGCACCATCAACCAAAATTGCTGCACTATCACATTCCGCCATAGATAAATCCAATTGAGCTGAAAGGTGGCGGTGGACTTTCAACAGCAACGATGGCAGCTCTTTTCCTGGATTGGATTTTAGAAAAATAACTGGCATAAATAAAGACCTGAAAACTCCTGCTGCACATCCATCTCTGTAACAGGTAAACGAACAATATCTTTTCCTTAGATCTAAAATCAATTTATAAAGGTATGCATCCAAGGAAGGTATCATGATGTCCGGTACAAACTTAGCGGTTATTAATATAGTCCCAAGACTGTCTGGCTTCACACAATTACTCATGCCAAGTGCATCTTTCAAACGGTCCTTCCCCAGTTTTCTTCACTTCGCGGATATACACATTATTCTTATCCTCAAAAAGAGTGACAACCCTAAACACACCTCCCGGAGCCATAATAGCTGTAACGTTTGTTCTAAACTGCCTTACTCCTTCAAAAAATTTTTAAAGCACTTAGTTCGCTGAAACGCGTGTATCCTGACCCTTCATCCATTCAATTCACAAAGGTAAAATATCCTTGGTTTTTCTACTTAGATGGGCCAATGCTTTAGGACAGCTAGCTATCCCTAGTTTCACTCATATGATTTAATTTTTACCTAAATACGTATTAATCCATAGAGACCGTAGAAGTAAACGCCTCTATTTCCAAATTATATTCAAATTGTTCTAAATTTGGATATTTGCTGGAAAAAATCTACTAATTTCCTTTCTCTTAAATCAGCTTGTTTAATGGAATACACCAAGCCAACATGGCTTCGTGCATCTGTGTTTTCAAGTAAGAGAGATAATGAGCTAAAGAACGTGAAAACATAGGTAATATGACACTTTAAAACTGTCTTGCAAATCATTTATAATAAACTCACCAATCGGCTCAATCTTAAACAATACTGATCAAATAAGTTTGGTAATTAACTTCTGGAGAGTGCAAAATGATGCATCTCAGGTAACAAAGAAGAATATCGCATTGGAGGATCCGTCGAGGCTTTCCAAATTCCTTAGAGATGGTCTGTCTTCCCAAGTATCTTATATTAGGAAAATTCCTTAGAATTATTTTCCTACGATCTGAATTGAATTTAGTATTTACAATCGATCTCCATTAATTCAACTCAGAGAAGATCATCTCTCGGAAATCTAGGAACAGACACAACTTTTCTCAAAACATGGCCCCTCGCCACAAAGACCCATATCCAAAAATGAGTATAGAAATTTTTTTGCCTGTATGGATTTTCTTATGATCCTTTTATGGCTCCAAGAAAAGGGCAAAAACCTTGCAACACCATTATTAGACATATTGTATGTCCATCTCATAGATTTTTTGTGAGAGAAGCAAGGGCGACCCAAATTGGCATCATCCATTAGCTCGCTTCTCCCCTTACTACCGAAACTCGTGAAATTCATAGACTTGAATCGTTGTACCATGGGTTGTTTTAATAAGATAATTTCACGCATATATGGGAGAATTGGCTAGTATGACCCATAAGCTATAATTTGATATTTTGTCGTTCAACAATGCACTCTGAAAGCTTCCTTCCCATCAAAGTCTCCTAGAAAACATTTGCTCCACTGCTTTCTAATCCAATTTCCAATTATGCCTGGTCTACACTATCATTAACTAAAAATAATTATGAATTATTTCTGAGGCAATTTTTTAGCGCTATGAATAAGCCATAGGCCAAACCAATTCAACATAAAAGATGTTATTTAAATGCCGTATCTCCACACATTATGATATTTTTTTCCACTGGTTTTTTCTTAAAATGAAATGAAATCTGACCTAATAGCATATATGGTTTGATCATAATAAGCAATTCGGCTTTATTTAGAAAATTTATATGTGAAATAAGGGTTCTGAGCTATAAACATGGTTTGATTGAAACTGAGTTTACATCCTGTCTCTCTCCCTCCTAAAACTTCAATAAGAAACTATGGTTCAAATCAAAAATTTACAGATTCCGCTTTCTCGGTGTTTTGACAGAACCACAGAGTAAACACAGCCCCCTAAAATTATGACGGCCCAACTAAGAGTTAACAAGGAAATGAGTCAGTTTATTAATGGGCTTTTAGTTCCCCAGCCAAGGTGAACTTATTTACTGAATAAGTGCGCTGTAATATCCTTGTCCAGCATTCCCTCTTTTCAACCATAAGCTCCTATCACAAAATTTCCAGAATACTTCTTATGTCCGAATGCTGTGGAGACCCTAAACATTGGCTCCCATTGAAAGTACAACGAGGTTACATTTTCGGGAAATAATAGATATACCCACAAAGGCCATAGCCTTTTTAGTAATAGAAAAGACTGATCAAAAAGTATTAGCCTGCTAAGACCAAAGAACGCCCTAAAGAATTGGCTCTTTTAATGTATCCTGTCAGTTCACCGTACTAAATATACATTTCCACAAATTAAGCTGGGAAGTTTTTGAGGTAACGAAACCTCCTAAAAAACTCCATATATGGCAAATATTTCTTGGAACATAACTCCTCACAAACCTTATGAATGGGGCGTATTGTTTGAGAGTTCAAAAATATCCACCTTGTAAGTTTTTTATTTTCACACTATGTATGCCCGCCGCCCGTTAAACTGCAGACCACCTCACAATTTACGTAACATCAAAATCATACCCATTAAAAAAAGGTAAGAAAAAAACAAAAAACCCGAACGGTATCGTCGGTTTTTATTTCAATTCGGAACCTATTTTATTTGAGCTGGCTTTTATAAGCAGCTTCTTTTTTGTAAGGCCTCATTGCTACAATAACAGTTCTACTCTAACGGTTTATTTAGCTTTTCCAGCGGCGGAGTGCCGTTATCCACCTTTTAGACTGTGGCCATTCACCAGCCAAGCGGTAAGTATAATCTATTTTTCTGACGATAGCCCAGTTTACAGTTAGTGTAATAAGTGTCGCGTCACACGAATTGCGCACTTATGCTGTTGATTAAGTTTAAAATTATTAATCGTCTGGACGCAGCAATAAATCAGGTATGACCTTCAAACTAATATAATTAGTATCAGGATATCCCTTTAAACATAACCAACCATAGGCGATCACAGAGGTTGTTGGTCAGAGGTTCCTTAACATCGGATTTAAATTGGTTAATTCGAATATGAAATATACCCTCATGCAAATTCTTCATCTACACAGGATTATCGATTTATTCACCTTCAACACTACCCTTAAGTCACTTCCGCACACCAGGAATCATCTTTCTCAAATATACGTTCTGCACACCTGACGGTCCACATTCTTAAGTCAGCCTATATACCTCGCGCAAAACGCCGCCATACTGCAACGACCAAAAATAGCACGCTTAAGGACGTATTACCGCCTCTTACCTATTAAGTTGTTTCCACAACTACACCTCTCAACTACTGCCTCCACCATGCAGCACCGATAAAGCGTGCAAGCACCTCTGTTGACTTCTTCTAATTAGTGGTTTTTTAGCTGCTATGACAAGCTATCTAAATGCAAACTAAATATCCATTCATTATGGATATAACCATGTACAATATTTATTTCATGACCTGATTTTTAATGAGTGATTAAATTTAATATTAGTCCCTAATTATTTAATGAATTTCCTAACCTCTATTATAACAAGAAAGACTATATGCAATACTAAGCATTGATCGCCCATATGTTTGAATAAGGTTTAGAATCCTAACCACCTTTAATTTATTATGTTTTTTGAGAATATTCATATAACCACACGGTTCAATGGCTTTTCCTCTACAAGAAAAACTTTTGAAGGTCAATTCTCATTTGTTTGATCGTTTGAAGTACCTTCTCAATGTCAATCCTAATACCCCAAGACCTCCGGATATATCTTAATTTTTCGTTCTATAAATTTTAAAAATTGCAATTGCCTTCATCCCCTCTATCAAATCTACAGAAAACCGCAGTCAATAAAGCGTTCGGAACCTTTGGTCACAAATTTGTCCAGCATTTCCCAACAATATAACCTACCTGTACTAATTGTTATTACTGAAAAAAAACCAGGTACTTCGCCTCGAAACATGAGGCATATTAGCGTATTAAAAAGCTACGGATTCAAATTTTCGCCTGAACCTCCACTTGGTAAAGGAAAACATTTATTTAATATATCTCAGTTGCCAGTCACGCACCTTTCTAATCCCTGCTTGCCACTATTGGAGACGGAACATGAAGTAAAGACAAAACCTTACCTGTAGAGTACCAGTAAAAATATAACCTTTTTTAAAATGCATATTTTCAATAATTTATTATTTGAAATATATACTTGAGAGGTGAAAAAAATTAATGTTTGCTCAGCCGCTAATATTTATGAAAATAAAAATCTAAAGCATTAAGAAGTCCTTCTATTCCTAATATAATTTTGTTCAAAACTATGTAAAACTGGGAGCTAAATAGATGCTCACCAAAAGGGATAAATTTTTATTGACTTTACCCCGAAGTGAGAACATAGTCCCAAAAAAAAAGGTAACCAATACAATTGGTTCTCTCCGACCAATTTAAGGTTACTCAA
>Ga0163217_1027206_pt1 | contig 10148 bp, 3 predicted proteins | sample SynspAceP_FD_185933 | JGI IMG/M metagenome (GOLD analysis project Ga0163217, IMG submission 185933) | Saline lake microbial communities from Ace Lake in Antarctica - Synechococcus sp. Ace-P (PacBio error correction) | ecosystem: Environmental > Aquatic > Non-marine Saline and Alkaline > Saline ...
TGGACCGAAACGTTTTGAAATTTATTCTAGATTCTTTATTTCTTCGCAATGAACATACAAGGGAGAAATTTCTTCTGCATCCAATTTTTGTATACTGGTATGGGTATTTGAAGGATTGCCACGGTTTAAAGTTTAGTACGATACTTTTTCCAATGATAACTTCGCTAATATCCAGATTCGGCCTTGAAACCACTTTGGCACAACTCCATTATACGAAACAACATGAGGTATTATCCAATTCACCACTTGTTCCCATTGCGTTTTATTACATTTAACCGATTGCTTGATACCATTCGTTACCATGGTGCATAAACCTGCATTTCGTAAGCCATATTTCTTTATCAACGACTCCCAAGAATGGTATGGTCGAAGTAGTGAAGATATGGGGAGCTACTATCGCCCTATGCCAACTCAGTTGTTTGCATATTGTTTTTTTCGTAGCTCTTCGCTCCTAATATATAACTTATCTTCATATTTAGCAATACCCTCGGCAAAGCATGCAAAAGGCAATGTGGAAAGCGTTGTAAGGCTAGATATTAAGAAAAAGGGTTGATCGGATCTTTGTTTATGGTCCGGAAATAACGAATGTGGCTTTGTAGTAAAAGACTCAGTCATTAAACCTTCTGGGCGGATTCCCATGATCCCCGTTATACGCCCATGACACGTTTCTTCTTATTTGATCAAATAAACTCATAGTAAGATGTTGCACCACTTAAATAACCAAAATATTGTCGAACCCTCATTTTTGTCGGCCATGTTCTTAGCTCCCTACAAGAATTTTAAATGCAATATAAGTAACATTACACCTTTTGCCTTTGCAAAGGGTTATGGTTGATCCGTTTAAAACCTGATGGTCGGGTATTTCTATCTTTTCGAATCGGATACCCAAAGGCCTATACCGGTTCGATGTGATAAGACACCCGTTAATAGGATGGCCATGTGAGGAGCATTAAGCCTATTATAGAAATTTGTAAAGAATCTTTGGATGCAAATAATCAAATTAGGGGTGGGATTCACTTCCATAAACAACCAATTTAAATACCATTCATTACATGATCAAGTAATGATGTTTGGAGCCTATCGTTAGGTTTTTTCAGCAAGCAGGTAAGTGAACGCTAATATGGCGCCAGTGTTCATAGGAAAGAATGTTTTCATTCCATTTTTCCATAATATTGATAATTTAATTTGCTTATAAAAACTCCCCATATTGGGGCTTTGTGTAACATTCCAGCGAATTATGCCACGAAGCCGGAATATTTTCATATTTATCCTTATCTAATACAATAATAGTTTATGCCCGTATAATAAAGTGTTGCCAATGATTCATTGGGAAAATTCCTATAGGTGGTTCCATTGTTAGCATCTTTTATATCTTTGATGCCTTTACTATTTGCAAATTGATTATCCAGATTTATGTCATTCTTCATCCTAAGACCGTTCCCTCCTTATTTGCCAAATACCTTCTTTTTCTTATATAAAATCGATGCTGGATTCACGTTTATTGTGAATGCTCAACATACGAAATAATCTTTTCATCACATGATTTACGCCCCGGTAATGTACGCTATATATCCAATGATTTTTGTATTTAAACTAGTTCGAAATCGAAAAAGGGATTCTCATACATTAAAAAAGGGTGTATCTTATCTATCTTGATTTTCATGTTGTTCGCAGCTCACATCCCACAGAACCCAGATGGGAATTCCTCCACATATCAAATTTTCCGTGAAAGAGTGAAATTATTTTCTATATTTCTTTAATGTTTTCCAATGGGTGTTTGCAGGCAAATAATAAAAGACATATTGCAACAGAAAATGTTTTTTTGCATCCCGAATATTTTTAAAGTTCTATTCTGTTATTTAAATTATGATTTTTCCCCTCCATTTGATTAAAATGCAAGAAGAATGCGAGCTTTTCTCGTTTAATGAATGTCAACCAGGGGGCATTGCCGAAATGGTGAATTTCTTTGAGAATAATTTCCTTATTATAATGTATATATCAAACTCCGGGAAAATGGTATTGGTGATTTTTATTCCTTTTCGTTTCTTTGATTAGTATTACCCGGTTATTACTTACTTCTGGAATGACTATTCGGTAAAAGCAGATAATGGTCAGAAAATACTATATGAGGGATAATGATGGTTCCGATATCAGAATTGTAACCGATGTCCTAATGGGGTAATTAGGACTGAAATATCGGCACTCATTTAACACTATGAATAAAGGAAGTTGGAAAAATTTGCCCCTTTCATAATTCCATTGTACCTTATTTATTTTGCATCGCCGATTTACCTAGTTAACGGTCCCAGTTTTTGTCCAGGAAAATTGGGTTTTCACATATAATACACTGCATTAAATTATTGGACTCTGAACCAGCCAAGTAGCACAAAGTTCAAAATATTGGTGTCGTATGGAAAAAGTCACGGCTATTTTCCTTGATTTTCCTGATATATTGGGGCATAAGATGCTCCGATTACTTTAAGCGTTGTAAATTAAAATATCATTTCCTTAATTTGTTGTCACTTTCGCATTGTACTAAGGCTTTTTGGTAGCTTATTGTTGGCATTCGGCATGTTTTTAAGCATTTTATTCGACTTTTGTGCATATGTCGTTTCCCCAGAATATTCTCCGATAATAGTTAACCTTTTGTGCCGTTTATTTAGTGTGTTCCGCTCACATTCAGTGTAGGCTGTATAATTGGGTATCTGTAAAAAGCTTAATGTTTTACCCCAAAGTTCTTTGTTGATGATAGATTACTCTTATAGCGGGAATACAATCCTCCAACGTTTTTTACTGCTCGGGTATTTTTCTTTTCGTTCTGGTATATCATTACATGCTCTGATAAATCCGACCTGCTGTGAGGGAGCTTATCATTATTTCAGTAATGTTATCAAAGTACCGTAATATGTACCCAAGTATGCATGCCGAGAATGGATATAGAGTGCAAATTTGTTTTTTAAGGGGATTTGTTTTTGTATATTTCATTCTTAAAAGCCCGATATTCCTGGTTTTCCATGGCAATCCGAGACGCAATCTTGTAACCGATTGGGGGATCAATTCTCTAAAATAAAATGATTTTTTAGCTTTCTTGTACTGAATTAATTCCAACCTCCCCTTTCGTAAATTTCTTTTAGGCGCTTTCGATTTTCCGGAAGGTCGAGTATTTTGATAGATCTTCGCTGTGTAAGTCACTTGTACCGATGCAGATTCCAAATCTCTACCTCCAGTGAGAAATACATGGAACCATCATTGCCATAACTCATTGGTCAATGGCAAGTCGCCAGCAAAACTTTATTTGACGAATAGTACTCCTTTGGTGTAGGCTTGCCAAAATCATGGTGCATAATCATCAAAAAGATACATTCCATTTTGATAGTAAAGCTGAAACCTAATCTTCACATTCATCAAGCAGTAGGGAACTTGTCCTAAATTAGGCTTATGGAAGATTAATCGGAATTCCGCGGAAATTTTCCCCATCCATGCGCAAAAATCCTGCACTCGTAAAATGGCCAGCGTATAGCATATAAGGCATCCCAAATCCCAATTCCCTGTCTGAATCAAAACGACTATTTTCCGTTGATTAAATGCATATATATAGTATCTTCGATTCGAAAGTTATAAACGGTCCATTCTCACTTTCTAATAATGTTTTGCTACCATCCGCGGTGCATCAAATTCCATTGGCATGACATGGGTCTGTTATTAGGGTGATTATAATTGTTTCCGACCAGACTTTCGCATAACTGTCAACTTCCGGATTACTATCCGATTTCCCAGCACTACATAAGCGATTTTTTATCTGGAGACAATTAATATTTGAGAGCCATGGCTCCAAAACTTCTTTAATAAACTTTAGCGTATCTACTTGTCCAATTGCATCTAAATGGAAATAGTAATTTTAATAAACCGCTGTGATATGTAGAATTACCTTTGATTTAGAATTGACAAGAGCGTAGAGCATCTTTATGCCCAAGCAAACCCTTGTGCGAGCATCTATATATACGTTTTTTCACACACGCTATCTTGCTTGTTTGAGGCATTGGGAGCGTTTCTTGGTATCGATATCAAAACTGGTCGAAGTGTACAATTCAAGGTCATTGGTAATTATTCATGAGCCTCTTTGTTGTTTTGTTAACTGGACTATATATTATTCTCGATAAAATTCCCTGGATAGTAATTTTATCCCCATTAAAATACGTATTGATCGGATGTTTCCAGACTTACAGATAATAAATAAACAGAAATACTTGGACTAGGCTTTAGAGAACAGGATTTCTATATGCCTTGGTGGTGCCATTTCAAGAAGATTATATTTAAATTATTAAGATGTAGGTTAATGCCTAATTTTTTAATGGATCAGGATTTTAATGTTATCAATTGTAATATTCCTTTACCCAAATTCGGTTTTTCACTATATAAATTATTGGTTTAGATGGATCCTCTCCTATGTTGTACCAGCTGCCTTTATGGTTGCGCAATTTTGGCTCATAAAAGGATAGAAAATCCACCGACCCTCTTTTCTATTTTAGTTTCCATTTCCCTTTTCTGGCAAGTAGACTTGAGAATGTTGAACCAATTGGCCTTGTTTGAGTTTTAATTTTATCTCAAATAAAATGGGATAGATACTCTGCTACTCCGGTTCTATCGTTCAACTGTAATCCAATATATCAGAAGAAGATAGCAATCAATTGTCGAGTGGTATTTAAATCACTCAAGATCCCGTTAAACTTCCTGGCACGCACCTATAAAGTGGAATCTGTGCCCTTCAATAAATGTCTGCTTTCAGGATAAATTCGGCGCCCTTATGATAAAATCGTTTTATAAATCTGGCTTCCAGAAGGGGCCCCTTATCATCCGCCAAATTAATTGTATTTTTGAACTTAATTTCATCCAAAACTTTCAGAAAACTTCCTATTGGGATACCATTATGCACAAATCCCCAATATTGACTCTCCAGGTACATATAATCTTTTTTTGGGGTAGCCAAGGTGATGAGGGCAGCAAATGTCCAATACAAAAAATGGTTTTTTCGTTCTTTGAATGCGATTTGACGAATCTTGTCTTATCAATGAACTTGCATACAGTCTGAATCAAAGCCTTTTAGTAATACGCAGGCGCCAAATGTTCGTGGATAAAACGGTTCAGGTCGTTACAGGTTGTATGTTGTTTAGCCATTGTTAAAACATCATTTTCCAAATAGCATATGGTACATATTCAAGAGGCGGGCAATATAAACTATAAGTCAACCATGACTCCATGGTACCAGATCTGAATCGTATTTTATTTGTAAATCTAACCCAATAATCGGCTTTATTTGGTAATAAATGGATTCGATTTTATGAACCAGACCGGCCTAATAGGAATTTTATATTTCTTTTTTCCGACCCAGTTAGAGGGCATTTTTCCCGATTACAACCCAGTTGTATATTTATGCCTTTAATAAGGAGGAATGGTGTAACAAGTAAATATTTATTTCCTAGAAGGGAATTGTCCATAAACCAGTGAAAAATCAGTTGGTAAAATTATGATCGACAATATTTCAGTTAAAATTCCATATCTGGTTGCGTAAAAATATATAAAGATTCCCTCTGAGGAATTTATAATAATAGGGACTTTATTTTAGACCTCGGTTATAATGGATACTCTCATAACCTAGGGTATACTAAAATATAAATTTGGGGGGGTAATAGGTTCTTGTTTTCGGAAAAAACATAAAATCTACCTGATAATAGCGCCTGCTATTTTTGAAATTTTCATAAAGAAAAATTTCTATTCCCTTAATGGGTACATCATTCATTTCCCATTTGAATACCTCCCTGTTTATTTTCAATAACTTAGGACCCTTGTTTAACTTTTGAAATGACCACTAGTACTCATAATTTGTACAATAGCATATCATTATTTAATCCAAACCAATAAAAGAAAGATAGATAAAATAAAATATAAAATTAAAGATATAAAATAAATATATAATTATCTGATACGAGGTGATGCTCCACTTATAATTTAGACCTTTTACATATAGAATAGAAGAGACACTATATCGATACTATAGAATTAACATTACATTCTCATTTCAACTGTTAACGTTGTCTACAAGAGTCAGGAGGGAGTTTCCGAAATAGAGAATACACCAATTAAGGGAATACGAGAGATTACTATATTATTAGAGTATTGTGTTAAACGCCCAACCGATAGAGATAACATTTAATTCCCAGTCCGGGTAGGTAATGGAGATTAGTTTTCAATGTAATATTTTTCCCAAATAATGTCAGGCATGGAATAGATGCCAGAAAAACGTTGTGAAAAACGGGGATATCCGATCTATATTTTATTTAAGACATGGTTTGGAAAATGGGATATGAGTTAATTTTTATCCTTTAATTTGATGGCACTACTTTAAGTCTAATTTCCTTATTCCTAATAATAAGAGTGCATTCCTGTAGTGGTTGCAGATACATTGGATAACAGTTACATTTTACTATTTACCCATCAACGGCCAAAGGCTAGACGGATGAAAGGTATCAAAAATCTTATGTTCTTCTATTTTTAATTATCTAATCACCAACAGATGCAGTACAAATTTTATAGACTGCTGATGAATGTAATTAGGATATAAATATTGTCAATTAGGAACTCTTCGAATGCCGATATTAAGACATTCGTATCCGGGCGTTACATAAGTTTAGTTTATAAACATTTTTACAGTAAATAATATGCCATCATTGTTCCATAGGCATCGCATATTAAACGAATCTATGATAATATGTTGAACTTATATAGTCTGTACCAAAAGCTGCATTCTTCATGTTAACAATATATATATATGGGGGCTATACTATTGCTTTTCCATACGGTGTATAAGGTATATAGTTCGAATGAAAGACTATTACCTTTTTTTACAAAAAACGGAGGAGAATATAATATCTTTTTCATGTCGGGAATTGATAGTACCATTATAAACGTGAAAGCAAGTGAGGTTATGCGCCAGTTATTGGAAGTAAGTGACAGCGAATATTACTATATTGGGATAACATTGAAGAATGCAGCTTGTTTGGGTACAGAGTATGTAAGTGTTACAGACTGATTATCGATAAATTCTGGGTGATGCGATCAACTATTGAAATATGGTGGATTAAGTGATGTAAAATGTTCGTATAACTAATGTTATGTACGGGCAGATGGACGGAAATTTGTCTAATCCAGCTTCGAAAAGATTTCATAGAATGAAATGATTTATATCGCTATTGTAACATTCGAATCAGTCGTGCTATAAATTTGGTACTGCATTGTTGGTGGTTTTAGAATATACTAAAAAGAGAACATAAAGAATTTTGAAATACCCCAATATTTAGTATACGCTTCTAGTCTTTGAGGCGTTGATGGGGTCATAGAAATGTAATTGTTTCAATGTATTGCAACACTAAAGGGAATGCCCACTCCTTATATTAGGACAAAATGTAGAGGTAAATGTAGGTGCCATCAAAATATAAAGATTAAAATTAAACGTTCATATCTTTTTCCCAAACCAGAATTTAATTAATATTGAGGTCCGGATCCGTTTTTTCCAACGTTTTTTCCTTGCATCTATTTCCGGATTGTGCATGATGTTGAAATATTACATTGGAACTTCCACTCATATTGGACGTGAAATAAAGGTTATGCATCAATACCGTTATGGCCGTCTTAACAGCTTGCTGTCGTATCCAGGATTCCTTCTATGTTCGGAGAATTTTGGGGACTCTTTTGTGAGAACGTAAAGGTTGTGAAATGAAGATTGAAGGTTTATGTTGGAGTAGATTTTAGACGCTATTATTGATGATTGTAAAAAGGTCTAATAAAGCATCACAATGCTATAGATAATGAGCCATTTATTATTAGGGACGTTAGGTTTAAAGTATCGATCTTTAATGTAGATGGTTTTTTGAAATAGAAAAAGTGATATCTATGGTACAAATTCTGATGTACTAGGGGTTAATTTCAAAAAGTAACAAGGCCATATAAGAATAATAAAAAGATAAATTTGGAAATGAATGATGTCCCTTATGATAGAATTTTTGTCCTTATGAATAATCAAAATAGCAGCGTTATTTAGTCATGGGAGTATTTGATAATGTTGGGAAAATATAGTATAGAAAAGGAACTTACAACATTGTTTATTATTTTGCATATAGAAGTATGGGATGTAATTATTATAATTCATGAGTTAAAATAAAGATCCCAATTTAATGATAAATTGCCTCAAGGGAATGGGTATTCGGAGCAAACAAAATTCATTATGTTTGTACACCACCCTAGATATGAGGAATTTTAATGGAAGAATATTGTTGGGGACCAATTACCTAACTGGATGTGTTAGTGGTTATGGAACAAGCCTTCCCTAGAAAATATGAACCATTTGCATATTATTAAAGGGCATAATAATCCATGGTGTAGATCGAAAATGAACTTGGCCCTAGATGGTTTAGAAAAAAGGATATAAAGAATTACATAACAGCAAGGTACTGTTAAGAAAGCTGAGATTAGGATTTATTACAAAACAAAATAACGGAGATTGGGTAGGATTTCCAAAACCGCAGATGGATCGAAGAGCATGGTTAGAACTAATAGTTTATAATTTTTGCCCCGCTTTTGGATATGGAAGCGCCATATTGGTATTTGGAAAATGAAATTTTTTAAACGGAATATGTAACAAACCTGGTAACGAATTGAATACCGTGTGGGTTTATGCACAGAAAGATGTTTGGCGGCTGGGGTATTACTAAAGCTTTGATTTTATGAGTATTGCAAGTTATCATTGATAGGCAAAGGTTTGATCCAAATCGCTTCCAAGAACGAAAATGTATTTTGTATTGTTTGGCTGTATTACTTGGGTACAAAAAGGATTATGAATGGTTAATCCCTTGGGAGCAGGTATAGAGATAATATAGAATGTGGAATTTCCGATGGAATTTTTCTGAAAATATTAGATTGTAAGTAAAGTTTCGAATACATTGTAATTTGTTTGGCCGATGATAATGGCCCTTTGGAAGCGATTTATATAGATTTGATCATAGCCCGCCACATTTATAGCGGTATGAAAGCAGAATTTATGAGGGGGTACAGGATTTACCATTGATATAGGTGCATGGCCGGAAGGATTAAAGGGGATTGTAGTGTTTTAAAAAACTCTGAAAATTGATTGCTTACTTTGTGATTATAAGTTGTATACGTTTGAACGATTGAATCCGGGGAGGATAGTCGAGTATATCCCCCATTTTAATTGATGATGAATAAAACTGAAGCAAGGCAATTGTTCACCATATCCCTCACAGGCCTCACTTTGCCACTTTAGAAAATGAAATTGGAAACTAATTTGAGAAAAAGAGAGTCCGAGTGGATTTTACTATTCATGTATAATGATTAGAGCATGTGGGACAAAATCGAGCAAGAATGTACAAACATAGCAAGGATCTTTGAAACAATAATTTATATAAGTGAAACCCCGAAATTGGTAAGAGAACTATTGACTAGATTGATACATTAAAAATACTTGATTCATAAATTATATGGGCATTAATACTTTAAAGTCTTAATAATTTAAATATAATTCTTTGGAATTGATAAGGCATATAAGAATCCGTTTCGTTCTACTGCTACAAAGATCTGTATATAATTATTATACTGTAAAAGTATGAAACCGATGGCAAGATAATGAGCTGTTTTTTAATGGATTAACTATCTATTCAAGGGATTTGTTATCGAGAAAATATTATAGTTCAGTGAAAAACCCACAAGCTCATGGGATAAGTAATTCTCAGATGATTGGATATTGTACACTTGGACAGTTTGGATATCTGTACCAGTAGCCTCAATGCAGTAAACAAGCAGATACGTTGGTGGTGAAAAACGGAATAAATCGAGAATTGGCTGCACAAGGGTTGTTTGGCATAAGTGGTGCTCTTAGACTTGGTAAATTCTAACCATCAAGTAATCTAATATTCAACGGGTTTATATAAAATTTACTGATTCAAGGTGAGATGGATTTGACAGTAGATACGCTAAGAGTTTTTAAGGAGTTTTTGGGGAGCCATGGCCATCATAAATATTGATTGTCCAGAGATATAAAATCGATTTTATGTAGTGCTGGGAAATCGATAGTAATACGA
>Ga0163217_1084876_pt1 | contig 10148 bp, 15 predicted proteins | sample SynspAceP_FD_185933 | JGI IMG/M metagenome (GOLD analysis project Ga0163217, IMG submission 185933) | Saline lake microbial communities from Ace Lake in Antarctica - Synechococcus sp. Ace-P (PacBio error correction) | ecosystem: Environmental > Aquatic > Non-marine Saline and Alkaline > Saline ...
AAGGGAAGGAAGAAAGGAAATTAAACCGGGCAACGGGCTTTAAAAATTGCGCCGTTTTTTAGGAAAGAAAGAAATTGTGGATTGAAAAGGCCGCATAATGGCGGTTGCCCTCAGCAAAGCATAAAAAAACCTGCTTTTGTTTTTTTCCAATCCCTTTCTGTACGCGCCTCTACTCATTTTAATGGCCCACTCGTCTTTTGGCCTCAGCTTCCCGGGCCCCAGCCTCAAAACCGGCCACCCTGATGGCCCGCCAAGAAAAAAGCCAAGGGCCCTCAGCTTTGCTGCCTGGAAAGCGGCCATGGGTCTCGAATGAGGTCTGGAATTGGACTCGTTTGTTTTATGGCCAGGCCGCCGCTTCCAGCGGCGGAGGCCGAAACAACTGCTGGCCTGCTGGATCTCTCAAGGCCGGAGATTGCCCGAAGCCCTGGAGGCCTAACCCACCAAAGGCTGCCTGGATGCCGGTGGCTGCCACCGATCCCTTGATCTAATCGGCTTCTAACGAGATCATGCAGTGTACGGCCCTTGGCCCGCTCAAAAGATGTGATTCAAGAGAAATTTTCGGCTGAATGAGCATCAATGAGCGCCTCGACTTCACCCTCAATGTGGAAAAAATCGAAGACCCCGGCGGGCCGCTCGCGTCCAGGTCAGCATGTGTGGCAAGTTTTCCTTGCCCTACAAGAAAGTGGTAATCGCCGCCAGGTGGAAATCAGACCCGGTTTCTTTTCGCCAATAAAAAAACCCAGGCCAGAGGGCTGGTTTTCGGCTACTCACGAAAGAGTAGCCCACTTAATCGAGGAGTGCTGGGACATCAGCGAGCACCAAAGCTCGCAGCCCATTCACGCTCCAGCCGTTTTTCATCATGCTTCAAGCGGCAACCACATTGCTGATGGGTGAAACGGTGCGTGCTGTAGAGAGCATGCCGATGAACACCATGCCGCCCCCACCAAATGTTGCCCAGAGTGACGGGAAAGATAATTCCAGAAAGACGATCTGGGCGAAGCCCACGCCAAGAACCCAGCAAAGGGCCGGTGGTGTGCAGGAACATATTCACACAACAATGTGCTTCCAATACCCACAGGCTTGAAGGCGGGTTGATCGGTAGCCAGCAAGGCCATGAATCTTTTGCCTGGACGCTCTTATGCTCACCAACGCCAGGTGACCCCAAGACAAACCCAACCCAGTTGGCAATCACCCAAACAAAAAGAAAGGCAAGAAAAAAAGCAGAAGGCCCAGATCTTGATACTTGGTAATCAACATTGGCCTTGTTCAGGCCGATGATTTTTGTTGGCGACCTCCACCCAGTCACCGCGAGCCTGTGGCCAGGTCTGCGGTGCCTACCACTGTGAGGCCTGATGGCAAAGAGAATTGCCCGACCAGGCGCGGGCCAAGGAATTACCGATCCACACCCAGATCCCAGTTTGCGGAAGGTTTTTGCTCCAGGTGGTCCGCCGCCCAACCGCCAATCGGCACAGGGCATGCAAAGTTTCCAAGTCAACCAACTCCATGACCGAACAAAGCACGATGCTGGCGAATTCCCAACGGGAAGATGAACGAGCCGATCCAGGGAAATGCCCGTCTGAACATGAATCGTGAGGGCCCAGGCACACGCCAGGCCGTAAGGGCAGGACGGAATAAAACCCGCCGCAACAAACAGATTCTTATACTGACGCTGGATTTTCTTGCCGCGGCGGCAAATCATAGCCGTCGACAGAGTTCAAATTCGGTAAGAGTAATCCATTGGAGGAAGTAAGCCTGGAAAGGGTGTGGGACAGAAGCGCGTAATCAGAATTTGAATCAGGCCGGGATTCGAGCCTGACGTTTCGCAAAAAAGAGAAGACATCAGCCGCTATTCGAATTCATCAACTGCCTGAATGGATCAAGCCTTTCCGTGAAAGGCTGCGTTCAGGGGTAATCTGCGCCCAGGGCGCTGAACCAATTTGTAAGGAGCCGCGACATCGGTCAAAGCTTGCTTGGAAGGGATGAAGCCAATAAAAACTCAATGCAAAAATGTTTGGGACGAGATTTCGCTGAGGATACAGCGGCCAAAAGCCAGGACCTGAGCGGACCCCAAGATGCCAGCAACGCAATCATTCAAAACGCTGAATCGTGCTGGCCAAAGCAACGAAACGCAACAAAAGCTTGCGGGTCACATGCCTAGAAAGGACACAGAGCCCAAGCGTTTTTCAACCACGCGTGGAAGTCCAATGTGCGGGCGTCGGAGCCGATTGGCCCCCATAAAACAAAGTTGCACCCGCAGATATTGACCCAAAAAGAAAATGACAAGCAGCCAAGGCTGACTCATTCACTCAATATTAGAACAGGGCAGTCTTCCTGCCTGTAGTCGTGTTACAACCAACCCCGAATCCCGGCTCGGTAGCCGCCCCATGTGGTCATCTGCTCCACGCAGCGGAAGCGCTTAAGGCAAGGCAGAGGAACAAATCCCAGCAGGCACGCGCCCGCAGTGCGGGCGCTGCAAGCAGGGGCTCAGCACACCAATCGGGCAAGGCCTCAGTGAGGCCGATTGCTGGCCAAGCACCGAACGCAAGCAACAAACGGGGCGGTCGAAAGGGTCTTCAAGCAGCGAGCGCCCCTGGCAATCGTAATGCCGGCGCGCTGTAGGGGCGTGGGCAGGCAGGTGGCGCCGCCAGAACGGGCCGAAGGTTGGGCCCAGATAGCGCCCGGCCAGGGAGGCTCCGAAGCGGGTGATGCAGCAGCAAGTGGCAGCAGCGGCCGTCCGTCGCCAGCGGATGGCTCGCGGCCGCCACCAGGGCGCACACTTCCTGGCCGCAGGGCCTGCTGCAGAGGGGCCAGGCCCCCAGGAAGGGCAAAGCGGATCACTGGGCCGCTGCTACGCCAAGCGGCGGCCAGCGCCGGCCACTCGCCGCAGACGTGACTGCCAGGCAAGCAGCAGCAGTGCAATCAGGCTCAGGGGCTGGCCCTACAGCGGCCTGGCGGGAGCGGTTCGGGAACGGGCAGGCCCGCTGGCCGTTCAGAGCCTGGAGCAGCACCGGACGAGCGACGCAGGCTTTGTAACTCCGGCCGCGCAGGACCTCCACTCGGGCGGGAACAGCCCACCAACTGCGGCCGTGCACCACAGGACAAAGGGATTGGCCGGCTAAGGCCGCAAGCCGGCGTTGCCGGCGCCGTTGCACGAAAGGCTCCAGGGCTGCGGGCGCCAGCCCGCGAGCGCCCGCTGGGGCTGGGGCAACGGGCCAGAGATCCAGCGCAGGGGCGGCCAGGGAAGGCTGCAGACCACGTACGCACTGGCGCAACAGTGCGCGCAGCGCAGGCAGGGGCCAGCTGGAGAGTCCGACAGCCAGCCCCCCCCTCAAGGGGCCGCCTGACGGGCACGCACCTAACGGCTGCGGAACCCAGCGCCCAGGCTCGAATAAACAGCCCAAATCGGCCGGATGCGCGCGATGACCGAGCAGGGGCAAGCAGCCAGGGCGCCCGCAACGACCCATCGGCGGCCAAGCCTGGCGCAAGCGGCCGCCAGGGCGGGACCGCGGTGCTGAACCGATCACCTGCAGCAACGGGCGGGATCCCTGGAGCCCGCCCTCAACCAAGCCGTCCAGCAGCCGCAGCGCCGCCGCGGCGTCGAGGCGCGGGCCAGGGCGGCGATCAGTCGCCATCGAGCGACAGGGCTCCCGGTTCGATCGCCTGCCAACCAGGCCCTCCAGGGGCACAACGCTGCTGCGCCGACAGCCGCTGCAGCCAAGGGCCAGCGCTGCGCAGACTCCGGGCCCGGCAAGGCGGCCCTCAACAGGCTTTGTCTCAGGCGTGCAGGCCACGCCGTCCTCGCAGGTGATGGGGGTTTCCACGAATGGCAGCCTCGCCAGCCAGCCGGCTCTCAGCCGCCGGCCAGCTTCCAGCCGGCACCGAAGTGCTCCAACCAGCAGCTCCTCCATCACATCGGGGAGTTCGCTCAGAGGGCACCCCTTTGTGGTGCAGTCGGCCAACCGTGGTTCGAGGCGCCGCGATGGAGTGCCGAGCCAAGGAAGAGTCTTCACCGCCCTCCAACCATCTCGCCGTCTTTGCGGCCTTGGCGCCCAGTCAGTTCCCGAATTGACCCATGTAGGGCTGCAACATAAGGCGTTGGGGCAGCCGTCCAGTGGTAACGCACCGATTCAGGCAGGTCACCCGGTCGCTCCAGCTCCTCCACCAGCGCCTGGGCGGTGCCTTGGTTGGGATCAGGCAAAGCTGCAGTAGGCGCTGCCGGGGTCAGCTTCACGGCTTCGGCCTGCAGGCGCCTCGTGTGGGGTCGGGGCGGAAAGCGCCTGCAGGAGCGGGCTCGCGCCTCCAGCGCCTGGCGGCGAGCCAGCGAACATCGGTGCAGAAAGGGCGATCTCTCTCTGGGTGTGGAGGGTACCTGACTGCCGCACTGAGCCATATGCCGTAGCTGTGGTCAGGCCGAGCCAGGGCCAGTCATCAGAACTCGCCCGATACATCATTCACATCGAGAGCCATCGCACTGGAGCCCGAGCCAGCCGAGCCCCTCCTGCGCCTGTGGGATTCCATGCCCAGGGCCATGCGCGCGGGGGGCCCCGAAGTCCCACCCAGGTGGCGGCCGCGTGGGGCCTCGGATCCGGGCCTCAGCCGGGGCACCGGCCTGTCTCGCATACACCCTCCCAGAACCGGCCGCCCATAGCCTCCAGGCCGAAACTCGTCCGATCAAGATACATCAGCCCGGGCCCTTGTTGCGCAGCTTGCCGGTTGCCCCGCACTGCTCGGAGAATGGCGCAGCACCCGGCCAGGGCGAACTCGGGCAGCTGTCGGCCTCCAGCCAGAGCCCGAAGGGGGATGGCCAGTTTCATTGCGCCTGGGCGGAGCAAGAAGCCCCCCACCGATCAGATCAGGTGGGAAAGCCGAAGCCGGCCGTCGTGAATGGGCCGGCCCCAGGAAGGCGCAGGTCGTTGTGGAAGCAGGAAGCTGCGGAGCAAACGCCGACGGCCACGTTGAACTTGCGGGGCAAGGTTGCGCGGGCCCATCGCGGCAGAACACGGCGATCCTGGATGGCCTGCACCAAGCCGGGCGGGTGTCGGAACGATCTCCCTCGGGGTCGATCCCGGCCAGAGGGATTAGCCGTGATGTTTGCCGGGGGTTGTCAATGGCCGGAATTGCGGCTGGTGAGGCCGAGCCGCTCCATGGCGTCCAACAACGGCGGCATGTCTTTTCAAACAAGCAGCCCCCCGCAAGCTGCAAGGTTCTGGCGGGTGGTGAGTGTCAGCGCTGCCGTGCTCCACACGCAAACGGATCGATCGCTTCAACCGCAGCAGTTCCAAGCTGCTCGGCGGTGTCACCCCGTTGGGAAGCCGCAAGCGCAGTCATGAAGCGGCCGGGTGTGACCGGCCGAAAAAGAATCCCCAACCACTTGAGGCGAATGGTGAGGGTTGGCCCTCATCGAGGGCTCCAGCCATTGCGGGCCCAGCGGGGCAAGCGGGGCAGGAGTGTCGGGCCGCAAGAGGTCAGCCCTTGCCTGCTCCACGCTTGGTTCAAGCGTCGCTGGCAGATGGTTCTGAAAGCCGGAGGGGAAAGCGGAAAGTCAATCGGCCATACAACCGGCACGCCCAACAGGCACAACCCGGAAACAACGTGGGAAAAATGGCGTTTGACGTCCGCTATCACGCCAGCGGCAAACCCAATGGGAGGCCCAAGCTCAAGGTGCCCGAGCGGATTCAGGCAGCCACCGGTAGATCCCTAGCAACAGCGGCGCTGCAGCCGGGCCCCAGCAGAGATGGAAACCCGCAAACAGCCGGCTGAAGCGGCTCACATGGGAAGGTGCGTCCGTCCTGGGGAATCGGCAACAAGGTCCTGAAGGGGCCGGCCCAATCGTCGAAGCCGCCTTTGATCATGCAGGGCAGGGCCTCACAGTGCGGTGTCGTGATCGTTCACGAGCCTCTGGGAAATCACACAGGCCCCGGGATCCGATCACCAAAACCCGAGTTAATCAGTGCAACGATCACTGGGCGGCTTTTCAAGTGACGGCTCTTTGCATGATCTCAACATCTGCCCAAGAGCTTGATGGAAATGTTCACGCGCAGTATCCTGCCCAACGCAAGGACTATGACGAGTCTTTCACTCGCAACGGCCCGAGCCCCGGGCCCGCCACCTCAAAAAACCCCTGCTCGTCCTCCTGGGTCCAGCCTCGGCATCGCGGAAGATCAAGCCGCAACGTCACGTGGGCGCGAGCCGGTCGCTGTGCGTCAGGCGGCTCGGGTGGCCACGTTCCGTGCTCAACGGCTCCGGCGAGGAGGCGCGAGCGCAATCCTTTCCCCGTTTGATATCCCACTGCCATCCGCCTGCATCCGCTCCGGCGAACTGGCAGCGCCTGACGGGGCTGATCCAGCGGCCTCGAAGCGAGTTCGGATTCACTTCCTCGCTGCGATGTCTACGCGACCAGGCCCGGGGTGATCGGCCATCCTCGAAGGACGGGGTCGTCCAGCCGCAGCGATGTCGAGAGCTGTCCCATGGCTGGCGGCCCGCAGATGCGGGGGCTTCAAGCCGCCGCTCGGCGTGGTGCCATGTGTCATGGGCGTGGTCTCGACCTGAATTCCGTGATGGACAGGGCCAACCTGGCGGGTGCTGGAAGACAACACTGCGTGCCCATCGGGCGTGCCTTACTTCCTGGAAACGGCGGTGATGAAGCGGAATGTTCCCGAGCCTGTTTCGCCGGCCCACGCGTACCAGCGATCGACGACTACCGCCTTCCCACCTGCTCCAGACCCTGCACCACCTTCGCCCCCTGGACCGGACCCCCCCAAGGTGGTGCTGCTCACGCCAGGGTGTTCAACAGCGCCCTACTTCGAAGCACAGTTTCCTGGCCAGCAGAGTGGGCATCCAGCTGAGTGGAGGCCGGGAATCTGGTCTGTGAGAAAACAACCGGGTCTGGAATGCGCCAGCACCGCCGGCCTGGAGCTGGTGGATGTGATCTACCCGGCGCATCGACAACCGATCTTTCCTTGACCAGCCGTGTTCGCGCGCTCCGATTCGTATGCTGGGGGTGCGCGGGCTGATGGAGCTACGCCGCCGGCCGGGTGGCGATTGCCAATGGCCCCCGGCACCGGCGTGCCGACCGACAAGCTGAGCTCTAATGGCTATGTGCCGGAGATGAGCCGCTACTAACCCATCGACGAGGAGCCGATCATCGAACAACGGTGCCCACCTACATCTGCGCGCCGGCTAAGACAGGGCCCTAACGTGCTGCCCACCTCAAGGTCTGTGTCAAATCCCGTCGGTGAAAAGCGGGCGGCCTACGGCATGCTGATCGGCCCCCATGCCTTCCCGCCGAAGAGATCCAGCTCTTTTGCTGAGAAGATTCAGGCCGATCCACGTAATTTTCATTGCCAACCCACCCTGGAACTTTCAAACGGTGCCCTCGCTGAAGTTAAAGGTGAGCTCAACCCCTGTCACGTGATCTCAGGCCCTATGTGCTGCGCGGCAAAGGGCGCCTGGGTCAGCCCCGGCGGCCTCACCCGTGTCGCCCTGCAGGCGCGGGTTCACTGTGGTGAACTCCTCCCAGGGCGGGGGCTTTGCAAGGCAACCTGGAATTTTCGGTTGGGGGGGGAAAAAAAATAAAAAAAAATGAAAGCCCCCCACATGCTAGAGCCGCGTCGCCGAACTCCCTTTAATGGATCAACCGCTATATCGAGCGAGCGGAAAAACCTGTCCGCGCTTTCCTTGAGGTCAGCGAAGCCCATGGCCCCTCCGACTGCCCGCCGGGCAAGCGCCGAGCCCTGGCTGCCCCTGATCGATGCCCAGCGACGATCGTGAGCTCTCGACGAGCTCTGTCCGCAGGGCCCGCCCCAGCGGACGTGGTGGGCTTTTTTTTGATCAACACACCCGGAGAAACCCCAGCAGCAATCGTCAACTGCATCGCCTCGGCCCGGGAGAACGCCCCCGCAGATCCGCGAGGTGATCACTCCGAGATGGTGGAGCAGCTCAACGACATCTTATCTCCACCATTCACAAGAAAGCGACCAGTTCTGGCAGCAGCAGCCAGGAGCAACTAGCACCAGATCCGCTACGCTGCCAGCTGTTCTTATGGCAATCACCGATGCACGCTCAGCCGTGATCTCTCCTGGCAATTCAGCAACTGGCCCGATTGTCGAGCGCGCCGAAAAGACAAGCCGGAATTCTCGATGTCAGTATTTTCTGTTGTTGCCAGCCCCGAGGTGGTCGCGGTTGTGGTCGATGAGGCTTGACCAGTGGATCTCGCATGTTGCGCCTCGCGCGTGCCGCGCGCCGTACCAGAAGTGTTCCGGCAGTCGCAGCAGAGAGGCCCATCTGCCCCCAGGCCGTGCGTCTTTCCTCCCTTGCCTCGACCCGATTTTCCGCCGCTTCCGCTGCGCTACTTGCCGCGGAGAGGAATCAACAAATCCCTGCGCCGGGTGATCTCGCGCCCGGCAACCCGTGCCAGGTCCACCCGACGACCAGAATGCCTGAGTGGCGCTGATGCTCGCCAATTGGGAGCTATGGTGGCGCATCGATGAGTTGGTCGTCGGGCCTGCATGAGGCGTCGATCAACTTCCAGAAGCGATCTCAATCACCTCTGCATGAAACGCAATCGTTCACGAGCGTTTATTTCGTCACCAGAGCCAACCGGCGGCCGGCCCTGCCATCGAATGCCGTCCGATTTGCAGTGGCGACAAGTCCAAATGGCGACACTGGTGGCCCGATCCGCCGTTTGTCGCTGCGAAGCTATTCTCCACCCTCCCCACCGCTCCCCACGCTGCCAGGCATTGGCGCGCCCGCCATAACGCCAACAAACCCTCACCTATCGCTACAAGCGCAGCCGGTGCTGCTGGGACTCTGCCATCGCCCTCTGCCAATGAAAGCATGCGCGCAGCCATGGTTTTCAGCGCGGTCTGTGGCCTTCTGAAAATCTGGCCTTCTTCCCCCGATCCTACACGGCTGCATCCGTTGATCGCCGCCAGTGGTATCGACATCCTGCGCGCCCATTTCCTCGGCTCCACCGACTGCCTTGAGGTCCCGGGCGGATCCAGCAAGTGGAAACCAGGTGGCCCGGTTACTCCCCTTCTGCAGCCTGCTGGCCCTGAACGAACCGGGAAACTGGCCCTATCCGTGGGCCAGTTTAACGGGGAATCTGATGGGCAGCCTGGAGGGTTTGGCTGCCCAACGGACAGCACGAGGCCGGCGGCGGTGGAACTGGCCCAGGAAGCACTGATGGGCAAGCGATCAGGCGCGCCGCCTGATTGTTTCTGCAAGCAACTGGTCGAAATGTTCAGGAAACGGGTCAAGTACACACAACGGCACACCGGTCCGGCTGGCCGGCCGGACGGCAACCCTCAAAGGAAACGGGGTGGGGTCCTGCCGGACCTGGCGTGGCTGATGATCGAAGCCTGCCGCTGCGTCGGGCTGCCGGCGCGGTTCGTCAGTTGGCTACCAACCTGGTGAGCCGAAACCGGAGCGCTTAAACGACCTGCAACGCCTTGGGGCAGAGGTGTAACCTGCCGGGTGCTGCTGGCGGGCTTTCGATCCCAGCGGCATGGGGGCCATCGACGATCGCTAACAGCCCACTGGCCACCTCCTCGAATCCCACCCTTACCGCCGCGATCTCCCGGCTCGTTCAGCGGGCCATTGGGTGTGGAGAGCGAGCTGAGTTGGTTGATCGAAGCGAAAATGCTTGACGCCGTAACCGACGCTGCGAACCTGCTTGCACTTCTGAGCAACAAGCAACCCAAACCCAAAGCCGAGGGCCAATCCATCCTCAACAGGATCGTAAACTACGATTTGGAGCAGCATTGTCACCCTTCCCAGCACCATGAAAGGTCTCAAGCAAACATGTCACACGCTTGATGCAAACGACCAGCGCACCCCCGCCAACCGGGGTAACGCTCCCTTCCTCTTACGGCCACACCCCTGGCCCGGGGGAATGCGCCACCACCTCTTCTCCAGCCTGGCGAAAAAGTCGCCCTCGCTGCCACCCAGCACGATTACTACCGCGCCTGGCACTGGGCGGTACGCGTATCAACTGCTGCACAACTGGGTCCGATACCGCCGAGGCTTACACCCAGGCCACGTCCGGACCGTCAGCTTACTCTCGGCCGAATACCTGCTCGGCCCTCACCTGGAGAAACAACCTGGTCCAACCTCGGCCTGCGGCGAGGCCCGCCGCAAGCCCGCCTGCA
>Ga0163217_1105359_pt1 | contig 10147 bp, 4 predicted proteins | sample SynspAceP_FD_185933 | JGI IMG/M metagenome (GOLD analysis project Ga0163217, IMG submission 185933) | Saline lake microbial communities from Ace Lake in Antarctica - Synechococcus sp. Ace-P (PacBio error correction) | ecosystem: Environmental > Aquatic > Non-marine Saline and Alkaline > Saline ...
ACCACATTTTTTCTAATCCTTTTTAACAATTAATTGTTTTTCTTCATTTTTAAAAACTTACAAGCTCGCTAAGGAGCAAAAACCCTGATATTTTTTGCTGATAAGGACCAAGCATATCCTATTTTATAAAATTAGATAAATATATTTTCCTCTTGAGCAAAACAATTTTAGCATCTAATTGCGTAGCGGTCTACTTAAAAAACAGGAGTGTTTTACCTTCATCTAATCACATACCATTACGGTATATTTCTTTTAAATTATAATCCTGCTTTTCATAAGATATCTTCGCAGGGTATCCCTAACGATGGTAATGCAACAAACCTTATTCGTAATTAAGACTATTCTGGTGTAATTATATTAGTAGAAATTAGTCTGCCACCTAAGCCCTACCTCTAATAACGCTATAGTCAACAATTATCGAGTTTGCAAATATGAAGGCTCCGACCGTCATTCAAAAAGATAATTTTATTTATTCGAAGAACGATTGATTTTCATCAATAAAATAGCAACACTTTTTAGCTACTTTTTTCCGTTGACTCGAATGCCGTTCTCTGAATCTTTTAAATGGCGAAAGTATACAAGACCGAACCTTATAAAGACCTGCCTCTTAGTAAAGAGGACGGAAAACATACGATATAACTACTAGAAACTTTTCCATTGTTCATGCACATAAATAGTCTTGATTTTTGTTGATATTTTAAATGGGGCAAGCGTAGCGAATTGATAGCCAATCTCATCTTTTTGAATTAAAAGCGACGTTTCCTTTATTTTGATAAACATGGAAAGTTGCAAAAAATCCAATCTAGCGATTATTGTTAGAGTCATCTCACCAAGTTTGGAAGTAATTTAACACTACAAATACCTAACTTGCTGACTTGGCGCATACTATCTAAATATCCATGAGCAATAAAATGCAGTCTTCCTTCAGACTCTTAATAAACTTGTGATTAATTCGTCGTACCTATTATCCTGGGGTTGCACATTATTTCCCATTTCGATCACCACAAATTTAACTCCACTAGCAATACCAGATTCATGTCAATCTGCTGTTTTTCCTTTATTGACCAAAGATCTTTCGTTAAACCCTAGCTCCTGTGCCGCTTCTCAAGTCTGACTACCAATGCTTGTGATATGATCTCCATCTGTTGGAAACTTTACCCGGCTTATTATATCAACGTTTCACTACCTGTAGCGTTCATCTGATTTATTAAGACCGCCCATCATTTCATCTAAGCGCTTCTGTTTCCTTCTTGCTTCTTGCTTGCTTATCATTCAGCATCTTTCTCCTGTGAGCGATTTTAGCTTTCTAACTTTATTTCTAATTCCCGCTTCTTCAGCCTTTTTTTAGCATGGCCTGCAGTTCTGCAGCTTTTCGCTTTACTTCTTTTGCTGCGTAATTTTTATAGCCTCTTCGCTTTCCTTTGTCAAATTGTTTCAGCGGGCCTTTTCTCTAGCGGTTCCTCAACTCTTCAGGTCTTCAATAGCTCGCATTCTTGCTATTGATGGTTCACTGGTGGAGTATCTAAAGGCTCTGATTGAATTTGCTGTTGCTGTATTGCATACAAAAATCAGTAGTGCCAAATTAACAGAAAGCATTTTCTTCAGGGGGTTCCTAATAAGAGTAAGACCAATAAAATAAACCAAAAAAGAGCACTTAACAACGTGTTTGTAAGTGTCATGAATTTTTCTTATAGTTTATGTGTCTAAATGCCATTTAATTGGCGTACTGCCAAATATTGTAATTATTTTTATTAGCGATATCCATAACATAACACTTCTTTAAATAGCCACACTCCCTTCTGCTCTAGAATTATAGTTGGATTATTTGACCTGTAAAAACTTTTCTAATTCAATTTCAAATATACTCTCCATTATCTTTGATCATTCACAAAAGTATTGAAGATTCTATCAATACTAACCGATACATTTTGAGTATTTTGTAGACTTACCTTTAGGCGTTTTGGCAATAATGAAGTCTAAAGCATGGTTGAGTTTGGCGTAGCATAAATATCCAACAACAGATACTATATCTGTCATTGAAGACATGCTAAAAGTCGGGACTGACTTATTTTTCCTTTTAATTTCATAGTGAAAAAATTTAAAGAGGTTCGTTTAATAAAAATCTAAGAAATCAACTGCTTAGCTCCATACTTATGAATATCCTTATCGGTACGATTTCACTAAATGATTATAATCTACTAAGCAAATAAATCCTATATACAGTCGCCTACTGTTGTGTCAATTTGTCGAGTGTAAATTTACCTGATGCCATTGGACCCATTTCTGCTGCCCCACTACTCTTTGCCGATTTTCATGAATAGCAAGAATCGATATACTGATTACTAGTTTTCTTCTTTAGAATTTCTCAATCCATAGCGCCAGCATCTCACAGTTGCTAATAATAATTGTTACGTCTTTCCACTTTGACCCTTCAAGGAGTAACCAGCATTTTTCGATAGCGTGGTTGATATTATTAAGGGCTTCCTATATGTCGCGATATACTTTTCGTTAATCTATGTGCAACTTAGGAGAATCTTTCTGTTGTCTAAACAAAGTAACTTGCGCTTTATTTCCTGATTGTAACATGATCTGTATTTGGTTCAATTTGAAATTCTTTCTATTTTAGATGCTTTGTATTAATTCTGTCATAATTAGAATCGTTCAATTTTGTAAATGTATAATAGCATACACTCCTCTAATCATTATGATAAGATTCGAATATTATATTATTTAATTCTATCTGCTTCTGCATTTGATAAGATAAATATCTATACGAAAGGTTTTCTCTCACATGACATCAATTTTCATCGTCTCGAATTTTGAGCCAATATCTGGTATATAACATATTGTTTCTTATATTTGATTGATTTGCTTATAACGATGATGTGAATTAAATTATTAGTGTGCGTGAGCACGAAATCTCTCAACAAATATTAAAATACAATGCACCATAATCAAAACTTGCAATATGCAAACCAAGCATCTTCTAAGAATACCTGAAAATAATCTTTTTTTCCAATACCCATTGTCTAATTGACTTCCTGCAGCAAGAATCCTATAATTTTTAAGCATACTCCACTTGTACATGCAGAATGCGATAAAATGCCATATTGCGACATTTAAGAGTCACTGACATTAGCCCATGTACTTAGCCTCAACATTTGGTAAATTTATCTATTGATGGCAGTACCGCTAATAACCAAAATAGAATACTAGAATCTGTAATTAGTATGTGTTCGTAAGAGTCTTCGCAGCATTAAATATATCTAATGATGATTGCAGCTAACTGGCGCAACATAAATTTTCCTAAGAAAAACAAAAATATTATCGGCATCATTTTTAGATAATGAACATTGAAGCAGGATAGATTCTTTCGCTATTTTTGCCTTCTTGTCTACGAAGAATAACTAAATCTTCTTATTACTATATATTTCGGAACAAAAGTAGCTACACGCCAATGACAACATTATACTATCTAATGAGGTAAATAGTTACGGTTTTAAAAATCGAAGAATAACAATTAGTCCTAAGCCCTAGTATTATATATAACACTCTGCTATATTTCGATTTTGCCTTTCTATATCTAATATCACATTCTATTATATCTTTAAGAACTTTTGATCTACTTGCAATTAAAACAGGGTGATATTATTTTACATGCTAATGGACGGATAAAGTACTATGATCGTATCTTAATGCCAGCATTACTCTTTTTGAGTCCATAACAAATTGTTTGTGTTGTAATCTATCACTTTATTGGGAACTAAGTCACCTCTCTGATTTGGGTAATAACTAATCATTATTACGCAATCATATAATGGTTTTGTTTTCTTATGCTTAATAGACTCTTTTGAAAAGGTTATCATAAACTATGTGGCGTAGGTTATCATTATTGCCTGTTAGCAGAACTGCCAATATTGAAAAATACATAGTAAATTTTTCTCTTTTTCTTGGTTAATAAAGCCCTTAATTGTGGTCCCATCGCAAATAATCAATGATTTTCTACAATTGTCATAAGCACCTAATAAGAGAAAATATAGATTTCAGTGCGTTTTACTAAATGATGTAAAAATGCGAATTCATCAAAGATTTTTGCTTCATTGACCATAGAGCAAACCATCATTTGCTACAAATGCTTGTTTGGCTGGAGTATTAGTAACCAATTAGCAAAATCCATTTATATATATAGGCAAATTAATAGCCCCAAAGAATCAGCATCTATGCTATTAAAGCAGGAATGGAATGCTTATTCTATATTTAAGGTTGTTTCTTGGATGGCGATGATAGTCTGCTCAAATAAAATAATAATAATTGAATTGTTCCTCATTTATCGTTTGGTTTATGTTTAATAGTATACAGTTGTCAAATATAAAGGCTCTAGATTCTAAAAATTAATATCTTCTTAAAGATATTTTAGAAATGTGTATTGTGATTTCTAATTGATTTGACAATAATTACCTGAAGTTATCGTATATTCCAAATCTTAAATAAAACGCGCCAATTAAGTATTGTTAAACATGATTTTATTCGACTCCATTTTATATCGTTTAGCATCATCATAATTATTCAATTGCGTCGACTTAACATCAAGATGATCAATTCTTTCAAAATAAAAAAGCAAAATTATTATATGGTTATAATTTCACTAGTATAATCTTTATCTGTTTGATACATAAACTTTACACAATAATGATTTTTTCATTAACTGAAGAACAAAAACTTATGCACAAGACGCACCGTGCTTTCGCCCAAACAGAACTATTGCCAGAAGTAATAGAACGCGATGATAGCACGCAGCGTTCCCAAAGAAAAAGTCCGAAAAGACATTGGCGAATTAGGCTTCTAGGGCATTGATGGTCGAGACCAAAATTATGGCGGCAGCGGATTGACACTTTATCCATGTTCTTAGCAATGGAAGAACTTTCTAAATAGACCGCATCTACTTTAGTAAAACATCGTGTTCCCGGTGAATAATTCTTTTGGTGTTTTGGGGACTTTGAAAGAATATTGGCGAAACGTGAGAGAACAGAGGAAAAATACCTGAACAAAATTATCGTACAGGTGAAACTAATGGCGCCTTATTTGTCCTTTCTGAATCGAAGCTGGTGAGTGATGCAATCTTCTCAGAAACTAGTCAGCATAGATATGGGTGATCATATAATTTTAGATGGAATAAGAATTGGATAAACCAATGGACAGTTCTGCAAGTGTATATTTAGTATATAGCTGCAAAACGGAATTAAGTAAAGAAATCACCTGAGGGCATAAAGCTGTATTGTAGAAAACGATGGTGCTGAAGGTTTTGGATAAATTGGTCCCAAGAAGAAAATAAATAAGGCATGCGAAGTAGTGGATACCTCAGCTTTGATGTTCAAATCGGATGGTTTAAATGCCTAAAGAGAAATAGAAGTTGGTGAAGGATGGATTTCGGATTCAAATTTGCTATGAAACTTTTAAGCTGAGGCCGAATAGTTATTGCGACAAGCTTTAGGAATTGCATGCGGCGCATTATGAATTAGCTTAAAGCTAATTCACTGAAAGAAAAGCTTTCGGACTGCAAATTTAGCAATCACCAGGCATTAGCTTTAAATTTTGGCCCGATATGCACACGAATATACAAGCCGGCACGATTTGTTTGGTATATCAAGCAGCTATGGATAAAGTAATAATAGGAAGGATTCTATGAATCAGTCTGGCGCAAATGGCAAAGATTTATACGCTGCAAACAGTAGCTTAATGGTAACCAAGTTGAGAGCGTTAAATACATGGGGAAATGGATTCGTTTAAAGATTATCATGTAGAACGGTTGATGCGTGAATGGCGATAAATTCCCGCAGATTTTACGAAGGCAACTTCGAGAGATCAAAAAATGTGGTGATTTCTAGAAGTATAGTTAAAATTAATTCTTCATGATTGCTTATCAGTCACCCTATTATTAATTTGGGTGATTTTTAGATTAATAAGCAATAGTTTTTTGTTATAGTAAAGCTACATAAGTTAGGGTGAGAATTGTTACAGTCTTTCAAATGTGATGCTCACACCCTCTTCCACTCGCTATATTTAATGACATTAATTAACCTCAATTTAATCAATTCTGATATAAATTGGAACCATTCCAAATAAATTCGAAATTGAGCGATTTATTTTAGCAGATTATTTAATCGTTGAGTTTTTGTTTATTTGAATTACTTTCGATCATTGAATATAAATTCTAATAAAATTTGTATTTTTTGAAGAAATACCACAAAGATGACACTGGAAGAAAGCAAGGATATATTACCGAAGTTTGACCATGATAACTTGTGGGCTGAGGTTTATTGCAGTCCTTAAAGGAAAAAATCTAACGAATTATTCATTAAAAGCGTTAGAAATCCTTGAACGTTTGAGTAACATAGAGGTGCTGTAGAGTGCTTGGAAGGAAAACGGGAGATGAGCTTGGTTATTTTAATAGATACTTTCCTCATGATTTCGTTTTCAAGCTTGTCTTTGCGATTTTGAATTTACTAAAGTGTGATTTATGCTGTTGTGTAATATTTTCTTTCCTAGAAAATCCAATCAGCGTGATTTTTGTATCGCTCAGTAATTTGAAGAGAACATAAAAAACAAAGGGTTCAAATTATTGGTTTGGGCGATGTTTTCCCTGATAAATCGTTAAATGTACCGGTAGAATTGCATGCTAGAAACCGAACTGTTTGTAAAACAAAGATTATTCGGTTGCCAAAAGAGAATTCCGAACAAGATTTATTTTGATTAATTTGAACTTGTACATCGCAGAAAAGTAACACGAGCATACAATAAATTAAAAAAAAATCTTAATTTTTTTTTTTCAGAAAAAACAAAAAAGTGCAAGTTTTTTCCTAATGTACCTAGCTTATTCTACGAAGATATCATTTCTCAGCAGGCTTCTATGCTTTAGATATAAGCTTTTAATATTCCAATTAATGATTCTAGAGTTGTGTTACATAGGTTTGGCTACTGGGTACAAACCTAACGAATTTCCTTAGAGAATACATTCTACCTATTGTGGTATTTGGGTCATTCAATTGCCTTTTTTAGATACAATTTGTGTCATAAATGGGTGAATATTTAAATACAGTTGAGAGGAAATTGTTTGCTAATCACGTATTGTTCCTCTAGAGAAGAATTGTTAGAGAAGATATGTTTTGGTGATGAAATAAAACATAATACATATTTCTTAAGCCATGGATAAATAGATGTCTGCAACTATGGATATGGTGTAGAATTACTATTAATGACCGGTCAGATTTTTAACCAGAAGTTATGATGATTCTGTTCCATGAAGCTTGGGAAAAAATGCAGAGGAATCGTTGATGTAAGTGAGCTTCTAACGAAATATCATTCATGTATGAGGAGACCAGGGAGCGAGACCTGCATCGATACATTGTACAGACGGAAATTTTTGGAGCTTGTTTTGGATTCGAAACGGGACTTAGACGTTGCAAGATGTATAGGGTACGAAATTGTTGACAGGAAGACGATTATTGTTAGTTATGATTCTTCAGAACGAAGGCGTGGTTGACATTACCGTATCCTGAAGAATGTAGAATTTCACGGTAGTACACACCAGGAAAATGTCTTGTTAATATGGAAGAGGGTAGAATATTTAACGATGAAAAATAAGAGGAAAATAAGCAAAACACTATCTTATAAGGCAAATGGCTAAAAATAATATGGGTTCTTTAAAAAGATATACCATATAATGATTGCGCTTTAATTTTAGGTGAAGAGACTTTAGAAAAAGAAAATCTGGTTTTGGATACACACTTGAGGATATAAAACCGATGTCTTCCAATGGAAAAGCGGAAAGGAAGCATCGGATTAATGGTTCAGAATACGCCAATTGCAGTTTTATCACAAAGACTCAATTTAATCTACAATTACTTTAACAACATGTTTTGCTCAAGTAACAACCGTCCCCATTAGATGGTATTCGGTGAAGAAATGATTAACGACATTAGTTTAACACTGGGCAGTGATCATATGATATTTGTTGAATTTTTCAAGAATTACACTTGTATGAAAAATTTAAAATGTTCAAACCTGGTTATCGTTAAGGAAGTATTAGAAATAAAATTATACAATTACGAATGTAGTCACTCAGATTTAACAAAGTGGATTTCGAATGAATGATTGTTATACTCCATTAAGCAAGGGCCATAAAATGGAAAGTTAGAGATGCATTGCAATCTGTATTTAAGACAAGCTGCCATGCCGTTGACGAAGGTGCTAAGTAACTATTTATCATATTAATCTGATAAGAAGTACTTAATGAAGAAATGGGCCAATTCCTGCTCTTCTAAGCATTGTTTCTTCTTGTCAAAAGTGGTATTAAGAGAAACTTGCAAACTTAGAAATTAAAGTTGTAATTTATTTAATCTGCAGAAAACCTAGAGAGTAAAGGTGATCATTTTTTTGGGTGCTCGATTCTTACGGAATTGTTGGGGCAACAAAGTGCATAATCCTGTATTTGGTAATTGAAATAATTGTGCTGGAACGCAGATTTGAAGAACAACGATATCAAAAGATATGAACTTTTGATGAAAGCAAATTGAAAGAAATTACTCAAATAAAGCAGTTGGCAAGGGGTATTTTTAAAAGTTGATGAATATCAGAAAAATCTCGGCGCATATCAAGAAACCTTATCTTTAAATCGGTGGTTCCCAGTCTTTTTTCTGAATGTTGGGAATAATACTGTTGTAAAACATCACTTCCCCTAATAACACCTACGACTGAATATACAAGGCAAATTGTTTATTAGTCATTAATCAAATTGAAAAGGAAATTTGCACATTTCGTCTCATAGACAATTTAGACAAAAAGAAAATAGCTGGCTAGATTTTAGATGATTAGAAATTGGTGGGAAGTATGAGATGGGGAAGGGATGCGCGAAAAAAACAAATAATGTTAATCCGTCTATGCCAATTGCACAACTTCAAAAAGTCAGTTCGAAATAACGGCACCTGCACTATATAGGAGTACGCAAAAAAATGGTTAAAACGAGCAGATCTCATACCTAAAATGGCTCATAGACGGATTTCTTTGAATTGCTCTACTACGAAAAGTATGGGAAGATAGTCACTAATATACCGATTGAATGGAAGTTGAAAAGCTCGGGTGGACAGAAATTGTAAAAGGTTTAAAACCCGGTGCCAAAATTTCTTATGGGAAATTAAGCAAAGGGGGAGAAGCTCAAACCATGAAATACTTAGCAATTCATGGAGACGGAATTGGCCGGAAAAGATTCTGGTGAGGCGGAGAAGAGAAATAGATTTTTATGAAAATACTCAATGGAGAATTGGAGAAATAGTGCTATCAAACAAGTTTATGCCCTGGTAGATTTGGAAGTAGACTTTAGTTTCTATACCAGCCAGCAAAAGAAAATTCAATAAAAATGGCACAGGGTGGCCAAAAGCCAGGAGAAGGGGTCAAATTAACCTGTCATAAAGTAAAACCCTGAGAATTGCCACCAGCCCGTAATTTGCTCCTTATGTAGGATTGAATTTTCCTCTCACCGCAACATCACGGAGAAATTAGTTTCCATTGAAGGATTGTATCTATCAGAATTATTTATACGTATTCTATAAATCAGCAATATGAAAAGCGAGAAATAAAGTGTAAATATAGTCCTGCAGAGGTTGGGTGCTACCATACACGTAGCCTGGTGAACAAAAAGCAAAGCGATGTTTTATTTTTTAGTTTCTGGTTTTGAAAATCAAAATGAATAAGACACATGTGCGGTACGGGGCTATCACCTAATCATCATTGAACATGGCTGGTCTACACCTTGGGAGACTTGGTATTGCAGAAGGCACAACAAACTTTAGGGAACTTAAGATAAGCAAATAGAATTGTATTAAGAAATGGATGACGGCCTTAAAAAAACAGGAAGAGATATGCTATAGCAGTTCTATTAGGGGGCTGAAGAGGTGGTTTGCAACTGCATCCATAGTAGTTCAACAAGGCTTATAATGCCATGCGTGTTTGGTCAGTCTCGAAGCTTGTGCCCAAGGGTATCGTCAACACTCAGAATCCAGAGCCACTTAGAAGACAAATTATAAAGGAAAACACGCCTCAGAGCCCAGTGAGGTACATTGTTGTTTGTAAGCCTCAAAAAATACGGTGAAAA
>Ga0163217_1113810_pt1 | contig 10147 bp, 5 predicted proteins | sample SynspAceP_FD_185933 | JGI IMG/M metagenome (GOLD analysis project Ga0163217, IMG submission 185933) | Saline lake microbial communities from Ace Lake in Antarctica - Synechococcus sp. Ace-P (PacBio error correction) | ecosystem: Environmental > Aquatic > Non-marine Saline and Alkaline > Saline ...
ACAAAAGAAACAGGGAAATTTTTAAAAATATAATATGGCCCCAATTCTTTTTTTTCGGAAAGAACCTAAACGTGAATGAGGTCCTCCTTTTCGTTAGAAGTAAAAATTTACCATTTCTATCAAAACTTCAAAGAAAAACCCTATTTGGGAGGAATTATAAATATACCGAATATCGGTCTTGGAAACGCAGCCCCCATAGCTGAATCGGATAGTTTTCCCAGAATAAATTATAACTCTTGGCAGTCAACATAAATATTATGGGGGCAAACAATTCGGTAATTAACCAACAGTTTAAATTTCCCGAAACTTGACATGCATTGTATCGGGTTATGACGGGAAAACTGTAAGAGAATGTACCATGGACCACAGTTATACCACTTTGCCGTAACCGTATATGGACCGAACCCTATGACAGTACTGCCGCATCGTTTAAATCTTTGTGGGAAAAAAATGGTCATCGATTTTGGGATTTAAAGAAAAATGTTGTGATAAGAACGGAAATTGTGAACCGCCGCAATTATGATCATGCCACTGTTTTCCACAAAAACACCCCCCAATGTTGGAATTGGCTCAAGAATTTTACGGATAGGTGGACGACAATGTAATATTATTTGGCCAGACTACGACCTACAGGTGTAAATCATGGTTTTGTGGATGTTGGCAGATCAAATTAAGGGCTAGGATTTGCCGAAAACATATCAAATTTACATTCTTTAATACTACAGGGAAACCGATACCTCCTTGCGGAATGGTATGCTCGAAATTAAAAGTGCGCTGAATGAAACTATTGACGTTCCCAGGGCAAAAAGATCTTTACTTCTCAAGTGATAATCATTCTTAGGGGCTTCCCTACCGAAGGACGGTTAGTTTTCCACCGTGAAAAAAGTTTTGTGGGCAAGTGGTTGGACGCCATAAACAGGAAGCGCCGCTATTTTTTCTCCTGCGATCTGTTCGCTATTTTTGGGTTGCGAATATAGAACCGTGGTACCTTGCTCCAAAAGGGGGTGGTATTTTTTTTTTACCGAAGCCTATAGGGAAACTTAGCAAGAATTACAGGACTTCGGGAGATTCCGGTTTATTATTTTGTCGAGCACCATTGATTGTATGGATGAACGGAAATAATTTTGAAGACGGAGTTGAATATTTCAGGTGTTTTCATGGACCTTGAAGGTCTTTTTTATTAAACGAGAACTTCTTTTCTTTAATAGGGACGACGGTGGATGGTCCTTGCCTGGGGACAAGGGTATAAACGGAGAAAAAGTCTATCACTAATCCAGTCTGCCAATGGCTTTATAGATTGTTGTCCACTGCCAGGAGTCTTAAGGTGTAAAATTGGGCTCCAATATTTTCTGTAAAGAACAAGAATGATCTTCTGGGATGAGGGATATTAATTTCTTGGGTGACGAAACGAAATGGTTGGGTGCAACTATTGCAGAGCGGAAATTTTAAGGCAAGTCAGCACTACGATGTATGTTTTGGTTTTTTGTGGACATCGGCACTGCCCTTTGAAATTTACTTTGAAACGATCAATCTACTATATAAGAATTTAGGGGATTGGATTTTCCATATTTTTACCTATGGTGAATTGTTGATGGATCTAGTTGGTCTTGAATAAAATATTGAGACCATCGGTACAGCGAAAGTAATAGGCTGTTTTTTTGATACAAATTGAAAAGAAATGGAAAAAGGAACTATTGAAATTAAATGGCTCCTAGTTATTCTTACCTTTCCCTGTAGCCTGGGCCTGTTAATTATTAAAATTTTTATGATGGCGTTGTGGTTATTAAATAAAATTAATTTGATAATTACATGCCTTTAGGTCCCTTAACTTCATTTGAAGTGTATAAGTATTTCCCTGCCATTTCGTTTTCACTCAAGGAAAAACCGCATTTACTGATGTATTCAAAAATTGTGTAGGTAAATTTCGGTCCCAAATTAAATCCATTGCATCAATAGCTCCGTTTTTGGAAACCATTAATTTTATCAAATAAACTTACATTTCAGGTGGTTTTTCACCCTCCTGGCCAAACTACTTTCGCATAACCAGTATCCTTAAGATTTTCTGGCCAAATGAAAACGGAAGTTAGAATTACCGGGCCAAAAGGAGCAAATTGTTTAAATAATGCCGCATTAACTTTGGGGTAATTTTGTTTCCAAAACTAAATTATAGTAATCCACAATATACTTCGGGAGATATGCAGTTAGGATGCTATGGTATTGGAAACTACTTCTTCAAACTATGATTTAAAGGCTCGTAATTTTCCCTTCAAGTAAGGTAAGTCCCAGGGCAGACATATGACCATCCAACTGTTCAAGTGGTATCCGAGCAGCCTTCCAAGGCTTCATCCAATATCGTCGAAACCTTTTATTAGATTTGCCAAGAGGCTTAGCATAATTGGTTGCCACTCTTTGGGTGAAAACCAAGGTGGGTCTAAATTAGGTTTTCAATAGCCGGGAGCCAACAATTCCGGAATAACTCCCTATCGCCAAGTTTCCTTATACGAACTACAGAGGTAAAAACCTTCTTCTTCTTTTTTTCTTGAAATCTGTAGAGGCCTCCTTTGCAATTTCTTGGTCTAAAGAATTTCTACGGTCCGTATTGCGTAAATTTCTCAATTTCGGCAGCAAAAAATTTTCCGCTTTGCTCCAAATTGGTTTCCTTAAGAGATTTACGGCATGCTGCCATCGTCCTATTCGGTCGGCGAGTCATTAATTCTCGCGCAATTTAATTAATAACACCACACGGTAATGTATAGTCTTTTTTATGGTAACTTTGGTTGATGATGGCCTTAATCTCGTTCTGGGTTTTTTGGTTATTAATTCCTTAAGCCCCCAATTAGGCCATAGCTCTTATTTCCCGTTATGGAGACTATTATCTGCTTCCTATGGCAACAGTTAGCCTCCAAATCTCGATTAGGGAATTAAACTCTCGGTGGTCTGCCCTTATCTTTACTTCCGAGCGGCCTGTATCATTTTATCCACCCCACGCCACAAGTTCGTCATAAGGATAGAGAATCTGGTCTTTTAGATCACAACGGCTATCTGCTCGGTAATGGGTATTGCCTGGTCTATGATGGTCCCACAAAATAATAAAATCGAATGCCTTTTTCCTTGGCATATGCACACCTTGTCCTATTGCGCTTAACCTCCCCTGCACTCCGAAAAGCAATCTATTCACGAAAACCCAGTTATCCTCAGCAAACTCTATTCCTTGTAAGACACTCCATAGCCTTCATTGTACCGGTCTGGGTATAGGTAGCCACATTGGGAATAGCTGTTTTCCAGATACGAAGATAAACAAGGGGCCACGGAAGTAGTGCCATCCACGTCCGTATTCCCGAACACCAATATTTTTCCTCTTGGCTATAGCTTTTTCGATTCTAGCTAACGGCCTTATCCATATCCCTTCATTAAAAAGGACGTGCAAGTGTGAAGCTGTGGTCTAAAAAAGTTTTGGCACCTCCGTCAGTTCTGTAATGCCACGTTGCAATAATAATTGGCGCACTAATCTCCCTCTACATTTGCTTCGGTTGCCATGTTATTATTGGTTGCTGTTCTGGCTTTTGGTTACAGGTCTCCAGCGCATGGGCAAATTATATTGTAGTTCCTAATTGCTATTTTACCAGCTTCCTGCCGTCTATACTACCTTTTATATAGTCCGCATTTTAGGCAATAGGGAGAGGTCGTACCGTAAGGTACCGTCTGTGCCCTTTCTAAATTATTCTAGTACGGAATGGGTTCCACCTATGTTCTTGGAACTCATCTCTGTTTGGGTAATGAATGAATCTCCACACTCTTTTGGATCGTTGCAAAATAATCAAGGTTTACAGGACCATGCAGTTCTTGCCGGAACACTATGGTTATCGGACGGTTCGTTGTCCATAATGAATACTTGCGCTCTGGGTTTTATCCTATAGAAGTAGTATTATATTGCTCCGACGTCGGAGTTAAAAAAAATGGTTTTTTATGGCCGTCCTAAGGTAATCCAATAGTTTTAACATCACCTTACGTTCCGTCTTTTGCTTTATACAAAACTCAAGTCCGTCTCACCTTTAATCCGATACCTTAAAAGTATAGTTGCCGCTCCTGGGAGCGTTAGGGTATCCAAAATACAGACGGTATTTGTTTAAGATCTAAACTGTCCTTTTAAACACCTCATTTTCCATTAGCATTGGTAATCCGAATAGGAAATTCTGCCGCCGGCTTGTTATTGGGTCTTGAAATAAATAAATACCTTGAGTAGGTAATACGTGGTCTGGTGTAGCTGAACGTCTTGAGTTATCCTCCATCAATCCATCCTTTGCCATTCGCCCTTTTTTAATTCCACATAAAAAACGGCCGATTCTCTTTACACAAATATCTCCTCCAGGTAATGGTAGTAGTGCTGCTTTCCCCAAATGGGATCGTTTCCCTTCAACTTAATTTCTTAGGTTTTTTGTCCTCCACAATAATAATTGACACAAAAGGATTTGTTTATTAAATTATTCTTGCCGTTGTTTTTGACAGCGGAACTAAGTTGGTAAAGTTCCCGGATTTCAATTTTGGCGGCTATGTATTTTCTCATTCGGAAGCGGGAAATTAGTAATCCACTAAAGGTCAACGTCGATGCTCAGCGTTTTATTTTACCATAATTCCAGAACCATAGGTCAAGCAAGGGAGTTCCTTGGCACTGGGTTTTTCCGGTTTCACTGAAGTGTTCCATATTAGGTCAATGGTAAATTAGCCTTTTCGGGAATTCGTAATCAAAACTTACCTCATCCTGGTTTGTAATAAACTAGTCCTGGGCACCATTGGCCCTATCAAAAATCCAAGTTGTTCTGCTTGTGGGTAAAAGCGGGTTATCACACATTCCATCCACAATTGGCTTTGTGGTTATAACTTGGCCAATTAAACGAAGTATTTGCCTGTATTTTCATACGCAAATCCCCACAGCCATTGGCATTCCATTCCGTGGTACGTTTGATGATCTCTTACCTTACCATCGAAGGTCGATTTGGTATTGGCTTTTAGCGTTAATAAGGTATCAAATGGTTTTCAATGGGATCTGTTTTTATCTCATAACTGTAATTACCATCGTAAATTTTATATAAGGCCCAGTTGGCTCACGTACAGGTTTACCGATAATTAATTTCCAAAAATCTAACAGTTTACCTTCCATCCACGGCTTTTATTGTCTCATAACCCGTATGGATGTAAGTCCTTATCTCCAAGATATCGCTTAAAGATATGGAAACTAAAACCGTGAATGTCCACTTTCCAATCAAATCGCACAGTCTCCCTGAAACTTAGCACATATTGGTGTTCAGCATTCTGGCAATCTCAATAACTGATCGTGTCATTCTTTGGTCGCACTTTAAATAAATGGTCTACAAACCCTATCCGCACAGCCAGCATATTGTCGGACATTCAAAAGTAAGAATTAGAGTATCTGACGAATTCCTTTGATTTTTGGAAGGAAAAGCGCCCATCGTTTATAACTATTTTTACCTTGGAAGGATCTGTAACGATGGTTTCTTGTTTTATGGATATAATATTTTCTTTAAACTGGCAAATTTTAAACTTGAAGGGACTGCAAATAAAAACGCCTCAAATAGAAATAAGACTTTTTGGTCCATAGGGAGAAATTGAAATGGAATATTATTGCTTATTAAAAATAGGTTTTTGACCTCCTTTTTAGAGACTGTCGGAACATTTCCATTACCTCCCACAATATTTTTCAACGGGAAGATCAAGGCTGCGCGCTGCAATTTTTTTTTTTCGTTGAGGTTACTTACCTTTAAATGATACTCTACCACACCTTGTCGTAATATATTGGGTCCTCCTCCGTCAGGTTGGCATGGTTTCTATTTCTAAAATTCTTCTACCCTCCAGTTTCATTTTTTGATCAGTGAAGCTACATTCCAATCCAGAGCAACCGCCAAGAGCAGTTTAAGCATAGTGCTTTTGGTCTATACCCCATGCCTTTTCCCCATTTTCAGGGGCTACATTATAATAAGGTTATTTCCTGAGGATTGTTGCTTTCAAAGGCCATAATTACCTAGCCCATTTGGTAGTGATTATTTGTCATGTAGGTGATTTTTTTTCGTTACTTTGTAAATAGGTCAAAAATAAGCATAATTCAGAAACCAATGTCCCTTGTAGAACTTTTAGATGCCAATCATGATTCAGAGACTAGAAAGTTGGCTGAATTTTTTAATGAAACTTTGGGTTCTGTCCAAATTTGTTTTTTGACGATGCAGCATCGCCCGTATCTCCAACGCGCATTTATTAAACCTTAACATGGCCGTGATGGCGAATGACCAGGCAGAGTTAGTTCGGTCATTAAAAAGCGGATGATGGCCAATGGGTAAGTAGTAATGCCTACTGGTTGTCGCTTGCCAAAGCTCATGCCATTTCGTGCTGCAGAGGCGTTTTATGGAGCAGATCACGAGCAATTGGATAATATAATGGAGTACAGGAACGCATGGCTGCGTTCTCTAAGGCGAACGTGCGGACATTGGACTTTTTTGCCTTGCGGATTTCACAAGTACCCAATGCCACAATGAATCCAAAAATAAAGGAAGAGTTGTACAAGCATTGGAATGAAGGGGAAATTGTGGAAATTGTTGGGCGTTATATCCCTATTCGGATTTCCTAAATCGGTGGAACGACTACCAATGGGTACTACCATTGGAAGGTTGGTTGCTCTTGAAAAGCGCTCAACAATAATTTGGAAAAATGTGGTTGGAAAGGCAAACCATGTTTTAGACACAATTATTTTCTACAATTTTTAGTAGTCTTAGCAGAAGGTATTTGGTATTCCGAAATAAAGAAATATGGATTTTTTGTCCTTTTCCAAAATTCAAAAATACTCGACTTGGCCTAAAATAAAAGGTAGAGCATTGCTCTACCTTTTTCCCCAAATATTTACCATGAACTTAACCTAACTTAATGCTATGGTCTCCAAAAGATACGTAAATCAAGCCATTGGAAAAAGGTTTTAGATGAAATGTCTCTTTAATAAGTTGAAATACTCCTTGGGTTTCGGGTAAACAGTTGAATACGGGAATATTAATGCATGAGAGATAAAAGTGACCGGGATTTGATCAAAATAAAAAAGGGTGGAAGAATGTCTCCACCTTTTTTGCCCCAAATCTTACATGAACTTAAACCCTACTTATGCTAATGGCAATACTAAAGTACATGTGCTCAGTAGGTTTTTTGACAAAATTTACGTTAAAGAGTGTATTTCATCGATGAAGTGCATAAAAACCTACATCTTCATCGATGAAATTTTTAATAATGCTCGTTCGTTCTTTCGCATTCAAAAAAGTTGATAAATGCCCTGTTTTACTACTCTATGTTGCCACCTGGAGTGGGATAGTTTCCCTGTAAAATACCAGTCTCCATAAGTTTTTTAGGAACAGGCTTCATGAAAAGGGTTTTCAAATATTTTGATTATAAATCTGCACTTCTGCCTAATATCGGGTGGACTAAGCAATTGGCCAATTTTGTGGGAAATCTCATCGGCTGTAAAAGGGGTGTAAAAATTCCTTCACATAATTCATATCTTTCGGTATCATGTGATCGGTTTTGGTTCAAGCACTTTTTATAATTCCTCTACAGGTGCATAGTGTTTCTTTCTTCATGTAGTGCATATGCAGCTCTAAAGGCAAAAAAAATCCTCTAGTTTTGGCCATGTCTATACCCGTAACAATCCGGATCCACGGAATTTGTGGGGCGAGGAAACCACTATTATTTTTTTAGGTAATAGTCTATCAGAATTCTAAGTATACTTTTTTTTGTAGGGTCCGTTCACGAACGATACTGTCATCTATAATACCCAGATTGTCGTTTTCCTTTACAGATCCATAGGAAATAATCGTAAGACATGGGCAACCAAATCGTCCCTTACTACTATCTGGGTATAAAAGGTCCTGAGTTTAAGCAATCTTTTATAGCTACTTTCTCTATCCTGGGCCTCACTTCCAGAATCTCATGTAAGTTCTTCCCTTGTTATTTTCCTGCCAATAGAAAGTATTTGTTCTTCTTTCTTCTTGTTCAGTATTCTTCTGTGCTGCGAATTACCATTGCGAAAAAGGAGGTTTCTGCAGTATTGGGAATATATGAAAAATACAGTATTTTTTATATCGTCAATCTATCGAATTAAGGATTAAGGGGAAAAGTAATTTTTCCAGCATTTTTCCTTTCTTGATAGATTCCCTTATACTCCCGCTAGAGAAATAAATACGTTCAAGAACAGGCTTTCTTTCGGTGGGGTCTAACAATTTTCTTGAATTTAACCTTGGTGCCAATTTTTTTTATGATAATGGCGTGTCCTGGATCCAACTCTTTAACATCGTCGAAGCTAACGGTTGAATACCGTCTGTATTGGCAGTCCTTTCTGATGCTCACTACTGCAAATCTCCCTCATCTTGGGTAATAATAAACGGGTCCTATTCCCGCGTGGGGTCTCTAAGACAAAGGAAATCGCCATGCCCCAAAAGACCCTGCCATGGCATAACCACCGTCAAAAGTTTTTTTGCCGCCTCTCCTTCAAATTTTGGCACATTTAATCTTTCGGCAATTATTGGAAGAGGCCTTCCCTCTTGTAAACCTTCTTTTTTTAATGTCCATTTATAAAGCTGTGCTACGCAATCATCCAAGAAATGCCCCAATTTTTTCCATTACCGTTACGGTATCGGCCTTTTCCTTTGGGTGTTGGCCAATTTTGTATAAGCTGGTCGAAAAGCTCATTACATTGGTCATGTTAAAATTTCCCGGGCTAAACGATCAGGTTCCGGTGGCATCCAATTGTTCTGCTTAGAAAAGGATGTACGCCTTTCTATGCTGTTTTTGCCAAAAAGTTCCATAACGTACTGTCCCAAAAGTACTTCCCTCATAATAAGGAATGTGTTTTTTTTTGTTTGGCCACGTCCATTTAATATATTCTGGGTGTCCTTAAACGAAGTATTATACGTCAATTTATTGGGGCAAAAATGTCCTGTATAGGCTGTTGGTCTAATGGAATCGTACCCGACTGCATATACCTTTCACCGGCATCCATATCCAATTTAATACCATGGCAAAACCCGCACCCATCCTGTCCTCGATTATGTTGCTTTTCCATGCATCAAGTCCATTTGTTACCCCGTAAAAAGGCCAGACCCGTACTTCTCTTGATAATATTCCAACGGTTTTAATAACCGAATTAAGGAAATTCCACATTCATGGCTTAATAGCGTCGCTCATGGTAACTTTTAAATTAAAAATGCCCCGTGTTAGGTCAGGGCATATATTTATTGAATTCAATATCAAATTGGATCAACTCTTTAAAACCTGGAGCAACCTATTGTTAAGCTTCTTTTTTTTAATTTTTCCATTCTTGTCTGTTCCAAAGCGTTCACACAAAAGGAAGCTAGGTGGAACCCGTGGATAATGCACGCTTTTTAAATTATTAAGCTTATGTTTTCCGATTCTGCCAAATACCGGCAAAACCAAACCAGCAAAGGTTATACCGGCCCCTGTTGGGTCAAAAAACTCTCTCCAGGGCAATGCACGGAGCAAAAAATACCTTTGACTTGTGAACAATTAAAGCTCCGTGCTCTCCTTTTTTAATCACTACATATTTTAGGTTCCCAAATTGCTTTGAATTTTTTCGGCAGCCTTTACCAAGGAGTGCTCCTGGTAAAGCTGTCTGGCCTCTTCAAACGTTAATGGTGATAACATCTAATATGTTTTATAATTCTTTCCACTCAAATTAAGGGCATGGTTCCAATCCAAAAGTTCATGGGTAATCCAAGATATAAGTTTTGGTCGTTTTTCCATCTGGATTAATTACACTCATTTGAGTGTCTGGGGTGTAAATTTTCCAACATTAATACATCATCGGCATCCTTAAAATTGTTTGGAACAAATTCGAATTGAAGTCGGCAAGAACATTTATGCCTGTGGACAAGGTGTCCTCTAGAGTAAGTCATTATGGTATTTGCCACTCCAATAGAAGTTTTACCGCCCTTTGATAACTTGTAGGGCAAGAAATATCAATATTTTCTATCGTCCAACAAATCTAAATATTCCTGTGGAAAATCTTCGCCTACAACTGAAAACAATAGCCGAATTTTACCTTAAACTGGGAAAGCTGCCAGACCAATAAAAGTAGCTGCCG
>Ga0163217_1012959_pt1 | contig 10144 bp, 7 predicted proteins | sample SynspAceP_FD_185933 | JGI IMG/M metagenome (GOLD analysis project Ga0163217, IMG submission 185933) | Saline lake microbial communities from Ace Lake in Antarctica - Synechococcus sp. Ace-P (PacBio error correction) | ecosystem: Environmental > Aquatic > Non-marine Saline and Alkaline > Saline ...
AGAGAAGGGGAGATTTTTGGGGTTTTTTTTTGGGGTACAAAATTCCCCCGGAAAAATCTGTTTTACCGAAAAAAATTTCCCCTCAAAATCCTCGGTCACTTTTTGCCTTTCCCACAAAACTTTTTTTCTTTTGAAGGGAAGCTTTAAACACTCTAGGCAAAACAAACTCAATTAAGAACTGGCGCATTTTTGGATACAAATAACGTCCAAGTTTATCCCTTAATTTTCCACGGACTCGATAGAACCCCTTCTCACCACATCAAGGTTAGAATATTTTTCGAAAGCAAAAATCATTCTCCATTTCTTACTGCATGGTTTTACATATTCGCATAATTCAAAAGAAAACTTGAATAGTGCCCTTAATTGAAGTTTTGAAATGCCACAAGGTCCTAAGGGGTGGATAGCGATAATGGATTTTTTGCATTGTTAGGTACACTAAATCCAAACCGACTAACACCATACCTCATCGCGCAAATAAGTGAAAGAAGGTAGTACGGCCTAAAACGAGAGTACAGGACACCAATTTATGACCAGATGGTGAGTAATATGGCGGTCGTCCGAGAAGTCCTTTCCATTCCGGACCATGTTTGAGAATACAGATCCATCCAATCTCGTGTATCCAGGTCGAATCTTCCTTGGTGTAACCTGTTTGATTCATAGCCAGCGACCCACTCACCCAGCAATCCCAAAACTGGTAATAATCAAAGGAACATCAAACATGATTAAAAGGATCTCGATAAGGAGGTTCCTGCACCACAGGTTCCTGCTGGCCCCTGATTGATGGTGGATTATAGATGATTTGGGGAACCCATTCCCCCGATGTATTGCTGACGAAGAACATGTTTTCGCGGCCTCGCTCATATATTCATTGTAGAAGTCACGATTATTATCATGCCCCACGGTAATTTCTGATACAGGGATAGGGATATTTTGATCCCTTTTGGTAGGGTCATTCTTTGCGCAAAATGTAACCAATCAGACCATGATTTCCATACCATCTGGATTCCGGCATGTACCAAGAGAATGATCCACCTCATCAGAATCTTCAATGGTCTCCGCATCTGTTCTTGACGCTAATTCATAAAGCGTTTGGATCAATTGATGAGGACCTTACCACTTCACTGCATGCAATCCTCCATCAATCCAGATCACGATAGCGCTTTCCCCTGACCGATTAATAGCATCAGCCTCTTCCACCCTGCTGCATCTTCAGCATGAGCTAATTTTTGAGAGAACGGTTTTATATTGTTCACAGCTTGGGAAAATTAGCCGGAGCTTCACAATCAACATTGGTTTGGTCACGACCATATTCGGTCTTTCCGATACTTAAACTGAACTCTATCACTTGCATCGGGCTACTTTTTTGAAATAAGCTCAAGTCTGAGAAAAATTGCAAAGCTTATAGTCATCGCCAATATCGAATCCAAAATGAGATTTAGGGCTAGGAATTGTTTTGAGCTGACAAATTTGAAAGCAAATCAGCAGCAGGCAATAACAGTGTAAATCGTTTTTTACATAGAATGTATTTTCGTGAAAAACAGTATTTAACCTCTAAAATAACATGAAAAAAAGTGGGCGATCCAAGGATGAATGTCCTTTCTGGAGAAAAATTACAGGATCGGGTCTTGGGGCAATAAGTCTAAGGAAGTCACATTCGGAAAATCAAAAATCAATCTTTTACCTGCTCATTTCAAATAGATTTTTACAGTCATGCTAAAAAGCAGGAAGAAACTTTTGATTGTCTCTTTAGGAATTTTAAGCCAGCCTTAGCAGGAATTGTACTTTTGCTTAAGCTAGCTTCATTTCTTCAAAAAAATCCACCCACCTATGTCCCGGGTCAAAATCTTTGCAGGAACCAACAGTCAAAAATTAGGCGAAAAAAATCGCTAAAAAGTTAACGGAAAGAGATTAGGAGAGCTACCTTTCCAGATTAGTGACGGGGAGTTTATCTTCCAAGTTTTTGATGAATCCATTCGAGGTTGTTAACCGTTTTTCTAGTACAGAGCACCAACTCCTGCCAAGTGACTATCTATTAGAACTTTGTCTGATGATCGATGCTGCAAAGCGGCGAGTGCATACAAAGTTTGTGCAGTTATTCTTATTTCGGGTATGCCACGTTCAGGATCGGAAAGATCGGCCCAGAGTTTCCATTGGGCCAAGCTAAGCTAATTGCGAAATATGATAACCTTGCCAGGAGCTGATCGAATTATGACTTGCGCCTTCAATTGCTGGACAAATTCAAGGTTTTTTTCGATATACCTTTGAATCATTTGAATGGATCAGCTATTTTTGTGCCCTATTTGAATTCAACTGCGACTGGAAAATATGATTTTTGCAAGCTTTCCAGAAATGTGGGAGGAGTAGCCAGAGCAAGGGCTTACGCCAAGCTTTTGAAGCTAGAAATGGTGTCTGTGACAAGCACAGAAAACACTAAATGAAATTGCTTCAATGGCAGTCATTTTGGGATGTTGAAGGGAAAAGAACGTGATTTCTAGTAGATGACGCTGGTAGATAACGCAGGGAACTTTGGTAAAGCAGCAAGAAATACTTATGACAAAGGAGCAACTTCCTGTAAGAGCATCGCACGGCAAACGGAGTCCTTCTCAGGCAAACCGCCTATGAAAACATTGAAAACTCGAAGTGGTAGAAATTGGTGATTACAAGACACCATTTTCATGAAGCATCCTTCTTCAAAATCAGAGCATTGACTGTTGCGCGAATTGTTTGAAAAGCAATTCTGCCGTAACTGGAAACAAACTCATTAGCTGCACTATTTATTTAAAGAGAACAATTTTTAAAATCATATATATGAAAACATAAGAGATTATAGGGTTTAAAAGAAGCAAATCTCGACAGTGCGTTAGTCCCTTACTGAGCTAAGAGGAAGCTGGCATGTTCTTGCGGTCGTTTACGGTCCAGGTCTTCCTGAGCAGATTCATTTCTACTCTCCGATTATCTTGTTCAGAAGCCTTAATTTACACTCCTGAAGTTCACTTGGTTGAAGTTGAACGTAGAAGGGAAAATCAATCAAAGCAATCTTGAAAGAGGCTCATTTCACGCCAGTAAGTGAAATGATCCTTCAATGCTGACTTTGGTAGCTTAATTCTGAAGAAAAGTGATCAAATTTGAAATCCCCAAGTTAAAGGTTGTGGGTAAGCTCTCCAGGTATCGCCAAAGGTGGTAAAGTTGGAAAATGAAACCAGAAGCACTTAAGGTAAAGGTCTTGCAAAAAGATCTTCACCGATTCCATCGAAGTGAATATACTTCACTTGAATTTAGGTAAATCATTCAAAGTAGAAAAGATTCTTTCTGTTGAAGGATTTTGAAATCTTGACTAGCCGCGAACGTTTCCTAATTGTGACCTGTTGGTATTCCAGGAGCACTTAGAGGAAAAAGTTGGTGAAGAGGATTGATCTTTCTTCTCAAACTATTCAAAATCCTGCCCGAATTAAAGGGCAGGATTTTTTATTTCACTTGGTATTTACTGAATCGTAATGAAATACTAATCGTTGGTCTAGGTAATATAGGTCAGAGTAATGACTAAGCGCACTAAACATCGGATTCCTGACGGTACGCACTCGTCTAGCCCGATAAGCAATTCCTGCACTTGGGCAGTGATCGACTGGCTTTCAAATCTGAATTCAAAACATAGGGGGCGAACTATTCACCGATCAAGCCCGACCACTTAAACCATGAATCTGAGTGGGAAAGCAAGTCCAACTATTGGATGAAACTACTTCAAATCCCGAGGGAAAACATCTTGATTTTGGTAGATGGATGTGGCGATTCCATTGAAAAATTAAGAAACTGAAACCGAAGGAAGTGGCAAGCAGGGCATAATGGATTAAAAGAATATTGAGGAGTACTTGGAAGGACAGAATTAATCCCAAGACTACGGATGGGAAATTGGGGATGATTTCCAAAAAGGCCGTCAAGTTAGACTTTTCGTTTTAGGACCGATTTACAAATGAAAGAAATTTGCCGAATATAGCAACCATGATGGATAAGCAAATCGATATGGTTCCTTAGCATTTTGTACCGTTGAGGAATTGACCGAACTATGAAACTCAGTTTAAACACGATTAGAAAAGACTTTTATTGGAATTCGATAAAGTACCCCAGTTAATTTGCAGGCAACCTCAGGAAACTGATTTATAAAGAGAGGCGAGAAAATTAGGAACTCTAAGACCCTCTGGCAACCATCGGCTACAAATCGAAAAAGGTGCCAAATCCCTACCCAATCGGGAAATTAATAGATTGGCTTCATAAAAAACCTGACCTTTTTATTTTCTTATTGTTTTCTTGGGCTGGAATTTATAAAGTACTTTCCACATGAGGAAAAAATTAAATCTCCATAGCCCCATGAGTAAGCACTTCGAAAACAATTTTCTATTCTCGCATATTCAACCTTTCCAAATCAAAACCAAAAGGAGCACAGTTTCTCCTTTGAGTATCTAACTCAAAGTTTTTAACTTTTGATATCAGCAAGAAGAGGCTCGTGCACTTGTTTTGCAGAAAGAGAAAAATAGAAGGGAATATCTACTCGCGCTAGTGCAAATCCAACTCAACGTGAATCTAATCGAGAAAATCCTGTGCTGCAAGAAGGCACAGGAAGACGGGATCGCTTAACTGCTTTCAGGGATGGCTGGCAATGTTTGCAAGCATTGCAGCATTACTACAGCAGGGTGGATACACATTCATCAGCAGCCAGCTCCTTATTTGGTTCTAAACCCATCCAACTTCATTACTCGTGTATTTCCAAAATTGGGGCATCTTCTTCCTACCTATGGATGATAATCGCAAGAACTACCTGAGAATTTGGGAAAAATAGTAACAGCACCAACACAAAATGCATCTTTATCCGAAACTCCCATCAAACCCACAGGTTTACGAAGAGATTTTATACGATTTGGAATAGGGCTGGTAAATTTGCAAAGTACATCGGATTAATCTTAGTAGGCTTGAAATAACTGATATCCTAAACCCTTACTTCCAGCAGCCAGCAAATGGGGCGCGGATCAATCGTCAACGCATAGCGCGCAACGAAACGTTATAATTGATGGACAAGGGAGAGTCTTAGCGGTTTGATACTCGGAAAAGCAGATTAAAATGAAAGCAAGTTTCAATTCTTATTTACGCAGGCAATACAGGGCCAGCAATTTTCACCATTCAATGCAATGGAATTCTCTCGAAAAAGTATGGAGACGTAACTCGTACCGAATGGAACCGCCACTGTTCAAATGCATTACAAAGATTTGCGACGGAAATATCGAAAGGGAATTCATACAGATTTAACGTAAGTAAAAAATACCCTTTTCTGAATTCTCATCCTCATACGAAATCTTGCCGTTAAGCAAATGAGATCAGGGAGAGCGGGATAGTCACTTTGGAACTTAACAGGATGGATTCGGAAGGCAACATCGGTTTAAATAGAACGCGCTTAAAAAATGATCTCCGTTAAAGCAATCTAGGGGGAAGTAGAAGTATCGTAAACCCATCAGCATCACCAACACGCACAGCAAACTTACGGAAGAAGAAAGACAGCAAGTAGGAAAATCACCAACGGCTTGATTCGGCTTTTCAGTTGGCCTAGAACATCAGGAGACATTATTAACGACATATCTCAAGCCGCTGGAAAAAGCTCTAAGTGAAAAATCCTTCACTAACCGGGAAATCTTTAGGACAAAAATAGAGAGAATAATGTGGGTTTAAATCTTGAGATGTATAGAAAAATAAATTTTTGAGGGCAAAAGATAAAGGTCCCAAGTCAAAGGCTTGAACCTTTAATTCTTATAAATAATTACTTTTTTGACTTTTCGCACTATGAAACCTTTTTTTGTGAAGTTTTTATCGAGCCATTGTGCACTTAGCCTTTAAATTACCAAGTAGTTTTGTTAAGTTTCGGAAAAGCCCGGATGACATCACTTAAAAGCTGAATCTGACCGATAAGTTTCCATCCTTTAACACTGGAAATCTTCTGATTTAACTCTAAAAATTTTCTGCGCTGCAATCAAAAAAAGTGATAATTCAGGCGAGAGGTAAATTACATTCTGGGTCCATATGCTTACACATTACCTTTTCCTGGGAAACTTTTGCGTGTTTGAATATTTTCCTTTGATAATTTCTCGAAAGGCATCTACCTCGAAAATAATCCCTACAAACATTCCTGAACTGTCCCACACCGGACCTCCGGAAATCTTTCTTTTGGTCAGTATTCCATTACTTGTTTCGATCGTAATCATGCAGGATTAAATGTTTCCAAGCGCTGGCATGTGATCCTCTTACTAAAATTTGCTGAACTGGAAGTACTTCTTTGGTTCTACCACTCCGTACTCCTTGAAAACTTTTCACCATATCAAAAATAGTTTTATTACGCGAAGAATAATTTACTTGAAAAAATGACTAGATAGCAAATTAAGAATTCTAGTTTTTAGTCTGAAACAAGGTAAAAAAATATTATTTATTCTATTTATTCAGATTTTATATTAATTTTTCAAAGTTTTTTAGATAATAAGGGTTTGCCAGTTATTTTGGTGGCCTTTTTATACAGATATTAAATTCAAACTTCCCACCTACCACATCTTGAATCTCCATCTAAATCGAATCTCCTTGGTAATTGGTAAGCCCAATTTGAAAGTCAATTCCTCTTAGGCCAGAACAAAGGGACTTAAAAATCACCATCCCCGATTCTTGTCGGAAATAAATCAAATCCTGTCTCGGCTTTGTTTTGGGAATCAGGGAAAAAAGCTAATAGCAAAAGAGATCCAAATCCCATCTCCATCAAAAACTCATCTACCTAAAGTCCACTGGCACATAACATTGGGTAAAACCAACTTTTCTCAAAGTTTATTTTTCGCCGTCATTTAAAGAAGATCTCTAACTCCAATGATAATTTTTCAAAGATCTGAGATTGATCCGCATTACTCCAATTGACCAAAATAATATCGTCTAATCCATCGGCCGTTCCATGATCCTCTACATAATCTAAAGTCACTCGATCGCAAATGCCAGGGAATGCCAATTCAAAGAAGAATCTTACCATCCAGAAAAATCACCTATTTCCATCAATCTGATGAAAGGCTCGAATACTTTCCCGGCGAACTGGTGTCATTTGGAACCTATCAAATCCTTTATCGGCGCATCCTGATCCAAATCTCTGGAAAATAGTTTCTTCTAGCTCCTGGAAGCCTTGATAAAATTTTTTTTCTGGTTGAGATCCCGAGTTTAAAATGAAAGTTTACCCAAATGATTGAGCCCAAATTGGGGAAAATCACACTATTCAGGATCGATTACCTCCATTCAATCTAAATTTCAAAGAAATGTAACCGGACGCATCAAAGCTATTCCAAGATAGTTTGGCTTACCCATTGCCACCTCCCATTAGATTTATACTTTGTGACTCGATCCAATGAATCAATTTGTGAAGGATCCATCAATCCATCGGTCAATTAATTCCAAAATTCAGAAATCAGAGTTCCGAGAGAATTTCAACCGGTGCAATTGAGTAGAGCAATAGAATCACATTCGTTGAAAAACCAATTTTTCCGAGATCCAAGACAAAAACAGTTTCGAAAAGGCGATTGCAAGCAAAAGCTGTTCCTGTCTCTGAGATTGAATCGGATTCAATAGTGGTCAGAATTCGGATAAGACAAAATCAATATTCCGGCTGATCAAGTCGAAGACCTGGGAATAAACCCCGTTTTTAGGAAGTTCTTAATAGCTACGAGGAAGTGGTGATTCTAGGAGCATTTTCTGATAGTATTGTAATATCTTCTGCCAATCCGTTGCTCGCTGAATCAATTTTGTACTTTAGCGTAAAACTACTTTGGGCACACGCCACATCCTTCCGCGTAAATCAAACTCCAAAATCCTCTTCCCCAAATACAAGCCAAGGCGACTTTCCTCATATCTGGCAGTAATTTTCACCATGTTTTTTGAATCGCAAACCATATTGGGATTGGTTTCAGATGGCACTTCCCACAATAGGCATTTGCCAGCTGTTCCCATCAAGTTTCAAAATCCCGTAGGTGGCAAGTTTGTTCTGCGTTGGTGGGGTTGTTTACGCTTCCGAAGATTGATTACAAGCAGCCAATTACTCCGAGAAAGAAACACTGAAATTGGAATTTTCATTAATCTAACCCTTCTAAAAAACTGATTGACTATTTCATGATCGATTCCAGATGATGGCTAAATGCTTCAGGCTCGGATGAAAATTGAATAATCCCCTGATTGATAAAATTGGTATTTAGTTTGGAAGAGATGTAGTATCTACAAGGATGCATGAATCTCTTTCAGAAATCCATTTTTTGATTTAGAACCTTCACATGCTCGAGGTTTGGTGCCTCCTCCGGGCATGATACTGATTCGATCTTCGCTTTTTCCCATCAATTCTAACAGTATAGGAATTCCCTCGCTTTCTACCGAATTCTTACCTCCAGATGTCAGAATCGTTGAAACTTACAAGGCTAATGATCGTATCCAATGCTCGTCAAATTCGCAGATGCATCAAATCACGATGAAAAGTACAAGGTTTCCCACCTCCGATCGCATTAAGTGAATTCACAAGCATCCACCATTCACGGACACCGGGGTTGGTAATGCCACAAACTCAAAACAAATCCATCTGCACCTAATCTCCAGAAATCTCAAATGTCGCGCTTCATGACCATCAGTTCCTTTTGAGAATAGGCAAAATCTCCTCCCCTGGGTCGGATCATCACAAAATAGGAAGGTCGGTTCAGATTTGAGAATTTTAAGCATATCCGGCACTTGGTGTTTCTCCACCTCGGAAAAATTAGAACAGAAGTTTCCAGACGGCTACCCAAAAGAAGCCGCTTTGCAATAGCCGCTTCAAAACTAAATACTGGCGATTCTAATAGAATATTTACTCATGGTTTGAAGTGAGAATTTGAATCATCAATACTTCCCTTTCACTGCTAAAGCTTTTGCAACAGTTAAAATCGGGATGAACTGCCAAAAGCTCCAGTCAAGCCTTCCTTATTTATAGCTAAAACCCGGCTTGAATATCGTCGATATTTTTTTATTTTTGAAATCAATCTTTCTTACTGCTCTTTCGCAAGCTTCTTGTGGAGTTCTTCTTGACGGCCATCATTCCAACGATCAAAAGCTCCCACAAATCTTGATAATAGTCTCCTCCAATCCTGTAAAGCTGTGGCAGGCCCAACTTCATTATCCACAAATAATCCTGCTCCAAATAATCGGGCTATCCCCTACTCTTCCGTGGCATTTATAAGCACAGACCACTGGTGGTTACAGCTTCCTGCCATATTTGCCATTCGCAATCGATCCCCATGCATGCCAATGGTATCGTGATTTTCAATATTAATAATCGGCTTGTAATTGGCTTAGTCTCCCTTCCATTTGGCATATTCCAATGGCAGCCTTTGGACTCAAGCACTTCCTTCCTCAGCGGAAAATCCTTCTGCAATAGCAAATTTGCCCTGGCCTCCTTCCCCAGCGAGCATGAACGTGAGGAGTATTTTCCATTACCCTTCGTGCTAGACATTATTGGATGTTTGAATTTGTCCTAACGATGCCGATCAGACCCACAATTCCGTGCTCCTGTCATAAAATCGGACGCATCTAAAGTCGTGATCCTTCCCTATCCGGCAGACCTTGGAGACCAACAGATTAAGTTATCAAGATCAAAGTTCTGTATCCTAAAACTCCAGCTTCCAACAGCATCCAAAATATACTCCCACCAGTAATTGAGTTGGGCTATAGCCAAGCTGCATTAGCTTGTAGACCATGATTCCAAGTAGAAAGTATAAGGGCAATTCCCCCGATTAAGGTGGCGAGTTTTTGCTTCTTTTGGAGTGCAAGAAAGCGGATATGGCAGGAATTATTAAAGGCAGATCCCCAAGGGTTGTTGAATAAATTTTTCTTCTTGAGACAGTAAGGGTATTTTTAGAATCTCGGTTAAATTATTAAAAGGGGCTGAATGGCCATTTTTAGCTCAAATAACATTCTAAAAATAGCGATGAAGCCATACCTATTAAAAGAAGTCAAATTGGAAAGATCTCCATCCCACCGTTTTCGAATTAGCCATTTTACCCTGGGGAGCAACAGAGGCCTCATTTATCCATCTGCCCTTGGACCGATGTCTATGAGGCTGATTGCAGTT
>Ga0163217_1023729_pt1 | contig 10144 bp, 1 predicted proteins | sample SynspAceP_FD_185933 | JGI IMG/M metagenome (GOLD analysis project Ga0163217, IMG submission 185933) | Saline lake microbial communities from Ace Lake in Antarctica - Synechococcus sp. Ace-P (PacBio error correction) | ecosystem: Environmental > Aquatic > Non-marine Saline and Alkaline > Saline ...
TGTCTTTCGATCAATTCAACCATTCAATACGGGCTGAATTCATCCTCGTTAAAAGAATTGGTCCCAAGCGATTAATTTCTTGTCTTCAAAAATTTAAACTATTAATTGCATCATTACTTTGTTTTAACATATATACTTATGATACCACGTAAATTAATCTAAAAACCCACAAAGAATACACCAAAAAACAAATTTCTCCCCCACACTTATCACTAACTTAACAATTATTTAACCAACAGGTAACATAATCCTCTTTAAACTTACTTAAACCACAATAAGTTTCAATTGGTCTGGCAACAAAATCTAATCTGGACCCTACAATCCTAGCACACTACTCGGACATATTTCGCATTATCCCAGTAATTCACTTTTTACCCTTGAAATAAATTTAGATCTCCTTTTCTTCTTTAGAAAACCAAATTATCAGATATCTTTTTCTCGACCATGACTCCCAACTTCAGATTCAAGTATTAAAAAACGAACAAAAAAAACACCCCCCCCCCCTCCCAACATAACTCAATAATTTCTTCACAACTACCATCTAGTAACCTACAGTATCTCTCATATTAACCACATCAAAGCTCTAAAACACTATCAACGTCAATGTCACATACTTTATACTGAATCAGATTTTCGAATCCCATAAGCGAGATACTTTCAGAACCAACATGCACCTCGATTTCGGGATTTTTTCGGAAAATTCAATACAACTTTACCCCCAAAAAAAAAAAAATCATAGCAAATAAATCAAAATCAACAGAAATTCCGATAGAAAATGGGAGTCCCAAAGTAAGAATTATTGAACTACCCGTCTCTAAATAAGCTTCCGATTTCCTACGCGGCTTCAGACAAAAATTGACTAATCATACCAAATTTAAGCCATAATCCTTCAAAAAAACAATATATTCACATCCTTCTGAGATAAATCCAATAACTGCTACGCAGCGGAAAAGGGACTAAGCCTACGAAAAGAAATTCCATTTTTTATTTTTAATAAAACGAATATTCAAAGATGCCATCGATCCATATTTATCATCAGTTCTGAATGGTTTATGGAGCTTTCGATCCTATAGGTGTGATGTCCAAATGATCAATTTCCTTTCTTAGAGAACTACCAATATTATTTGGTATCCAGTGCAGTAAGTCTCCTTGAGCGAAGAAATGATTTTATTCTTATTTCGCATTCTTTTCAACATTAATTCCATAAGTTCTCATCGCGACAATTCTGGGAATACGTTTTGTCTCCTATTTGTCCCATCACCGACTTTTATATAATATCTCGTAAATCAATCATAACACATCTCCTCTGCTAACGTTTAATGTCCTCGACACTCGGATGTCCTCTCAATCCCATTTTACCTGCTTGCCACTGATAGCCGTCTACGGAAATACCCTTCAAGCAATCACGAACATACAATAAAAAAAAAGATCTTCACCCCCCTTTTTGTACTTATTTACTTTTCACATTACCCATCTCCTTGTATTGTCTTACCTCAATACACTAAATCCTACAACTTTAATCTTTTTCTCCAATTCGTCCATCAATTCCTTATCCATACACAAGTCTCAAGCTTCTCTTCCCTACCCATTTTTCAACCGGTTAAAAACCAGAACCCTTTTTGAAATGCGCCCAGCTCTAGCAAACCAAGGTCAATAATCCTCTCCTACTTTAAAATCCCTGGACCGGTACATAATCAAATCAACCACTTGAAAGAAGCAAACCTGATTTTTCACCACTTCACTTTAGTCCGTTCCTAAATATTAGCCGCTCTTTGGGGATCGACCGGATCAAATACCAATGCTTACCACAAAGCAAAGAATACAATGCTGTTACCACTTACAGCTCGTAAGTCTCACGGTCCAAACATAACCCCCAATCTTCCTCTCTGACCTATTAAAATAAACAAAACCATTTCTGTTATACACTTAATTTTCGAAGCTGGCATTGTAACCTGTTCAATCTATCTGAATCCCCATCTTGGCATCCCCCATATCACATTCCATCGCCTTTCGCCACCAATCCTACTAGGTGTCAACAATCCGGACTAATGTCCATTGCACCAGAACCTATCAATATCTCATCAATTCCAAGTGCATCTCTCCATTATCCAAGCTGAAAGATATTAGTATATTTCCTGTCAATCGCCTAGTTTATCGATTCAAATCGCTATAATCAATGCCATTTCCCTCATCATCCGATAAATCCGGCCATCTGCCCGCCAGCTTTTGTTGACATACCAAAATACATGTATTACTGTATTTTACTAGATTCTGAACCGGTAAATTTCGTATCACTACGACCTCTGATAATTCTACCATAAGATCCAAGCAGTGTCTTCATACCATCGATCCCCCTAAAATACCAATTCCTTACTTTACGGGCTCAACTTCATTATGGCCATTTTCATAATTTTTCTAGCTACATATTAAATTGAGCTTTTATTTTTTCTCGGTTAATTTCAACTCAATTAGTCTTTCTTAAAGAATACTAGTTAATAATTATAAACACCAATGCAAACCAAAGAAGTATACCAACTCTATTGTTTTGGGAACCATATCGTGAATTCACATCGTCCTTCTGGCATCATTTTTTCTAAATAGCTTGGGAGAAACAAAAATTCGTGGGCAAGTATTTAGAAAGAAATATACTAATCAACATCCCTATTCCCTTTTTCTCTCTATACTATTAATTCCTAGCCACTATGGACAAGGAATCTTCAAGAATATCCGCTTACATATGAGAATTAAACTGAAATGCTTATGCTGCTATCTTGGGCTGACCAAAACTCAAATATCCAAACACGCATCCCCAGATGAAGCCCAGCTTATAAAATCGATGTCTATGAAAAACCAAGTCTCACTCTCTTTGGAAAAGTAAAACAATTGGCCTACTACATTTGACAATTCAGAGAACTACATTCTTACCTCTACAATACGCACGAGCATATTTTTTACAAAAAATACCGAAACATGATGCTACAGTTTACAAAAAAAAAAAAAAAGCCCGCATGGAACTATACTAAACTGGAAAACAAGAATCTAAAAAGCTCACAATAATATTTCTACTAATCAAATTAATAAGTGATATTTACACTTAAAAATTTAGGATCTCTCAACCCTCACATTGAATGCCTGAGAAATATGGAAATCAAAATCTTAATAAGAATTATATAACCATTACAAATTAAATCTATACCAATCAACAAATCCGGAGAAACCAAAACGGTAAATACAAACTTACTAATCCCTAAATTCCTGGCTGAACCAATAGCTCTCCTTGCGATCTATCGCATTAAAGTATGCTATCTAAAACAGTATACGGTGGAAAAAATAAAATACCGTTAAAATCAAGCAATCTTTCCTACTTCCCAAACCTAGTACTTATTTTCCACCATTTCCGAAACATTATAACCTACCTAACTGTTCGACACCAAATTATAAACAAGATTATCTTAAAATCACCTTCAACAATTTATTGCTTTTGCTATCTAAATATCATTAATTTAAGGGTAACAATTAATATTCGATATATAATCCAAAAACAAATTTCCTGGTCCGTAATATACCCAATATTGTAAATTTAAAAATAAACCCCAAAAAAAGGGTTATTAATTGGCCACCCTGAATGATTCAATGCGTAAACAAAGTACGCCTGCTAAATTATCCCTATTATCTACCTGACAATCATGAATCCATAACTCAAATGTGTGGATAGACTTGTCCTGCAAATCAACACGCATGCAGATCTGAATAAATCTACCTTTATTATCTCCTCAAACCGGCTCAATGAAAGATTCAAAGTAGCAGCACTTTATTTCAATTATACAATCGACAACGATTAACCACGACCTGATGATAGAATCGCCCGCTTCCATAAAATCAAAAAAGAGCAAAGCCAGTAAATCAATAATAAAAGAATATTGATTAACTATGCCCAGCTATACCGGCTGTATCATCCTGAAACATTAAGAGCTGCCAAAGAAAGAATTGAATACTTAACTTTTTGGCAAAAAACCAAAATATATCATAGCAAACAAACTCTTTCAAAATACTGGTAATTATTCGTCCTAGCGTCGGAACTAAAATGTCACATCATAAACCGATATATATGACAATAACCATCATCCACCCAACTATACAAATTCAATTAATAAATCTCAATTCAAGAATAATCATTTATAAGCATAGCCACTTCCATTTTTTGGCTTTTTATCCTAATAGATAATCCACTTTTTATTTCTCTTTGCAATTTCCTTTTCATCTGCTAATATCTATGCCTTTACGCTTGATTCCTTTTTCAGAAAATTAAAATATGACCATAAAATCACCGAAAAACCTTCTGGGAATCATGCAAAAAGAAAAGAAAACCTCAATGCCTCCGCTTCGAAATCAATAAAGCTCATCAACTCCTATCGATCGCACAAAAAATCGAAACCTGCAAAAAAATAGAATTTCCCCGAGCTCATCAATATTCCATGATTAAAACCCCAATTTTCTCCAAAAATATACACCTCTATCTAGACCATAGATACATAGCCGTTCGGGATGAAATTCTTAAACCCAGCAAAAAGCTATCCTGATTCTCAGATCTCCTTACACTGAACAAAAAAATGTGATCAAATCAACTTTACGGAATTATTAAAAACCTTGCTAGATATCGGGATCACTTGACACAACCCTCGGAACGACATAAATTCATTCATATGAAAAGTATAATTTATTGACTAAAAATCGCCTAAAATAAATCGGCGTCTGCCAAAACCTATCGTCATCTCTAATCAAGACATAGCGAAAAAGCGAAGTCATGTGAACGTCCAAAATTGCAATAAAAACATACTCAACTACATAAAGACCTGTCCAAGGGATTCCCTCAAGGATACAAGCGATCTTGACATCTATCGCTGACAAAACAGGTCCAAGAAAACGGTACCCATGTTAAACTATAGTAAAGGCTATTTCTATAAGGCATAAACAAAATTTCCGTAACCTCTTACTTGACAAAGTGATCAATTTTTTTTCCTCCTTTAAAAAATAACTCTCCGTAACAAAAGCCAACCATCCTTAACTAGCACTTAAAAAACTGCCCCGGATTCCTTAATTAACAACGGTTGCATGTCTAAACACGTAAAGAACAAGTGGTAAGATGAAGGAAAACGAATATGGTTTTACAATCACACTACTTTTAGAAACAAAACTATATTTGCACATAAAAAAATCAAATATTTAATTCCATATTCTCGAACTCTCAATCACACGTCTTTCCAGAAACAACCTCCAATTCCACAAATTAGGCATCATCACAGATATTACACAAATTATAACCTTCCTATGACACATCAATAAAGACTTTGTACCGCAAAGCGAAATTTAATAATCCTTCTACAGAAACGAAAAAAAATTCTATGAAATCACTTTAGATACCAAAAACTCAGATATCCACCAATTTACAAGATTAATAATGCACTTGTCTAAATTCCAAAAAAACATAAACCAATGATAATGACGGGACACATCCAACAGAAATAATAATTACAAATTGATAGGTTCTAAAATCATCACAACGAAATTAAATGAATGTAAACACGAAAAACAAAACGGGTGATTTACTAAATCAAACAAAACAAAAAATTACATTCCTTTAACCAAAAAATTTAATATAATCTCCCTAAAAGATTATTGTTTTCCTTTGGATTCCCTAATTCACCCTCTTAAAACATAATCCATGAAAAGAGTAATTCTTATGAAAAACTATTTTTTTAAAATAAGATACCTTGATCAACAAGCCGCCTTACCTGTCAAGCCACACACATCCAGACTCAGAATATCTTGCCTTACCAACCGGCAACACACGATCCCACTGTCCATCATGATACAGGAAACCTCAATTCTGTATTGGCCAGAATCCATCGGCTAACACATTGCATGCATTTAAACAGAAAGTATCAAATCACATCATTCAAGATCAAAAATTCAAATAAAATTTAATCCCAACCTACTTGCAACTCGGAACAATGGAAAATTGCCCAAACTCAGCAAAGGAGAAACCACCGCAACTTCAATACATTGGGCAAACTAATCAATAAACACTAGTCATTTAATCCAATCAAGCGACCTCAGATTCTTTTCACTAGCACTACCTTAAGCCCGATATCAACACTTTATATGAGCAACCCATTTGACCTTTCTCACTCAACCCGCTTAATCTTACAAAACCCGGAAAAGAACCATCAGCGGTAGATTCCTCATCTATCGATAATTTTCTGATACATGGTACGAATTAATTTTGTTCGGGCACCCACCAAATAATTTCCAATTCTAATCCCTCGAAAACGAGTTTTAATCACAAATTAAAAAAAATAGGAATAACATTTAACGCATTTATTTGGCTAACCAGCTGAAAATTAGCTTAGTATTATAGGGAAATATTTGGATCAAAATAAAATACTTCTATCTTTTCCTTTAGGTGAAATAAATTAACAACTAAATATTAACAGTTAATCACAGTGATACTTAAACTAATAAAACCTACACAAATATCCAACTAGACAACAAGGGTTACTTGGATCCCAAGCTCATTTAGGGCTAATTGCTAGTGATACGAAATTTTAAGGGGAAAACAAAGCCAATCTTACCTCACCTAAATTGTTAACAATTCACGTAACAACTCAACAATATCTAGTTAACTTGACAACTGAACTCAATTATCTGAGACACACGTTACCTCAGGACAGCATCTCAACCCCAAAAATAATTGGGAAAAAATCTTCACGATTTTATGGATAACCAAAAGCATTTCCTAAAAACAGATGGGTTAATAATTATACGCAATTTTACGCTATAAGATCTGAGGCATCCAATATCGGGGCACACACCAAATCTATCACCTTAATCTCTATTTAAGGAAAATCATTAACAAATCGGTAAAAGAAACAAACATCTGGTACCAGAATCTATATACTCCTCAATTTTAATTAAGCCCGGGGTTAACAATAAATCATTGAATTACTCCCATTGATGCCCACCAAATCTATAAACACCTCTGGCTTAGTAGAGTGAGCAACTAGACATCCAAAATAATTAGAGGGAGGAAAGTACATCAAGCAAATTCCCGTAATGCTATCTCTAACATATGCGCATTGACATTGAACAAGGATCCTTAAGGAAATAAAATTTCTACTCTGATCCAAGAATTAAATAAACCAACTAAAACAAGAAAAATTCATCTCTAACGTTAATCGGATTCACCTATATAACAAAAAAAAATTTCATTCATGCCAAATAAAATACAAAACTACTAATCGTTCCCCTGGACACTACAAATGGGATCCAAAATGTCTCCATACTTTCATAACAAATTATCCACATTATCGGTCTTAAAACAAACCTTGGCTGCCTCACGAACATCTAACCAATCAACAAATCGGTACTCTCCCAAAAATATTCTCGCCACTAAAAACAAAGCTAAAGAATCTTGGTACCCAGAAAAAAAAACTTTAACATCTTTCCGTACAGAAAGATTTAGTGAATGATATAACTTTGCCACATCCTAATAACGGGGAAAAAATGTCTTCACTTACTTAATGGTAAACCTACAAAAACCATGCGAAAAAAAACGATTGGATGTTTCCCGTCAAAAAAAATAACATATGCGATCCGGAACCAAGCCGACTCCAGCTTGCACTTTCATAAGTGGACTCAAAGAAACAAATCAATGCTAACACAAAAACTGGTATCCCAGTTTGCATACGGATACTAACTCAAACCAAATGAAGTACTCCTACCCAACTAATATAAGGCGTAATAATTTCTTGTTAGAAATCTTTGGACAACAACAAAAGTCTTCACGGAAAGAAGGATAAACAAATCGAAACTCACACAGAAAAGAATCAAAAGGCTGTAACCATAACACCAAACTAACCCAATGAATTGGATAAAAAAATTAACACAGTTAGTCCTTCAATTTTTTTTAAATCGATTCCTGAAGCCCATCTGACTCTCCCTAAAAAAATTTAATCTTTTAATTAAACTTAACTACAACAATCACCTTGGGCACAAAAGTAAAAAACAAGACAAATACCCGTATATACTTCAAAAAGCTTCTGAACTGAAGGCATTTCAAAGCTTTGACATCGTTCGCAAAAATTCAAAAATAATCTCTTCTATAGCAATAAGAACCAAAGAACTACTTTATCGTAAATAACTAACATTTCCTAAGGTGATCTCTTACATTAGGGAACTTCGAAACAGAATTTTCGTTCCTAAAAAGAAGCTCTACTTTTTGCTTTTAATGGATATCGCATCAAAACCCGCGACACAAAGATCTATTCGCCCTTCCTTATGAAGATCACTAAGTACTCTAAGATTATTAATACTTTAAAATCTGGAAACTTAAATTTCTCCTTTGGAAATCTGTTAAGCGAAACTGGTTGTTCCTAATCACTCCATTATCATGCGTTTAATATCTTACTAAACTTCCTGGACGGATGTAAGAAGCTAAAAGACTACAATCAACCACGGGGATAACCCGTACCTGAAAAACAGTAGATCTTCTATTCACGGTAATCCGAATTAGGAAAAGACAACAAACAAGCAAACCTGAAAATCGAAAAAATTCGGGATGGAATTGCTAAATCTAACAAGAAACACCTGTTAGCCATCTCGTAAAAGACAACAGCAAAAACATCGCCTCAATACCTTACAGCGTACAACAAAGATGAACTTAATCTCTCTTCAAAGATATCCATCGGATAATACATTGCTTTACTATAAAACCCTTTCAAATTATTTGAAAAGGGCTTTTTATTACTCAAATGGAAAATCAACTATCATCAACTCCTAATCTCCCTCCGCCAACGGAATATTCCCACCAGTCAAATACCCATTTTTTCCTAATACAAATCTTTCAACTAACCCACTCCTCCTGATCAATCCTGGCTCCACTAAACACCATCCGCTTAATTGAAAATGCAATCTCCCCCTACAGCTCATTACATCGGATCCAAAGATGGAATGCCAGGCATAAATACTTTTTGGTATCAGCCAAATCAAGCTTGATTTTTATACCCTGAATCATATCCTTAGAGCCAACCAACCACTTGCATGATCAACCTACTCTTTATATATCTTGATAAATTACCCCGATCACATCAAGCTATCTTCACCTACCAGCATCATAACTCGCCTCCTGCTAAACTGCATTAACAAGAATCTCTTCGTTCAATCCGCATTGTAATTCGGACCAGCAACCCACATCCTCACAAAACCATTCCTCGACCAACTTCTATTTCTATTAAATAAGCACACATGCGAACGCCCAAGCGATAATCGCTAATAAAAAGCCCCTACTCGATTCCTACAAAAAACGTCTGCAGGAATCTGCTCATTTCGTACTCGTGACACCGGTTTTACAACTAAAATCCCCTCCAAACCCTTCTCTTAATCACAACAATCTAAAGTTATCGATTCCTCCTTTCTTTATCCCCTAACTCTGCATTATTAACAATTTCGCTCATACCATAATTACCTTTCCTACAAGTTTTAATGAATCCATCCTTTTCAACATACACCTCACGTAAAGCTCATTTATTATAATATTCTCTTATATGCCTGACTAATTAAACACGTACTCAAATCCCCCAACCACTTAATATTTCACTAAGCCAGATGCTCAGATCTGATTCTTCCTGGTATTATCCCTTCCCACACCATTGCTCATTTTCTCCTTAAAAAAAACTTCCATCGTGCAAAAGACAATCTACAAGCAAAAATAGTCCTTCTGTTCATTCCACAAGATAGCAATCATAATTATTGCCTAAACCGCATCGTCATCTGCTTGTACAGACATCATTCGGAATTAAATAGCCACCCTTCCGTTCATTTTCGGATAACTTTCGATTTTCTGTCCATCCTTTAGTACATGAGTATAACTTCAGTTGAAATAGATTTCTGCAGAATTTACCAAAAATTCAAGCAATGCAGAAAACATCCTAAAAACCACTCTCTTTAACTTCTTTCTTTCCGAAAATACATAAACATATTATATTAAGGAATTACCAACGAATCAAATTGTTCCCAAACTACCACACACATTGTCATGTGATTTATTCCAACAGTAATTAGGATAAAACAAAGACAGGAAATTAGC
>Ga0163217_1010289_pt1 | contig 10143 bp, 5 predicted proteins | sample SynspAceP_FD_185933 | JGI IMG/M metagenome (GOLD analysis project Ga0163217, IMG submission 185933) | Saline lake microbial communities from Ace Lake in Antarctica - Synechococcus sp. Ace-P (PacBio error correction) | ecosystem: Environmental > Aquatic > Non-marine Saline and Alkaline > Saline ...
TTTTCCCAACGAGAAGACATAAATAAAAGATGGCTCTTGGAATATTACGGTCCTTATACCAGTAAATGAAAAACGGTAAGTACCTTTACTCGATTTAAATTAGAGTGTGGTATCCAACTTACGAACCTGTTCTTATGCTTGTCTGAAGAAAAATAGAGGCCAGGTAATATAACGCTTGTTTTAGAATAATCATTTAAGGCAAATTGGCAAAGCACTTGCGAAGGTGATCAAAAGTTTAGAAGAGAATCAAAAACAAGTGGGCTGACATTAGAGAAATTAATAAAAGGGTAACTTTAAAAATCATCGGTACACGTATTTTAAACATCAAAGCAAAGCTTTTGGCTGACGATATGCGGTTATGAGGAAGCGCACTCATCAAAGAAAAAATTGATGTTCTTCGAGAATTATCAAGTGAAGTCCATACAGTAGTAAAATCCAAAAATCAATAATGTTGAAATGTATTTTCATAATAAAATCAAGTGACAAGCCTTTGTTTCTATATAAATTTCTTTCAGCTTTCAACAAAATGGCTCTATAGTTTCGAATCCACACCTTAGAATAAAGCAAAAACTCGAATGAAACAGACTGAAGGAAACCTGCTTGGAGTTTGGCTATTGTAGAAATTCGCCAAGATTTCAATCTGATTTCGAAGGAATATATGTTCCATTTTGAAAGTGGTTACAACTTAAACTTAAAGGTTTTACTGTTCGCAAAATTAAGGGTAAAAAAAAGAATAATTAGAGCTTATCAGAAACGCAATGCAAAGTTAATAGACAGGAGCGCTTTAATCAAATTAAATTAATAGACCCTGATCGGCATACCAAAAGGCTACTGGCTCAATGAAAAAAGACCATTGCTTATCGAAGAACTAGCATATGAGTGTTTTTGATAAACTCGAACATTCAAGGCTCTAATCCGGTTGCCGGCTTGTGGTTGTTTTTTAAGGATGGAAAACCATCCAAAAAAGATTAACCGGAACCATTATCATAAAACAGTGGTTGGTCCCCTGGACAGATTTTGCATGCTATGATAGAAAGTAAGTTTTTAGGCGGTATAAAAGATTACTAGAAGAGGAAGAGCCCATTACCACCAGCTTATTGTTTATTGATGGTGGGAAAAGGGCAGTTGTCCGTACATCAAAAAAGTTTTAGATGTCTTGGGTTTTAAAGGAAAAAATTTGCCATTATAGGGTATTGCGAACGATTAGAGGAAATTTTATTTTCCCAGGTGATTCACTTTCTTTATATTTAGACAAAATCTGAAAGCTTAAAAATAATTCAGCAATTACGAAAAGAAGCACACCGGTTTGGGGATTCGAACTTCACAGAAATAACGAAGTAACGGGTGCGAAATACGTCAGAGTTATCAACTATTGGAAGGTGTCGGTGAAAAAAACGATTGATGACTTCTACAAAAGTTTTAAATCGGTAAAAAGGGTCAAAGAGCTCCTTGAAGAACTTGTCTGCAGAATAGGGCCAAGCAAGGGAAAAAAAAATTTAATGATGGCCTTTCATTAGGCGTTAAGGAATACAACTATGTTCAATAAATAAATTCATATTGTTCTATTTTCTGCCTTATGTAGCTTGGAGTTCTTTTGCTTCAAAACAAGAAAACGCGATAAACCTATAAAAAGTAGGCTTGGTTTTAAGTGGTGGTTGGGGCTTAAAGCTTTGCGCAAATATTGGTGCTTTTAAAAGTGATTGAAGGAGGGCTGGAATAGAGATCGATTTTAATTGGAGGCACTAGCATGGGAAGCCATCGTTGGTGCTTTAATATGCTTCTGGATATTCTTGCAATCAGTTAGATTTAAGTTTTTATAGAAGTACAATTTGTTTCCGAGGCTCATTCAGGACAAGCCTTGCCACGAAGATGCAAAAACTTTTTTAATGAGAAAGAAAAAACTCAGAACATACTCTTAGACATTGCCTTTTAATAATCTTTACCTTCATTTCCCATCAGCTTTTATCTGTGGCCAAACATCTATATGAATTGGTAAGAATGTTGTACATGTTCAACGAAAATTGAAGGATTTCAAATAGCTTCAATTCCGTTTTTTTGCATTGCTTACCAATGTTGAAACTGGAGAAGAGGTTTTGTTTAATAAAGGCTATTTTACCCGGCAGCGATAATGATCTTAGTGGAACGTTTTCCTTCCTTATTTGAAACCTTCCGATAAATGGTCAGATTTAATCGACGGTGGTGGTCATCAATAATTACCCTGTAGATAGGGTAACTTAAAATGGGAGCTACTCACATATAGGAATCGATGTACAGCACGGACTTTCAAGTAGAGAAAAACCTTTCATCAGCAACAGAAATTTTTACTTCAAATAAATAATTATAGAACAGTACAAAGAACATGGTTGCGAAGGCTGAAAAAACAGATATTTACATAAAACAGATATTCGAGAAATATTAGTAAATTGATTTTATTTGTTTGAATGAAATTATCAACAAAGGTGAATTGGCGGCTAGAGAAAATTATGCGGCCACATTAAACGCTAGCCATTCAGCAAAATAAAAATAGACCTAGCTAAACCTTCTAATTGTAATTCAGATACGTAGAGATTAATGACTTAAATCATCATGGAAGCGACAATTATTCCTAGAGGTTTTATTAAAGGGAAAACTAAGATTTCCGGGCAGGATCAATGTAATTTCATTTCAAAATTAAAAAAAAGGATTCAGTAATTTATCGGCTAGTGGTAAGTTTTTAAAAGTATCCCGATATGAACTAAATCTAACGAAGGCAAATCTGATCTTATTTTTAAATCTTAATGATAATCCAACAAAACATTTTATAAGATGGGAGTGCACTATGACAACACTCCTTATAGTGCAGGACTTATAAATCTGACAAAAAAACTATTCTTTAAAGAAAAAAATTTGGCGGAAAAAAAAAAATGATGTTATTTCAATTCGATTTTTTATTGGGAGATAATGTGCGTTATAATTACAGTATTTATGTGATAAAAGGAAGCTATTTGGCTATGGGTTTTTAATTCTAGGTTTGTGGGGTTTAATCAGCGGGTCTAAATTAATCGGATATTAGAGTCCTAATTTCGATGTGCAAGTGATCCAAATATCAATTCATTAATTTAGACGTTCAGATTTTAACCATCAATTTACGCACAAACAGTCTAAAAGAAGAATTTTGCTTTTACTCTAGGACTTGAACATAATTATTAAAATTTAGCACTTAGAACTTCGGACAGTTGATCCAATCTGGTTTGCCCAGCAACCAATAGTGCCCTTAACTAATGAAGGCTGTTTTTGAAAATTAGCAGCTTTTATAGCACTTATGGAAAGTAAAGTTAGATACCTTATAAGTGAATAAATTTTTCCCCAAGTACCGGACTGTATTTTGAGGGTGATTTTCACCTATTTTCTGGCGTCCATCTGGATTTTAATAATAATTTTTAAAGAGTTTTCTTGTAGCACCAAGCTAGAATGGGAGGCAAGCATTTTTCAGTATTTAAGAAATATTCCTCTGAACATAGAACAGAAGGTGGTTTTAAAATTAGGAACATCGACTGTAACCTCTTTTGATTTTGTTTTGGGAGGTTTGGTGCAACTAAAGTAAATAACTTTATACCCTTTTTTTGGATATGACTTTGTTAGTTTGCCTGGAACAGTTTTGTAAAGAGGATAGCTAAATTAGATATATGATTTACCCAAAAAATACATCTAATTTTTTCAGCTAATTATGCGAATGTAGACGATGATTTGTTTAGAACTGGAAGAATGGTTTACGCGCCTGATTTTTCAGGATATGGATTAGGGTAATGGCTGGGAATCTTTCATTGGGCCTATACAATTTACGTTTCGTGGTCCCCAAGAACGTTTCGCGCATGGTAATTTATTTATTGTGTTGGGTTTTGGTTTTAAGTGTTTTTTTGAAGGATTTACTATTAGAGTAACAGCAAAAATCATACTTAATTACGATATTTGTAACATGTTTTACAATGCAGAGTTGGTATATAACAGCCCCATCTTCGAGCGCATGTGGGTAAGGTCACATAGACTCTTTTATAACCACAAACGGCTAAATGACATAAACAATCATTAAAATTTATTCAAAAAAACATCATGGCAGCAGAAATAAAAAACTTAAAAGATTTAAAAAATACAGAATATTCTTTAAAAAATTATTTAAAGAAGCAGAAGGGATTTTTTTACCAATTACTCTGGTACTGATTATTGTAGAGCTTACGTAGGGAATGCAAAGCAATCCGCCATTTTTTATAAACGGCTTTGGTTTTTCAATCTGAAGGCCTATATGCCGATTCTTAGAAAAACTGGTGTTAAGACAGGGTGTCCTATGTTTTAGACAAGATAAAAATATCGCTTAATATTGAACAACATTGTTAAAAGACGGGAGAACTACAATGCTCATATTAACGAGCACGGTGATGGTGTTAAGTAAGTTGCTTTATGGTAGAAGATGCCTGCAAAGCTTTTGAAAGAAAACCACAAAAGAGGAGCGAAACCTTATTGCAACCTACCAAAGAAGAAGATGAAATGGTTAAATGTGGTTCGTTTTCAGGTGGTCTACACGTACGGCGAACGTTCATATTTTTGTAGAACCTTAAAAATTTAATAATGGTATTTTTTTAAAACCCAGGATTTAGAAAATGGAATCACATTATAATCCCAGAACCAACAGGTTTAAAATTTATAGATCATATGGTGGGTATGTTGGTTGGATGAAATGGAATACCGCTGGGTTGTAAATTTTTTATGGTGAAGTAATGGGTTTTGCAACAAATAGTTCGTTTGTAAGATGATTGATACTTGCCTACCGATATAACCGCCCCCTTGAGAGTTAAGGTGATGAGTATGGCCAACGGACGTATAAAATTTCCGATAAATGACCTGCCAAGGGTACAAAGAAGTCGCAAATTGAAGAAATATTTAGATTTTTACAACGGCCCCGGAGTAAACAGCAACTGGCTTTGGCAACAGATGATATTGTGGCTACAGTAAGTGCCTATGCGAGAATCGTGGCGTAGGAGTTTTTGTACGACCAGAAGAATTTTATGACGCTTTTATTGAACGTGGGTTGGAGATAATCGATGAAGATGTTGAGGTATTAAAAAAACATCGGTATTCTTTATCGATAGATGATGAAGAAGGGTATTTGTTAACAAATATTTAAACAAAAAACCAATAGTCGACAAGGCTACTTTATTTATTGGAAATTATTCAGCGTAAAGGGGCGCAGTCACTTTGGAGTGGGTAATTTAAAGCACTTTTTGAAAGCGATTGAAAGAGAACAAGCTGGCGAGAGCACCCTTTAAAAATGATGCAAATCTTAATTAAAAATTAAAATTCTAATACATCTATAAAATAACTGTTAAGACCATAGTTAAAGTAAGTTAAAAGCATTTTTTAATTTCAAGCTCTTGTTTAAATTTGTAATCAAATAAGGGGTGGTTCCCTTATTAATTTAAGTAATTGTTTTTCATAAATTTAAAGTTTTTGGTTGGTTTTTTTAGGGAAAGCCAGTGGAAACACTGGGCTTTTTTTATGAGGAAAACTTTTTAAATAGCTGCTCTACCATCTTTTTACGAGGAACATTTGAGCTATTTTTGTTAATTTTAAAGAGAATGTTGAAATGAAAAAAACACATACAAATCTTTGGAATAAAATTTTGTTATCCTATACGGATAATGCGATATTTGTAAAAATGTTTTTGCTAATTTTTACCCATAGTTGCTTTTTCATTAAAAATGGTGTTGTTTTTTTTGAGGTACCATCAAGCTAAAAAATATGAAGATATAGTAGTTTTTTGTTTTAAGCTATTTGCAGTATAGGTATTTTCTCAAGGCAGATCAAGTACGGCCTTTCAAATCGGGAGAATGGCTTTAAGTTTAGATTCATTACGGAATATTTTAATGCAAAGTTCTGCTACTTTAACATTTAACCATGATAATTTGAATGGTAAAAGTGGTGTATAAGGTTGAGGGGAAAGGGCAAAACTACTGGAGCTGCACGAATTTTTTTTATAAGGTAGACGATGTTTTCGAAGCTATTTTGGATATAAGAAGATGGTAAACCCTATAGTTTGTTCGAAAATAGATGAAGGTGGCTATACCAAGGATATTGAATTAACTATGATTTTACGCAAAAAACAGGCCGAGCTAAATGAATTAAAAAAATAACAAAGCAAAATTTCACCATAACTAATAAAGTAAGACTTAATTTCAGCTTTTTATTACATTCGGAAGAATTTAAAATGATTTTGAAGATTTATCATTGGTGAGTTTATAAGTTAGACCATGCTGTATGATGAATGATGGTATTTTTTCAATTTAAATTAAAAATATTCTAGGCATTGGATCTTAAAAACTAAAATATGGAAACGTACAGTGTTTAAAATTTAGACCTTACGTACAATCCTTGTCGAGTTTTTAAAGAAGAAGAGAGCTTATCACTTTTGGGTTTCTAAACGATCTAACAAAATTTTCCGATAAACGAATAAAAGCAGATATTGGGTAGCGATCTATAAAAGCAGATTTGGATGGATACAATGGCTTTAGAGAATCAATTTAAAATTATAATGGATTAATATTTTTGAATATATAGGGTCTTTTTTAAAGATCTGTTTTAATAATTTACAACGTAAGTGTTATAGCTTAAACTTTAAATGTTATTGTTTGTTTAAACATAGATGGTGTTTATGCCCTGTCAATTAAATTTTGTTAAATTGGAAATAACTTAAATATAAAGCTGCAATATCAAAACTAGAAGAGAAAGTATAAAGATTCTGGTCAAGACCTAAGCTCTTACTTGGAATGGCCCTTTTGTACGAGCGTTATTTAACATACTGGGAGCTAATATACACTTAGACACCCTGTTAAGCCTTCAAATTCCAGAACACACTTTCCTGATGAAGAGATTTTTTATCATTGTCCCACCAATTACTGAATTGTATTTTTTAAATTAATTTTGCACGAGCAGCAGCAATTGTAGACGATAAACGCAAGAAGTAGCTTTTTATTGAAAAGCAAATCGCATTAATAGTTTTTTAAGGTGTTAAATAAATCTTCATTTGGAGTGATGATTAATGGTATGCAGCCGTGAGCAAATTTCTTCAATTTTAGAATGGGCTTTTGCTGCTAGCGGTTTTTCAGTCTGCCAATATAGACGATAGAAACTGTATCCACTCTCTAGAAAATTTCTAGGGCATGCATACCCAAAAGAAATACTTTTTCTTCGAAAACAGTATAGAGGATTTAATGAAAATATATATTGGAAAAAAGGGGCAAATGATAAAGAATACGGTGAAAAAACATTAACTTAAACAATTTTTGAAATACCGCTTACACGCCAAGATTCTATACGGATTGCAAGCAAGTAGAAAATAAAACAATCTATCATAATACCTGCAATTACCGGCAGAAGATCGTGAATATCAGCGTTTGATCAAGGCCTTAAAGATTTAGATATGAATGCCAATGTTAATTGGCCATTAAATGCACTTGGGTTTCCGCATATAAATTTTAGCGAAAGATAAAAAACCAATTGACGCTACGGGGGCACAACTGGAAAGAATATTGCGCCAGTTTCAAAAATTATTTTTTTTCCAAGAATTATATCTAAAGATGAGTTAATGATTGGGGAAAAACAATGGATAGAACATATCTTTAACCCGAAAAAAATAGAAATTAATGATGCAGAGAATTTAATATCATATGCTAAGCTGTCTTCTTGTAGCTTTAATGTAAAGACGAAAAAACATCAACGATGCTATGAAAAAGTAGAAGTAATAGAAAAACCAATTGTTATGAAGCGTATGGCTTTAATTTAAATGATTTTGTGGTTTTAAAGAGATAACCGTTTCGTAAAGGCGATATTTTTTTTTTGGTGATTTAATGCTCAAGAATAAGTAGAATTATCAAAAATTTGCAGAATTTCGACTGAATTTAAAGATAATTTTGATGTTCGTAAATTTAATGTGGGTAAGCCTTACGCCATTTTAAATCCAAAGATACTTCTGAAGTTGGCTCAATATTTTTATTTACGAAGACGATAAATAACTATACTCGTATTAGATTTAAGAGATTCTTTAAACGCTATAGAAGCAAAAAGATGTAAAATACGTAGACAGAAGTGGGCTTCTGGAGTCATAAACTCTAATTTGTCAGTAGCGATAAATGAGCAGGGTATAGATTATCATGGTCACGAATAATTTTGTCTGAAATTTACGCTTGGTCTATTGATTTTTTTAGATTGCAAAAAGGGGATAAATTTAAAGTTTTTTTACAAAGAAAAATATATAAACGATACTTAATTTATGCCGGAGCCAGAACCCATTGAGGCTGCCTTATTTTGAACATAATGGAGATCATTCTATTCTTTGCCTATCAAAATTGGACTCTCTCTAATAAGGTAACGAATACTATAATGAAAGAGGCTAAAAATTTAGACGAACCTTTTTAATTGCTCTGTAGAATTAAAACGTTGAATTTCTTCGCGTTTACAAATTTTAATAGAAGGAATTGCCTATTTATGGCTAAAGTTTAGGCCGCATATGTACTGATTACGCCGCACCCATGGGTACTCCCATTATGCTACCGCTAATGGTCACTGTTGAAGAATCACCCGCAGGGTGAGGGAACGGAAAGTTTTGTAAAAATAAACCAACGGCCCTATAGTACCCAGTATTTACATATGAAATTCAAAATGTAAAAAAGGGGCAGTACGTAAAACAAGGCCGATGTCATTGGTTGGATTGGAATGACGGGAAATTCCAGGTGGGCCTCCGTTTTGTTTATCGTTTTTGGAAAAACGGAGTACAAGTAGACCCTCTAGAGAAACTTCCGGTAGCGGATCCCATTGCAGACTCATTAAAAACAAAGTATTTGGCGGTTTATAGCACCTTTAAAATCAAAATTGGAAGTATTCCTTATACCGAGGTACTTAGATAACAACTGATAAAGAAAAATAATGGCATTACATCGATCATCCGACGACACAAAGGCGTTGGAAAAAATTAGAAGCACATTTTGAAGCAAACGAAGACATCAAATAAGGGACTACTTTAATACCAATTCAAATAGAGCATTAGATTTTTAGTATTAACTTGGAATGATTTTTTAGTTGATTTTTTCCAAAATAAGACATATTCTTCAGAAACCTTAAATTAGTACTGGAATTAGCTGAGGAAGTACAGTTGAAAGAAAAGCTTTTCAAGACTATTTTTCAGGAGTTCTAATTAATGAACTGAGAATGCGGTGGCGGTTTTTTGCATACGCTTTTGAGAGCCAAGAAAAACGACTTCAGTTTGTTAAGTAGATGGCGCTATACGTTATGCCAGAAGTTTATGAAGTAAAAATAAGATTTAAAACGTTTTCAGAAGCGCTTATTTCAGGGCAAAAAAAGGATTACAGGAAAGCTTTTACCGATGTAAGTAAATAATTGGTATTGGCGGAATCTGATTTAAGGGCCTGCCATGGTTGTAGAAGGCTTAAAGTTTTATGGGAACCATTTAAAAAATGCCACTTTGGTCAGTAATATTGAATGGCGATCATGTTTTTGAGACCGTTAATACTTAAATCCTGAAGACTTTTATTTGTGGTGGTTTCAAAAAACTTTACCACCAAGAAACTTTGAGTATGCAACCACCATTAAAAAATGGTTTCACAAACGCCATCCAAGCCGATGTTGCCAAGCACTTTGCTGCCGTATGACCAATACCGAAAAAATTAAGTGAGTTTGGAATTTTAGCCGAAAAACGTATTCCTATGTGGGACTTGGGTTGGTGGTCGTTTTGTTTCTTTGTTTGGCAGTGCAGTAGGGGCTTTCTATTGCATTAGCTTGTAGGTTTTGAAAATTTTGATGCGCTATTAGCAGGTGCTGAACGAAATGGATGAGCATTTTAAACGGCAGATTTTTTGGAGGATAATTCCCCGTTGTTTTTGGGCTTGTTAAGCTTTGGTATAATAATTTTTCACGGGAGCAGAGACCGAAAGCTATTATTCCCTATACACAATATTTAAGTCCGTTTTTTCGCTTACCTTCAAAAGGGTATCATGGAAAGCAATGGCAAAAGTGTAGATAGGAACGGAGATGTGTTAATTACCAAACCGGAACTATTAATTTGGGGAGAGCAGGAACAACGCTCAACACGCCTTTTTT
>Ga0163217_1010981_pt1 | contig 10143 bp, 5 predicted proteins | sample SynspAceP_FD_185933 | JGI IMG/M metagenome (GOLD analysis project Ga0163217, IMG submission 185933) | Saline lake microbial communities from Ace Lake in Antarctica - Synechococcus sp. Ace-P (PacBio error correction) | ecosystem: Environmental > Aquatic > Non-marine Saline and Alkaline > Saline ...
CACACATTCCCTTCTTTCTAATGAAATTATTTTACCAACATCCGTTAAAAATCATTTTTTTTGGGGGACCAGTTGCTCCTAAATTTAAACCTCCTTAAGGCCCGGTTTTTTGGGTCAAAAAGATCTAACAAGTTAAAAGTTTTTTATAAGGTTAGAAAAAAATTTAAAACCAGCATTATACCTAAAGCCAAATCCTGTTTAAACGATGTCTAAATTACAAGCAATTCCAAGACCATTGGTAAGATAATCGCCACCAATTTTTCCAACTCACTTCCTGTATGGAAAAAGAGCAAACATCAATCGGCTCTTTCCTAACAATAAAATCAGATACTTTAAACGATAATATAAATCTCTAATGTAGTAGAATAACGAACCTCTATTAAACTCAAACTCTAAATTTGGTTTCTTGCTTTTTGCTCCCATTTAAATCTGGTTCGCATTAACGTTACCTCAACAACACTAGAAAATAAAACATTAAACCATTGGATTGTATTGATCTCTAGCAAGACCATGATTGTCCAGGTAAAGAACCTGTAAACACCGTATCCTAAACGTCACTTTAATAAGTCCTACTGGTCTAAGTTTAAATAGCTGTTAAATCAGCCTCCTAAACCAAAAAGCAGGGAAAACACCCCCATTTGTTGGTTTTGTCTCCCTAATTTTGTGGAACCTTCTCTACGCAACAGATGCGTTAAAATAGAATAGCAAATCATCAAAAATACCGCTTGATTCTCCAAACATGCGATATTTTTTGGTCAGAGATAAACGATCGCTGTAATCATCAATAAAAACCTGCGTACATTCTATCTTGTGACCACTCTAATGCATCCTAATCAATAAAGATAAGTTGTCATTTGAAAATCAACCTCAGCAAAAGTATTTATTGAAATTTTCTTTGTTTGCCCAATAATATCCTCCTGGTAAATTTTAATTAATTATCTGTAAGTGTCTAAGTTATTAATCCCCGTACATGTTTCAAAATAATTTAAATCTTGTTTCTCCCAGATGAAAGTCTAGCTATCCTTTCGTGTTGGGCTATAGCAGCGCCTCTAAATAAAGACGTGTTCTATAGTATTCCACTATTTGTGTATTTTTTTGAGTTTGCTCTGAATACATGCATTAAACTGTAAGTCGTTAGAAACTAAATACTAAAGTTAGCACTTGTAAGTAAAATCATTACGACTCCCTTTATTGGTGTTTGATTAATGCTTGAAACTGGGTTAAGCTACAAAAAACTAAAGTTTCAAAAGCCACCATAAGGAACGGCATTAAATGGACACCGCGTTGAAATCTACAATCCGAATACAGTGCTGTTGGTTATAAAGAATAGCATAAGAAGGCTTCATTAAATCCAAAATCAGAATCCCTCTCGTATACGAATGCATAAAATCTATTTTTTTTTAACTTATCTTTAAAAAATAAGTTTTTGGTTAAAAAAAGACCCCCCATTAATCCTATATTGCAAATGATTAAAACAGCAGTTCAAAATACCTTGTGCACTCTAAAGTTGTAGACACTCATAAAGTTAGTCGTTGTCTTACCTCCAGAAATGGCAAGTTTGCTGAATATAGTAATCGCATCTCTCTGTTACTTAATCTAACCAGTCACTTCTACTTCCTAAATCAGTACCCTCCCGCAGCAGCAAATCTTCACCCGATAAAATATCAATAGTTCCTAGCCTATAGAAGAAACGGCACAGAACCATATAGGTAACCTTCACTAACCGCTCAGCTTTACCGCTTTTGTAGTACAATAATAACCCTGCAGATCCACGAGAACCATAAATACACACGGAACCATCTTTAAGTACAGTTAATTCTTAATATCACTTGGATCTATACGTTATTTTTAAAGACGCTCCAATTACACCATCAATAACAATAAAGTTGAGAGTTTGCCCACCCACGGAAGAAATACCTCTTAGACGAATAAACGGATCTTCATTGGTTTGCCCCCTTTTGTTTGTAGATACTTAAACCTCACTTTACCTTGTAATAATTCTGGAGGCCGCGTTGATAGTACCTTTGTTGAAAGACTCTTCATCTACCTTGTAAAGCAAAGTAAATTCTTTTTAGTAGAAACCGTAACCAACACTACAATTTCTCTAATGCCGAGCAATCTTCCGCAAAGAGTAACAATTAAATGGACCTTCCGCCAACAGCAATCTCTTGACTACAAAAACCAAGTAGCTAAAATACTAATGTAGCGTAGCGCAATATACTAGGAAGTTACCATCAAATCGTTTGTAACCGCTGTGTCCTTTCACAAGAAACGGCACGCCCAGGTAGCCGGGCATCGGAAAACTGTTCCGGATACTTCTGCCTTCATAAGCCAAAACATAAAAATGCCCTGCCATTAAACAAGCCTTTAAATAGCTTAATCTTCAATAAATAATTAATCTAATTAGTTAATTTATAACGAAAGTTAAAAATATACAAAATTTTTGTAAAATCTCATACATGGTTCAAGTTACGAAAACGTTCGTGTTGATAACCTTTTAAATTGTTATCCTTCAATGAAGTTATCGAAGAATACGAATATCTCCATTTTTTTGTGTATAATTGTAACTAATTCCGTTTTCACCAACATATTACAACTTTTATTTAATTAGCAGTACGTATTTTATGTCAATTGTTAAAAAAGCGACATCATATAGTTTGACTACTATATAAAAATTTAATATTTTTATTTTTTATTATTATTTTTAATAAATAATTATTTTGATTATTTTGAATATATTTTTATTTAAATAAAAATTTATATTTTTTTTTTATTTTTTTATTAATAATTTTAATTTTTTTTAAATTTTAATATATTATTATTAAATAATATTATTTTAAAATTTTTTTTAAAAATATTTATTATTTAATTTATATTATATTTATATATTAATATAAAATTTTATTTAAATAAATTTAATATAATTTTCTTTTAATTATTAAAAAAATAATATTATCAAATTTTTTAATATGATTTAATTTAAATTATTTTTAATAATTTTAAAAGAATTTTTTAAAATATTAAATTAATTTTTTTTTAAAATTTATATTTAGATTTTAAAAATAACTAATTTAACATTTTTTAGTTTTTCTAAAGAACAATAGTTAAACGGAATCTAATGTCTTAGATACATTAGGTAATTCAGAAGATACTCTAAAGTTACATCATAAAAATAGCAAATGAAACAAAAAATAACTTTTAAAGCATTCCGAGAGAATTAGAAGTTTCGATTCAACGGTAATCTAAGCTTTAAAAAAACATGGAAGAAAATAAGTCGAGACATACTAAAGGAAATAAATACAAGCTTTTGCTAAATTATACAATACATAACCGAATAACATAGCGATATGTCCAAAAAATAAGAATCTAAAAATATCTTGGGGTATATTTATTCATTACGTACACCTATTTTTTTTACCAAACAGTTTTTAGAGGAATCGAAAAGTACGCGAATGCAGAAGGCTAGTAATGTTATTGTTTGTGTCTCTGACGATCTTTTGATAAGGAAGTAATTTAACTGGAAATTCTTCGCGATATGCAGCGCGATGGTTTTATATGTCCTATCCTGCGAAACGCACTAAATAACGACTACAATCATTTAAATGAATAAATTGAACAAGGCATACCATTGGTGCTTTTTGATCCGAGTGACCTGATTACAGTGGCCTGTTGATAGGTATTAATTAATAATAAAGGATGGTGCGTTAGAGCTTGTTTAAAAAACTACTTTGCATGGAAGAAAAAAAATAGCTTTAATTGCCACTGAACGACTATCTGAGTGTGAGTAAAGATCGAACAACATGGGAATATTTTACAGGCCTTGAAAGAGTCTATATTTAAAAAATAGATGAAATTTAATTCTAAAATTACCAATCACCTGACAAGTGGTTGAAGGGGATGACATGGAAACCCTTTTTTTTAAAATCAGACAAGTAGATGCTGTTTTATGTGTAAATGAAGATTTATGCTATTCATCGGCTATCGCTCGCTCAAAAAATGGGCCTATAAAATGCCAGAAAATATTTTCATTTATTGGATTTTACCTGATGATCTTATAAAATTTTCAACTACATTGAACATCTGTGTGCACAGCATGGGAGAAAATATGGGGAGATACGCAGCTCGAATCTTATCGAAAAGTAGAAAGTGAAAATGAGTTAGAAACTTTAGAACAAGAAATATAGCAAGCAACAATTGTGGAAAGGAGATCTACAGAAAACTAAAGAAGTTATATATATCTCCGCAGAAATAAAGCATACAGGATTATTTTTGACCTTGGACGGTGTTGTAGTTGAACAACCGCAAAAGTATGCACTATTTTGGCTTGGAAAAAATAGCCCCAATCAATTGGGGATTAAGTTAACCATCGACCAAGAACGATACTTTTTAAGGGGTTAGCAGAAAAGATGTCTAAATTTATAGATATTGGTGGAGGTCCATTTGCCACAACAAAAACAATTTTGATACTGGATGATTGAAAAAAATGAAGAATTATCTGAGGTAATATTAGAAGCTAATGGTTCCTCTGAAATTACCAGAGTCTCTAAAGTATTGAACTTATTTAAAGGCCAAAGATACGATTCCTATCGCCTTGGGTTCAGCTAGCCAAAAATCAAAGACCAAATATTTAGAAAAGTAAATTTACTTTCCTTATTTTGGACTGTTATTTGTAGATGGTAATCATGTTCACAAAACAAAGCAAATCCAGAAAGTTTTCTGATGGCAGCCGAACTAGCTAGGATTTAAACCCAGAGAATTGCAATCGTTTTGAAGATGCCCGTTGCGGAATCAAGCCGCAACGCAGCAAAAATGATCTAGCATGGAATCGAGATGCCCAAAATATTGTCAGAGGCAAAGTATAAATTTTTACGATTCACTCAAATAGAATTATCATTTAGAAAACACTTATTTCTTAATTAAGTTCTCTTTAGGAAGCTAAAAAAAATCATCGAACATAATATGTTTTATTTTTTACAAATGAATCAAGAGTACATAAGGCCAATGCATGGTCCAATTCAATAGAAGAGGATTCTTAATAAAGAACTCGTAATCTCTGACAGTTTTTTAGTAATAGGTAACGGAGCTTATGGGGCAACGTGCTAATTTCGAAGAAGCCTATCCGGAGAAACCTTCAAGGAAGTTATATAGCAGGCGTTTATTACCCCTGATAAAAACCCGTGTAGGTTGTGAAAAATGGCTATCCTTGAATATTTTGCAAAAGTATTAAATGCGCCAAAATTGGATTGGAATTCATTTGCCTAATTAACGGAGAAGCACTTGATTAAATACCTTATTCAGTTTTCAAATATAGAGCGAGAATTAACATAAAGAAGTGGTGTACCAGCGTTCTTTTACGGCTGTTTTGCCAAATGCTCTAAATTAGCGGTGAAAGCAAACGCCGTTTTTGAGTTTAGACTTAATGAATTGGGGGCCATACAATATGAAATAAAGGCCATTGAATTTCGATTATTGAAATTATTTTGAACCTATAGATAGTGGATTAACGAAATGAGGATAGTAATGGGATAAATAAATTTTGGAAATCCACACAATTACTTCGGACGGGGACCAAGCTTTTATGATAGCCCATACCATGAAAACCAAAGTTTTGCCGGCCTGCTACTTTTATGCCAATCGCTAATTGGTTTTGAACCATGAACAAATAATCTACAAGAGCCCCAAGGTATCTAAAACAGTATATTAAAGTAAAACATAGCGTACACGCAAAAATTAAAAAAAAAGGCGAAACGGTGCCCTATAACAATAATTTGGAGGGTACCGTAGATCGCAACACACAGCCATCAGACTTAATCAGGGGGCCGCAAAAAAGGTCTTAAAAAAAGCGAGGTGGCTTGGCTTTGAAAGGTTATTAGATAAAGCAAAAAGAAGCTTCGGGCCCATAAAATTTGGGAATGTGAGTGCGATATTACCATCGAGGGTGATATAAAAGCGCAACATAGGAATTTCGTTTTTAAAATATCTTTCAACTAAAATCAGACTATTTAGTGTAAGATTCTACCCTTGAAATATTGGTTCCTATAAGGTTTTACTGGAGAAATAATGGGGTAGTACCTAATTGGGAATCATCAGAGGCGTATTGCATTCCAGTTTTATTGCCCACTAAAGGAACAAAAAAGTACTCGAAATCTAATTTAGAATATCGCTATATGACTATCTTAGAAAGCCTGGAATATGCCTCAATAAAGTTAGGTTTTTCGAAACCGGGAGCTCAGCCGTTATACCAATGGTGACCATGAAATGTGAGTGAATGCCATACATGAATGGAATTAAACCGTTTGGATAGAATTCAATAGAAATGGGGCTATTGCCTTTGCTATTTTACACTATTACCTGGTACACTGGCGATTATATCCCTATATTCCAGAAATGGGCTTGGAGGTATTTATGTGGATTGCCGTTTTTTGGCAACAGAAACGTGCTACTTTTTTCAAGCAAAAAATACAATAGTAATTCTTGGCGTAACAGGACCCAACGAATAGAAACTAATGTCAATACATAGACTGGTATAATCAATTACTAGCAAAATGGTGCATTTAACTATGCGCTAGCTCAAATTCCCAGAAAGTATAAAGAAGGTTATTCCGAGGGAATACCATAGAATAGATGGTATTCGCAGCTGTCCAAAAAAACGTTAACTGAACTTTGGGAAAGGTAGCTTCCTCAATGTAAATTTTTCGTCTCTAAAAGAGCGATGATATATTTTTTACACAAGACGGGTTTTTAGGATAAAGAACTATTTCGGTTTGCCGTTTATCAAATCACAACGGCCTATTCCATCAAAAATGGAGTTTGGGATCGATTTTTGAGATCACATTATATAAAACAAGCAGATACCTTCACAATGGTTTTACCATCTTGAAGCAATTTTTTACGCTGGAACAACTGAGAAAAGACACTTTGATTTTTACGAATCGCCTTTAACGGTTCACTGAATTCCTCATTATCGCCATGTGTGCACAGCATTCTAGTGCTTCGAAATTTAAATAGAATGGAACAGGCGTATATCGTTTCTATTTACGCGTACGTCTCGTTAGATTTGTGACGATTACTATAAGAGTTGAAGAGGGCTTACACATCACTTTCCATGGTCAGGGACATGGTATGAGTTGATTGTAGAAGGGTTTTCGGAGGTCATGCGCATTGTTGAGGATATATTGTCTTTTATAACCTCGAAATTCCAAACAATGGAAGGCCTTTCTTTTTAAAAATAAATTTCAGAAAACGGCATTTTTAAAATCACATTACATCAGCAAGAAACTATTTTTGAGTTTGAGAATCTAATGAAGTACGTCCATGTAGATAAACGGAAAAAGACGTGGTGATTTCCCCAACATCAAGCCACTATAATTACCTCGAAGAATAAGCCGAAGACTAAAAGGTGAAAAGTAAAAAAACACGGAAGTTTAATTAGTACGGGTGCGAAATAAAAGAAAAGTTCTAAGTACTGATGTTTTACATTTTTAGTGCCTGTTCCGTAAGCTAGACGCAACCTAAAAATTTCAGATTAATTTGGACTTTCGACATTTGACCCTTTAATAATAAGAACCACAATTTTAAAAATGAAAATAAAATTGCACCCTTTCTAATACTAAGCTTTAGTTTGCTTTAACAAGAGACTAAAGAGGAATCGAAAATTGAATAAACCATACCCCATAAGAAGAAAGAAGTTGTTTATTCAGGTGTTGTTTTACAAACTATTCGGAAATACAGAATACCTACGAAACAAAGCCTTGGGGTACTATAGAAGAAAATGGTGTGGGTTAATTTTCTGATTTTTACCTCAAAGCCCTCGAGAAATTAAAAGTTTTAAGGAGTTACTCTAATATCTCTGGTATAGCTGGAATTTCCACAATCATTATGTAATTCGTATATCGTCGGCTCGGTAAATTTCAAATGACGAATGCCGGATTTGTCAAAGGCAGAGAGGAATCACCTTATGGCTTAAAAGATTATCTAATTACCAGTAATCCTGATTTGGCATGATGATCCTAAAAACAGATTAGAAGAATTTAAAATCTTTAATTGAATAGAACTTCACGATGCCTCGGAATGACGGTAATTTATTGAATTATTGGTTCCCATCATGTGGCTCAGAAATTATGAAGGAAAATCAACGGCCGCCGAAGGCTTATGAAACTTTCGGGGTATCAGATCGATACTACGTGGCCTATAAACGCGATAGACAATTTTATTTTATCGTACCTGATAGTGAATTTAAAGTGCCTGACATGCGGACGGTTATCGCCTTAGGTGGGTATGTTCTCCAAGTATGGTGGATGGAAAATAAAGAAGATTCCCTGCGCCGATGGACGGTAAGTGTTCCCTGATTGGCACTATACTGAATGCCAATGATTGGTTACTGAAACCGTAAAAAATTAAAATTAGTGGTGTAAACCAGATGGGGTCTTAACGATTTTTGACACCTTCTGCTCCGAAATTTTGACACCAAAAGATTATACATAGGAGCATTTATACTTTTTGCTCGATAAGGTGTAACCTAGGTTCTTTGGAAATAAGTTTAAAGATATGCCTGTATTGGTTTAGCTAATGGGTGTTGGATGGGTTTTTCGTTTTGATAATGGCTGAAATGGTACCTTGAGAGTTTTGGAGTTATATGAACTCTTAGCATTAAAATCGAAAAATCAGACGCCGTTTTTATTGCGTGGAAGTGTAATTAATCCGGCCTTATATCGAGAGTATTATCCCCAAAGGAAAATGGACATTTAGATGATAAGTAGAATTCGTGATGATAGTTAAAATAAAACATCTCATGGCGGGTGCACGGTTGACAGATCATATGTGAATGACTGGCAACGTGCATTGAAATGTTATAGAGCATCACATGCTTCAGTTTTTTAAGAAAACTCCACTGACGACAGCCGACTTGCAAGTCCTGAGTTTCTGGAGACCCTAAATAAACGATGCCCAGCGATGGTTGTTTGTCTTGCTACGATCAGCACTCGCACCATCCATGAAATTTTATTTTCGGACAAGAGTAAGGGGAGCCTGGGGATGAAAAAGCGGGCTTTGTGAAGCCCCTATAGAAGTCTTATTTCTTTGATTATATAGGGGTGCCCCACTTTTAACAAATCGAGGGTAATATGTAAAAAATTCGAACTGGCGACCAAAAATCTACCAAGATAGAAAAAGCGCTAACAAACGATTTTACTATAGGCGCTTAATTAAAATTTTAGTCCATTCAGAGTGAGCGCTATGGCGAATCACCAAGAAATTCACTATTTATATATAAAGTAACAGTACAGCAACCTAACGATCATCTGCGTTTTTCCTATGCTAGATTGGTCAGAAGGAATTGATAAAATTTAATCATCCTGAGTATTGATTAGTTGAAAAAGACTATAAATGTAGACTTTAAAGTTCCTCAAGAATCATCGCTTCAATATGGGCTAATTACACAGTAAGGGTTGAATATCACTTAGGAAGATCTAATTAATACGAGTGCAAATAAAAGTTCAGTTAATCAAGGTCGTGAAAAATGGCGTAGGGCATTTTTCGAGTTGTCCATTATTCGCCTTTTGCTATCGATTTATTTTTTAATGAATAGCTTATTAGTCCCGATAAATCGGCTTCAGGGCGACATTCGGTTTTGAATGGTCCGATTGAAGGAAGTTAAGATCGTTTTTCAGTTATTTTCAATTGTTGATAATGCCAGCGTGTAAGCTAATTATGACTCTGAAATGAGCCTTCCCGAAGCATTATATTCTTGGGTCTTCGTACAGGCTTCAGACTTGACAATGTCGTTTTTCCGGATGTTTTTTTTACATGTGGTTCGTCTTATTCGTATTAAGGGTGGATAATGCTAATTATGTCAGAATGTCTGCTGAGCTTGTCGAGCAAAATAACTATACTACGTCAATGAAAAAAATTTCTGATTTTGTTTAATCATTTTTAGTTGTTCTGAATTAGATTCATCAGTTTTATCCTGGGAATGAAAATCATTATGGAAAAGCATAAGCTAAATACAACTATAAATGTCGTCAATTCAGAAAAGGATTCCTTATACTTTTTTGAGAAGAGGCCTATAAATCCGAGTGTATTTAGCAATTGAAATGCAACAAATCCGAGAAGAAGCAAGTAAAATAATATGTATGGAAACAAATA
>Ga0163217_1085663_pt1 | contig 10143 bp, 14 predicted proteins | sample SynspAceP_FD_185933 | JGI IMG/M metagenome (GOLD analysis project Ga0163217, IMG submission 185933) | Saline lake microbial communities from Ace Lake in Antarctica - Synechococcus sp. Ace-P (PacBio error correction) | ecosystem: Environmental > Aquatic > Non-marine Saline and Alkaline > Saline ...
AGAGAGAGATCAAGGTCCCTTCCTCCGTCCCTCCCCCCCTTAAACCCGACCAACCACGCGGGGGCGGTGGGTCCCCCGAAAGGCCCTGAAAAATCAAACGTAAGTGAAATGAACGTCCACCCACGCCGTCCCCCTGCCTTTTTTTGGGTTTTTCAACTCACCGACAAGGAAGTCGTCATGAAATTCCAATGGAAAGTCTGCGTTACCGCTGGCCTCTGCCTGCAACTGCACCGTAATCGCGTCGACCGGATGCCAATCCCTGCCATGGGTCGGCAACCGGAAAACGACGAAACGGTTATTCACTGCGAGCAATATATCGGACAAGCTTCCGCCAAACATTCAACTACGACATCAGCGGTCGACCATGGTCACGACTTACAACCACCCTCCGCGCCTTCAATCTCCACCGCTCCAGCCTTGGCCCGACACCTGCCTTCCGGCCGGCGGAAGCCCTGTTGTCCGCTAACGCTTACCTGGAAAATCCCTCTGATGAAGATTCAATTCATCTTCGCTCGCTACGGTGGTTTGCCGTATCGAGTGATGCGGCGTTTTTGGCGATTGCGAACCGCGTGTCACTTCTACCATCGCAAGATCGACAAGAATGCCGCGAACAGCCCCAAGCCAGACGGACACACGTCCTGTCGAGATGGTTCGCCCAATCGGCTTCGGGACATAGCACACGAGCTTGGACTATGCAGAATTCCAGAACGCGTACTTTGGATGCTGAAATGCCGGGAGATGCCCAAATGCTACGCAGCATTCCAACCAATTTGCTTTGCTGGATTTCGCTGGGTGCGCCCTTCCGGAGACATTCCCGGCGACATGAACCATGATGGCAAACAGAAACTGGGCTGCCCCTACCAACTCGCCGACGAATGCGGCGTTCGTGTACCAAGTCCATGCGTCCTTAACCGCCATATCGTGGCCAGCGTCTTTCGCGGCAAATCATCAGCCAGATGCCAGCGAGCCTACACATCGAAGGGCATCCCGAACACTCGTGCTGAGCAAACCGAGTGTTCCAATCGAAACGCGTTTGCGAGCGGTTAAAGAATGGGAATTCCTCAGGTCGGTCAAGCAATCATTCTTCCGGATCGGTCCGCTGAGCAAAAGCCAACGTATCCAAACCTCCCTCACAAACTGGCGGGTTCAGGGTCGGCCGGTACGTGGCGAGAACCCTGACGAATAAACGCTAACGCAAACTTCCGCAGCTCGCGCCGTGCGCGATTCAGTCCGCGAACCACGGTGCCTTCGAGAATGCCGAGCGTTTGCAGCGATCTCTTGGTTACGATAACCCGTTTTCTTCTTTGAGCGTGAAGTCGCACGCCAGCCTCGGGAATCATGCGCCGCGAGTGCCTGCCGAACCTGGCTGAATGCGTTCTGGCGACGTGGACGCTAGATTTCGCTGGAGAGTTTGCTCGACTTGGTCGCTTTTTGATCTGCTGTTCGGGTCCGACGTTCTCGTGGAGGACTTGTTCGGCTTCGTGTTCATACTAACATGGCTGCCAGCGATCCCTTTCGTTAGGCGGAATTTGTTGTGATCTTTCACATACGAAGTTTCGGTGGCAGCACTTAATCCAATTTTGCCCAGGGTGCAAAAACGCTAAACGGGTTTCATCAGGCCAGCGCCAGGAGAGAGGGGAGGAAGGGGAGAGGGGGAGAGGGGAGAGGGGGAGTGAAGGAGAGAGGGAGACAAGGAGCCGGGCCATTCAGCTGGCGGAACGTCGAGAGCGAGAGATATCATCTCTCGTCTCCACCTCCCGCTCCCCAACTCCCAACTCCCCGCCTCCCTTTTTCCAAAAACCCGATGAAGAAACAAGGCCAACTCAAGCATCCAACTATCTCAATACAAACCTCACGGAGTCTCTATGTCAGCCGGGCCAACCGGTCTCCGGTCGATCAAAGGACGCGGTGCCGTTTTTCGGTGCGAAGTCGAAGGCAACGCGAAAACGCTATCGCTATATTTGCTGACCCGAACGGAAAAAGGTAGCGTTGACGGCCTCGGGTGAATCTGTCGCGCTCGCGCGGCCGCCAAGTCGACGTCCGACGTGCAATTGGTCGGCATCAAACGCCAGGCAACGGTCAGCTCAACGAAGTCCGCCACTCCGGTTTTTCCCGCCAGCGAACAAAACTCGCTGCCGCCGCGATGCACGCCAAAAGATCTGTCCCGGTCAGCGGCAAGCCGCTCGGCAAGCATGGGTGATGCCCGGTTGCCGTGATGTCAAAGGGGGCCCCCCCCCCCAAAAAAAAAAAAAAAAGGGGGCCTTTCCCTTACCCGTTCCCCCCCCCCTTGGCCTTTTTGGTTGGGGGGCCCCCCCGGGGCATGCGTGACGCAGTCAACTCAAATACCCGAACCAAGTACGGGGCCGCCGGTCGTCCGCAAATCACGGTCACCACGGCGACCCAGCGGACCGCTGCCGGAATCGCTGCCCACGAGAAGATTTGCAGTCATGGACGCAGCCGTCTCCGGTGGTAATGGGTTACGCCCAATCAAGGTGAATGGTTGGCGATAAGCCGATCTATCTGTGCTGCAAAGGTTTGCATCAAAAAATTCAGCAGAGCCGACTAAGTAATCTGACGATGGTTTTAACGGCGTTGAAAAGATGGGGGAGTGGGGAGTTTGGGAGTGGGAGAGATTCAGTGCCTGCCGGAACCGAACAGGTACCGAAGGCTCTTCAAAGTTGGTTTCTGCCGACGCGCCTTTTATCGCAGCACAATTAAAGAAAGTGTCCGGTGATGGACGAACCGCTCAGATGCGAATGGGCGGACCCTACAAAGTCACGCCCGCCGGCAAGGCGATCTACATTTGTTTGCCCCGGATGCGCAAAGAAGATCGCCGTCGAACCGCAAAAAGTATTTGGCGCTGTCTTGCAATACAAGGAATTCGAGGCACCTCTGATTAAAGTAGGGGAGTTGGGAGTCTGGGAGCCTGGGGTCTGGGAGTTAGCTTTCAAATCAATGACTTCCGCTCCCATCTCCCTGACTCCCATCTCCATCTCCTGACTCCCCTGGACTCCCCTGACCTCCCCGCTCCCCATCTCCCCATCTCCCCATCTCCCCCATCTCCTCGTCTCCCTTTCCGACACAATCCGCGGCTTGATTCACCTAAGTGATGACGTCACCACGCCGTCCCTGCCTTTTTTGTTTTCAACTCAAGCAAAATCTAGCTGGGGAGTTTGGGGAGTGGGGGAGACATGGAATTGAAGAAGCTAAATAATGGGCGTGATCCAAATTTTTGCTCCCAACTCCTCGTTCTCCCAACTCCTCGTCTCTCCAACTCCCAATTTTTTCAAAATGAGATGCTCGAGGCGGGAGACGCCAAGTGCTTCGCAGCGTTTCGCAAGCCGATGCGACTCGCCGGATTCGCATGGGTTCCGCCCTCGGACACATCCCCGGCGAATATGAACCATGACGGAAGCCGGAAACCGGTTTTTAACCCATTCAAACTCGACGATGATGCCGCGTTTTCGTATTCCAAGTCCTGGTCTTACCAACGCACCGCGGCATCGTCTGTAAAATGCAGCCCACCATGAGCCAGTTGGGCCGACGAGCTGCAAAAAAGCCGGCATCCGAACCCACTTGTTCCTGACCAACCGGAGGTTACAATCGTCGGCGCCGTTGAAAGGCCGTGAACCGAAGCAATTTTCAAAAGTCGCCCCAGGCATCGTTCATCCCAGATTCGGTCCGCGTTGAGCCAAATCCACGTACCTCCGAAACATCCTCGAAAGCGGCGGATTTCGAATTGGACCGCTACGTTGGTGATCAGAAGTAGCGGAACTCGTCCAAGAAGTTTCCAACGCGTAACCCATTCCTGAATCAACGTTGCTGTTAAGCGGCAAACCCGTGCCTACGAACGCGGGCAAGCAATTCAGCTCTTTAACGGACGAAGGATTGCTCAGCAAACCTTCGCCTAAATAAAAGGAGCTAGCAATCGCAACTCATCGGGAACTCTTTCTCCGAAACGATTCAGGTGTTGCGGTGTGTTCATGACTTTCTTCCACGCTTTCGAAAGGACATGGGTGGCTCGACGAGAACCAATCTGAGTCTGCAAACAAACTTGACCAGCAATCAGCATCAGCGGATTCAATCAGAACAGCCAACACGGTCCGCGAGCGCTGCTCCCGAAACAATTCGTAAAGCATCGTTTGCCGTCGCGATCGCAAACCTCGAAAATGGTTTTTGGATGCTCCGATCATCGCTGTGGGGGTGCTTGCGGTCTCGTAGGTGGAAAACCCAAACACTTTCGACGCCGCGTAACCGCGGCCCGAAATGGCAATCGAATTGAATCCGTCCAGCGGAATCGCGATCCAAAGAATCGGTCAGTGGATTGGCGACAATGTTTCGCCCCTTTGAACGAAGAAAAGCAATACCAACGTCCACCAGCAAAGCGTGATCGTCACGGGTGTCAGAAAATTGAAGGAATTTCTTGGCGAAACCACTCCTCACCTTTCGAGGCAATCAGAAGCCATCGCCGGGAAGATAGCCAGGCCAACCAGCGGCAAGGGCCAACGTAAACACAATGGAAAGCAACAAACGCTTGCCAAGGGACCGGCAGTTTGTCCGAACAACCGAGTTCCGCTAACGGTTTTCGGACGCTAGGTGGACGGTGCTGTCGAGCTGCGTAATCTTTTCGCAGTGCTTCAAACGCCCGCCGGGCGGATCGACTTGCCACGGGACGCAATTGCAACGCAACTCGCGAGTTCCGATTTTCACACTTCGCCGATGAATGGCAGTTCGTGTTTGTTGCCGACGTCGGAGCGTTGGGTCGGTTGACTTCGAAGCGGAAGAGAGACTCTGGTGTGATGACCCACGCGAATGGTTCGATCTCCGCTCTTCGCAAGTCTTCCTTGTAACTTTGCCGCCTCATGAACCGGCGTTGCTTTGGAAGTGTCACTCCGACACCCGCGCGTGAAGTTGGGATCAACGCAATCGCGGCAACAGTTTCTCCACGGACTCGAAATCTGTTTTGATTTGCCGTGACCACTTCACTGGTGATAAGCAGTGCCGAATCGAGGCAGCAGAATCGTGTGGCCTGTCGGTGGCGGTGTCCTAAGACGACAAAGCGGTCGCTGCCCTTCGGAAACCGCTGTGGCGAAGGCCTCGAAGACCGGCGATCTCCTCGGTGCAAGGCGAACGCAGTCTTCTTCGAGGCAGTGCTTGCCTTCTGCATCCTAGATCATTTCCAGCGGTTTGCGAATGACTTCCAGCGTGTAGTCGGCGGTTTTCTTTGCGGGGTCGATGCGGCCAACCGTTCAAACCTTTTTCCCCCGCGTTCGTCCGCCGCCGATCGTCGCCGCGATGTGAAGCCGCCGGGTCGGTGGTTTGAGAGATGAACATTGAATCCACGATCTGCCAACGCGACTTGCGACTGCGCCGCCACGGTTGTTTTGCCGACACCGCCTTGCCCATCGGAGGATCACACCATGACGGAAAGCCGATAGTTCGTCGATCAACGAAACCGAGTCCGTCGGGGAAGTCAGGGAGTGGGGAGTTTGGGAGTGGGGGAGTTTGGGAGTTGACGTTTCAGCTTGACCGACTTGTCCCGCAGCGAATCGACGCCCATCAAATCCTGGCACCTCGCCAGCGGAATCGTGGTTCGCGTAAGTTTGGCAATTTCGACCGGCATGCCTACACCGCGGTCCATCGCCTCGATGCTGCATCGCGACCCAATCGCATCGCTCGGTGTTTTGGCTCTGGAAGACCCGTGACAATCAGTGTTGAATTGCCGACCTCCGAGCGTTCGCAACTCCTGACTCGTGCGTTGGGCTTCACGAAACGCGGGACGGTTCTGGCCGAGTCACGAGCACCAACGTGGTCACGCAGCATCACCGAGAGCAGTGACCGTTTGCTTGTAGATCGCCTGCGTGCCTGAAGACCCGCAAGCGGACCAAGGCAACGAGGTTCCTGAGGTGTTGGTGTCCATGGGAAGCCAGACCCACGCCGACGGCAGACGTCAAAACAATCGCCAACGTATGGCCGGGTCGGTGCGTGTCGAAAAATGACGTGATCCGGAACGCCGCTGGTCGCGTCTTTGTCCCCGCAGCAACTCCGCGAACGTCGTTCGAAGCTGCGATCTTCCAACGTGCAAGAACCTGAAAACTGTTCTTCCATGCTGGCAACGCGCCGTGGTCGGGCAAACACGCCATGGGGGTTGGGGGGGGGAGGGGGGGGGGGGGTACGGGCCAACCATTCGATCGCGGATATTCGCGGGCGGCCTGCCTTCGGGGTCGATGGTTCCATAGCAAACAGGTTCGGTAACGGACCCAATCGCGGTCGGATCAATCGACAACGTCGTTCCAAGAACTTCGTCCCGAGGTTCGAAATGGCCGATCGGTCGACACCAACAGGACTGCGCAAACCGCGAGTTCGGGCCAACTGAACAGCTGTGGCGGCAAGCCTTGAAGTCTTGGCCGACGCCGGGCCTTGCCCGTGAAGAACAAGTTTCGCGTTGGGCGTGTTGAAGAATTGCATGTTTGGTTTTCGAAGTAAAGGAATTATCTTTCATTAGCAGCAAGTCCCCGTACGGCCCACCACAACACCGCCGCCGTCAGGCCATCGGAAGACCGGATCTCGTTTTTGATGTCGTGCCCCTCCACATCGCCAATTTCCTTCGCGGATGGAATACTCGCTGCGGCTAACGACGGCGGTCCCCGTCCCCGATCACCAACGGCAAACATTCGACGCCAATGCGTTAGCGCGCATTTGGTTTGACAAGGTTTCCGTGTTTGGCACTACCTCCGCCGGGTTTTGCTGATAAGTTTGAACCGGACGAAACGCAGGTGGCGCTTGTGACTTCAAACCAATCCAGGGTCGGCAGCAAACTTTTTTGGCAACACGGGATCCGACCTGCGGGCCACACACGACTATTCCGTTCGACTAGCACTGGCTTTGTCCAATAAATTTCAACTTTACTCATTCATTTTCGGCTTTCGAGTAACTCGGAACCCCACGGAATTCATAAATCGCCTATTCGATCGAACAATCGATAAGACCGGCAAAAAAACACGCTTCACAAATCAGCCGACCAACGACTTTGAGACGTCTGGAGTTGCTTGGATTGATGCAATAAACAACCTTCGACCATCGACTTCGCCCCTGAATTCAAGACCTGATTCTTTCAGGATTTTCGTGGTTGCGAACGGTGGATTGGGAGCAAGTGGCAAACAGTCCACGATTTCGCCGCAATAACGCCAGGCTTTCGTGACCGATCAGCACCGGCAAATCTGGCACGCCCGAGCAGGATGGGGCAATTGCCCAAGTCAGCTGTGCAAAATTCCTTCCGCGTCGTCGATCAGCTTTTAGCTTCAACCGGCGTCGAATCGTCAGGTTTCCTTGGTGTAAATCGGTTTGGCCATTAGGTTCCTGTATCGTTTATCTTTACGAATTTACGATTAGCAAGGAAAAAAGCGGAAACCGTCAAATGATAAAGTTGGCGTAGTAGCTTGACCGCTTTTTTAGAATGAATGCGAGGGCTTTCCGCAGCTCAGCGTCGTGCCCCGGTTCAATCGTGAAGCCGACGGTGCCCTCGGGAATGCCCGAGCGTTGCCGGCGATCTCTTGGTACGACAGTCCCATTTTCTTCTTTTGAGTAAGAAAGATCGCACGCAGCTCGGATCAATCGCGGCGAGAGCTGCGAACGAGGAGGGCACGCTCGTCGAGCCCTCGATCGTTGATTTGTCTGGCTTGTCGTTGGTCTCGACCAGCAATTCGCTCGTTTTGCCGGTTGTTTTTTCACGGCGAAGGTGTTGCAGCGCTCGTTCGTGGCGCCGGATACCACCACGTCTCGGAACTTCGAGTCGTCCTGCTGAACTGCGATATTCGTTGAACGCTTGCAACGATGTTTGTTGGGTCAAAATCGTCGCATCCTGCACGCCGACCATCCCGAACCATCAAACGGAACACGCGATCCGACGTAATTTCGTAGACCTGCGCAGCGCAGACGGATCGCGGCCGCAAGCGGCTGCCACCGTGGGTCGGTTTCGATCGTTTCAGGCAAAATTGCGGTTCAAGGTTGCGGTCCATTGAACGCATTGTAACAATCATAAGTGGGGTAAACAGCGGACCGATTTGTGAGTGCCGCATGACAGCTCTCGTGAGACGGTCGAAAGCCGAATTCGTAAGTGGACGAGGTAACGAGTCCTCGCGCTGAGGGACTCGTTTACCTCGTCCCAACTAACAAAACATCGCCAGAATAACATCTGGTCGCGGCGATAACTTGATGTTGGAAGGCAGAGTTTTTGAGGGGCTGAATGCTTGGCTGTCATCCTGTGATGAATCCGACCGGCTCCGGTTGCCAAACGCCTAGGGCTCTCGTGGTTTCACCTCAATTGACTCTTTCGCCACGTCCATTGCATATCCCGGCGCGGTATTTGCACCCCAGTCGACCAGTCTTTGTGAAGCACCGGTCGGATTGAAAGGAAACATGGCGAAATGAGGATACAGAACCCTCTGATGGTTACGAAAAAAAGACAGCCTTTTGCCCTGACCGGCCAAGTCGCCGAAGCAAGCGGGGCGGTCTGTTTCGCGCTGGCCTTCCTCGCTGCCGCCCTCGTCCGCCGGGTTTAGCTCGTGCTCGTACGTGAGATGGCTCAACAAGTATCCATCGGCGGGCGGCATCGGCATGTTTCGCCCTGATGAAAGCCTATGTCGTTGATTGGGTTCGCGGTGATTTTCCGCGGTGAAAAGTTGTTCGCTCGCCCATCGTGAACCTTCCCGAACAGAGGGGCGAGCACGACGAAAGAACACAAGAACACGTGAACTATCTTCACAAAAAGAATTTGACCAATGACAACCGCGATCACGCCGCTTCCTTGGATTCAATCTTTGGATTCTCTGCCTCCTATTCCGTTGATCTTCGCTGATGACGGGCCCAGCGCGCGGATGCAAATGGATTTCCTTTGGATGTGGATCATCCTATTGCTGTGCTTTTACATGAAATCGGTAGCATGCTACCGCGGGCAGCGCGGCGGCGGGCCGCGACGACAACGAAGCGATCGCCGACGACGGCGTGCGAATGATCCCTGACAGTGAGCAGCCCAACGGCGGAATCGCAGTCCGTGATGGATATCCCGCGTGGCGAACGGCAGCATGGCAACCACTGTATCGCGGACGACTGACGAAACCGGCCGATGCAGGGCTTCCAGGCAACTCCGAAAGTGACTACCCCTCTTCGGCGAAGCGTCGTGCCCGTTGTTCAACAGGATGAGGAACTCGGCACGGCGAATCGTGCTGATGACAAAGATTCGACCGAAGAAGCGGTCTTGGAACGACCACGCGACTGTGGCTGCACTGGCTGTTGTTTGGCCTCACCTTTCTAACACAACTTGGCCGGGCGCATTGCACCAAGGTTGTCCAACCTGCTTGAGCAACCCGGGAGAAATCGCGCGGGCTTGGTAATTCCGCTTGGCCTGATGTTTGATCCTCGGCGTCCATGAACTGGGGCACTATTTCATGCTCCGCCACCTACGGATTGAAACGTCACCGACCGCCGTTTTTTCATTCCCGTTAACCCTTTCGCGTTAGGAACTTCGTGCTTCATTCAAATGAAGTCACCAAACAAGAACGCGGCGAGCGCTGTTCGACGTTGCCGTCGCAGGCCGCTGGCGGGACTCGTTATCGCGATACCAGGCGCTACTGATCGGTTTGCAACGACGCGAGGTATTGCCACGAATGCCGAAAGCAGCATCAGCGATGATGGGACAAGGGCACGTCAGCCGGATCGTCTTTGCTATTTGCGTTGATTTCCAAAATTGCCTTGGGCGATCCAACTTCAAGACGGGTATTTGCTGCAACTCAGTCCGCGCTTCCGTTTCGCGCCGGTTGGCTCGGTTTGTTAAGTCACTGCCCTGAACCTGATGCCGATCGGTCGAACATCGACGGCGGACACAATGGGGCCCGAGCGATGTTTCGGGACGGGCGTCGGCGAAACGATGCAGCAGTGTGGCCATGTGTCACTGTTCCTGCTGGCCATCTTCGTTTTGGCCCGACTGCTGTTCTTTGCATTGTTCATCTACTCGTCGCTGGACCGGGAACACCAACGCTTAAGACATCACACCGCATCAGCCCCGGTCGTCGTTGCTCGGTTACGCAACCTTCGTGATCCCTGGCGTTGATCTTAATTTCCGCTACCCGACAAATTCTGGCAGCG
>Ga0163217_1022410_pt1 | contig 10142 bp, 13 predicted proteins | sample SynspAceP_FD_185933 | JGI IMG/M metagenome (GOLD analysis project Ga0163217, IMG submission 185933) | Saline lake microbial communities from Ace Lake in Antarctica - Synechococcus sp. Ace-P (PacBio error correction) | ecosystem: Environmental > Aquatic > Non-marine Saline and Alkaline > Saline ...
TTTGTGAATTCGTTTCGTCATCACGGCGATGGGCGCCCGTTGGTTGGCCCCACTAGGATTCCACCGGAGCGGCGTGTGGAACTAACTCCAGCAACCCACGCGGCTAGGAATCCGCATCACGCGATTTTCAAGCGTCGAGCAGCAGGGCCACCGCGCGGCATGGGGCGGCGCGACCCCGCGATATCCCTGTGGAGAACCGCACGATATGCGGCTTCAAAGACGAATTCTGCGTCACCTGCATAGCTGGCCGCCAATCCCATCAAACGACGGCCGAGAAACAGCAACAGCCAGCAGCACGCCAGCCGCACCGCATAGACCGCCAGAGCTGGCCAACCGCGACCACCGTCAATGCCCGTAGCCAGCAACCCACTGGCCTTCAATTGGTGGCCACTCTGGTCTGAGATTGATGCGCGGTCAAAAGTTGTCAACGCTTTGCATGGCAACCCCGGCCTGATTTGGTTTTCTTGTCAGTGAACCAATACCTGGTCATTACGAGATCAATGAAGCGTGATTAGTCCCATAGACAATTAATTGTGGACCCCGAGCCAGTGAACTTCCACAATCTATAGCTATCAGCATAGGTGCGGGCTCACCCTCCCTTGCCGCGCAGTAAAACTGTCAAGCAAGAGAAGCGAATATCACCCACGGCGGCAGCGTGGTTCTAGTTTCCGCTCCGTCAACGTACGTAAAACACGAAGCGGTGAACTATATTGCATTCCAAGTCGCCTGCAGCGCAGGACGACATGCTCCATTTGAATGCGGACGACAGGCAAGAGCGGCTGACAACACGGTGCCTAGTAAAGCGCGCCAAAGGCTAAAAGTGCTTGAGACCAGATATCCCCACTCTGCCACCCATTCAAGCCTGATGCGATCGTCAACGCTGCCCTTTAAAGTGCTAGTCAGAAACTAGACTTACCGTGTGTTTAATATGCCAACTCGGCACCAAGTGCAAAGGATCTTGACCAACGCAGCCCACCGACGATTACGGGGATCAAATTGCCTGGTCAACATATCACACGCTCATTTATAGCTGGCCGGTGAGGGTCGCTCTGTACAGCCCTTGACGCCCTTTCTGTGGACAGTCGACGGTATGCCTCCTTCTTACGCGGCAGACGTGCAATAAGGACGGTGGGCATCATCTTCGACGCAGCAGTTTCAGAAGCATGTGGTCCATTGCAGCGTTATCTGTACTGATAGGACGGGTCGCGCTGGCACCCGCAGAGCCAATTAACCCATTTGTAAGCCTGACGAAACGCGCCTTCACACATGGCTCAATTTGTGTCGATCCTGAGACGAAGGAACCTCGAAATGAACACTCTCTTTCTCCCCCCCGTGCCGCCGTTTACTGGCTGCGGCCTTGGCCATCAACCTCGGCGGTACGCTTGCAATCCCAGCCGGCGTTTGCGTCACCGGCTGCGCTATGCCGATCTGGTCGAAGAAATCTCGCCCGCCGTCGTATTCCATCGAGGCTGACAGGCCCGCCCCGCGGAACTAGCCAACGCGCAAGTGCCAACTGCCGAGCATGCCCGAAGAACGTGCGACAAAACGGTTTGAACAACTGATGCCACCAGAGGGCCGATCCAGAGTGCGCAGTCCGATGCACGGCTTGCTCAGTTTTCATCGTGGTCCAAGGACGGGGCATTAGGACAACAACCACGTTGTCAGGGCCGATACCGTAAGGCTCAAAGCTCGCCGACGGGCGCAGCTTTGATGCAACGTTTGTCGCAGCGACAGTGCGACCGAATAACGCCGTTTCTCCCAAGTCGAAAGCGACGTGACCTGCCAGCTGTCAAATTACGGGTCGTCCGATGACAATCGCCGTCGCGACGAAGGTCGTCGCTATGGCAACACCTTTGTCTGGCCGGCACTGGTCACCACTGGCAATCCATTCTCGGCCAAATCGCGCAAATATCAATCCGCGGGCCCCCATGACAGACTTCATCCAGACGAGACCGCACATCACCGAGGCCCACTCGGCGGCCGCTCTGTTCACAACCGCAGGCCGAATATTTGGCGTGAACACAGCGAATCCTGTCAACCGTGATGGCGGGTCCGTGGGCATCGGCTTTTCTGTGCCTCCGATCTGTGCAGCCATCGTGTGCCGAGCCTGTCCGACGACGGCGAGATCATCCCGTGGCCTGGCTTGGCGGCAGATCCGCCGTATACGGCAGGAGGTGCAAACAGGGTTTGGGTCTATGACGCCCCGAAGAGGTGCCGTGATGAGGGCCCATTCGCGATGACGAGCCCCGCCAAGAAGCCGGCCTGAGAAAGGCGATATCATCCTGTCCTTCAACGACACAGAGATCAAAAGAGCTGCGGGACCCCTGACCTCGTGCGGTCGCCCGTAGACCTGATTATCATCCAGAAGTCAAGAAGCCAGATTGTGGTTGTTCACTTTCATTAAGGGCAAAGAAGTACGCGCGCTGGTCACCGATAACAGTGCTACGGCTCTCGCGGATCAAAAGGCGTAAACCTTTTCCAGCAAGCTTACGGGATCGTTCCCTTCTGGGAAGTCTACCCCGCCCGCGCTGCCATCAACGCGCCGGTGCGGCACCACTAACGTCGCCCATGGTGCGGCAGATCACCTCCCGGCGGGCGAACCGTCGGGGGATTTCGTTAGTTGATGCCGAACCGGCCTTAGAATCGTCCGCCTCGACAGCGCCAACGCAGATTGCGGACGTCAGGGTAACGGGATTGCCGTCTGCAAGACGGGTATCTGTCCACGCCATTGCGCGACCCATCATCGTCGATGCGTCTGCAAGACACGTTCCCCATGTCGGACAGATTGCCGGGATGCCGAAGCTGTCGTTGAAAGTCCTGCACAAAGGCACGAACCGTCAAAGGCGCGTCGATCCCCAGATACCCCGCGCGGCGGTCGCGCACCGTTCGCGATCTCAGTCTTCGTTCAGGTCCACACAGTGGGGCAATGCAAGCCGCGTTGGTGGCGCCGTGATGCGTGGTGAACACCACCGCGCCATCGGTGCTCATGGCGTGGATCGCACCCAGACCTTTCTGGAAGCACGTTCGCCCCACATCGGCCGTCCGCCGCCATCACGCGCACGGCGCTTCGAGTCGGTGCCGTCCCGCATAGGCGCGTGCAGAAATCGATGACTCCAGCACCCCATGCCTTCTAGCTGCGATGCCCTCGACATGGGGTGAAATACGGGCTGCTAAACGCCCATCGAACAACATGGGGCAAGGCATCAGTCCCGTGCCTGCGGTGATACGTTGGGCATGCCCACCGTCAGCTCGGGTCCCGGGCAAATACGACACTGGGCAGCACTTTGGGGTGGAAGATGAATCTTTTGACGTGGGTGTTCGAATTGGTCAGCACCGGACCCGCGCGGCCCACTTCGGACCCTGTACCGCGGTTGTGGGTAACGGCGAATGATCGCGCGATGGCGGTCCGCGTCGGCACGCGTCCACCAATCGCTCCACAACCTCGTAAATCCCATACGCCGCCGCGACTGCCCTGCCAGTAAAGGCGACCATCTTGCCCAAATTCCAGACCGATCCGCCGCCAAAGCGATCACGCCGCTCATGCCGCCCTCCGCGGTAAGACCCTTCAGGCCCTCTAGATTGATCTCGCGGTTAGCGTCCCACTTCGAAAACATTGCGCGAACCAAAGCCAGCGCGGTCAGAGGTTCCAGCGTGCGGGTCGTGATCTCCAACGACGCAGCCCCTTTGTCCCGTCACCACAAGCGGATTTTTCACCCTGGCCACGCAGGCCTCTCCGATCTCGGAATGCGGCCTGCGACCAAAGCGGTGGCGGTGGGTAAGGACCAGATTTTTGCAGTGCCATAAGGATCAAGCCTTTTCTCAGTGGTAAAGATTTGGACGCGTCAAGCGCCTGATGACCGAAGGCTCCAGAAAGGCCCGCCCCTGCCCGGATGTCTTGGCAGCCGTCCAGCACAGGCCGGAATCCAGTAATGCGCAGCGGTTCAAATGAACCACGTTACCGGTTTCCAGCTGCGCAACCGATGGCGGTCAGCACGTCCGCGTCCTTGGTAAAGATCGCGGCGGTCAGCCGAATCTGGCAATCATTCATCAGCGCGATTGCTTCCGGCGCGTCCTAGACGGCATGGAAATGCCCACCGAACAAGGGCCAAAGCGTTCGTCGCGCATCACGCGCATATCATGGGTACGTTTGTCAAATCGCGGCGTGAGTTACGCCCCGCCGTCATCGGCCACAAACGTGTCGGATTAGGTGTGGCACCTGGCGGCGACGGCCTCGGAAATCGGGCACGGACTTCGGCGGCGAAAACGCACGTTGGCCATGGGGCCGTGTCTGTGGGTCGTATCGCAGCGGATTCCGAGCTCACCGCGTTGACCCCAAGCCACGCTTTCGACAAACGGCATCAAACAGCTTTCCGGTGACATAAATCCGTTCGATCCGCAGCAGCATGCCCCGCGTTAACATCGCCCCGTCCCATCAACCCGTCAACGGCAGCATCGAAATCTGCGTCAGCACGCACATAGCCGGGTCTTTGCCCCCAGTTCATCGCGACGGGGTTGAATGGTGCCTGCGGCTGCGATCTCCATCGCTGTTGGCCGCCCCCGATAGAGCCGGTGAAGTCACAAAGCCCGAACTGCCGTTCAGTCGAACAGGGCCGAGTCGTGTCCGTGATCCTAGAAAAAACGTTCTGGAAGAACCTCGTCCCGGGGATTCCGGCCGCGTAGAAAAGCCTCTGCTAGCGCTCGCCGCTTTCAGGGTTGGCGTGGCATGTTTCAGCACCACGCGCGTACCCGCAAACAATCAAAGCTGGCCGCGACCGTGTTGAATCGCCGCATATAAGGGTAGTCCACGGGGCCACCACCAGCACACAACGCGCGCCTCGCGGGTGATCTTGGGGTGGCTTTTGCGCTGTCTCATCAACGATCGTGGGGGCCAGCCCCGCCTTTTCCGCGATGTCTGGACCATGGTAGTTCCCGCGTTCGGCAAAGCTCGTTAACTTCGCCGCCTATAAGCGGACGGGAAACGGCCCATTTGATGTGCCAGTTCCTGCGCCCATCGTCAGTGAGTTTTGCCACTTCCGCATGGCCGCGCGGAACCAGTGGATACGGTCAGCCAAGCTAGCGCCCCCATGCCGACTGGTTGCGCGCGCTGGCGCGGCGCAGACACGCGCTGCCGCATCCAGCGACAGGACCGGACGTTCAAAAACAGTAAACCGATCCGTCGATCGTGAGATACACGTTCAGAGTGTTTGGCATGGTTGTTATAGCTACTGCTCAATCCGTCGGTTGATTTCACCCATCGTCAGACCGTTGTCGTATCCTCCTGCTCAAATTCGCGCGCGGTGTAGTGGTCAACCACGTCGTCGCCCAAAGGGCCTCGCGCAGCAATGGCAAAAGAGCTGGGGCATGTTTGGTCTGCGGCGCGCAGTGGTCGCAGGGGAAATTTCAGTGACGTTGAAAATTCCTCATAGGCGTCGCCTTTGTCGGCTCTTGCAAGGGCAAGCTTTTTCTCAATGCCTTGAGCCCGCCGCCAACAGCACGCCCTGCGCCAGATAGGGCAGATCAGAGCCCACCGATGGCACATTCGACGCGAATACCTTGTGCCATCGCCACACACAGACGGGAACCCGCGGTGCGATTATCAAACGGACGCAGACGGCTTGTCGGGGCAAATGGTGCCCTTTGGTCAATACGGCGTGTAGCGTTGAATGTACGGGGCGGGAAAAGAAAATATGTGATATTCAGGGGCGTAGGCGGATCGACCGTGCCATGAAATGCTGCAACTTCATTTGCGACATTCTCCCCAGCTTGGCCTCCTTGTCATAGAACCGCCGTGCGGCCGTGCCTTTCCAAAGCGACAATAGCACAGGCCGGACGAGCCGACCTTATCCGCCGACCACTGGGCAGGAACGACGCAGCAGAACCCCTGCTGAATGGCGATCTCTTCAGGCCGTGCTTTGGAGATGTGTGTGATCGGCAACAGGCAGCGCGTCGGCGAAGCGGGATGTTCAGCTCTTGCTGGGCCGATTCGGCCTCGGCCCTTGTACATTCAATCGGGAAAAAGCCAGCGCCCCCAAGCTGGTTGCGCAGCGGCTGCAGAAGCTCCTCTTGGTGGTCTGGAACAGCAGTAGTCTTCGTTGTGACCGTTCAGCGGCACGGAGGTTGGCCGTAATTTCTCCTTTTTGCAGGGTGCGGTAGTCCGCCTTCGACAAAAGAAGCTCGAAGCTCGGCTCGCCATCGATCGCGTCAAGCCATCGCAATCGCCAGACGGGCATCGCTTTTGCCAGATGGCGCCGCCGGCCGAATGGGGCACGGGTTCATGGGGCTCCGTGTGATCCAGCAATCGCCAAGCCACCACCACGGTGTGTCCAATGCCACGGCGTACATGTGCACATGGTTCGACAGATTCGGGGGCGCGGAGCACATAATCGCCATATGCGGTTTCCCACTGTCCGAAAGGTCAAAGCCCTCGGGGCGTGGGGACATCACCAAGATCGGTGCCGCCAGCAATAGTTTGCAGCAGTGTGTTTCCGCTGTGGGAATGGGTCGATAAAAATCGTGACGTGAAAACGCTTGCCCATGAGGCGGGCCCGCATGCAACGCAGTGCCACGAGCCACTGGTATCGCACCTCGCCTTTTGCGGCCAGGTCTTGTAGCGTTGGTCGAAAGTAAGATTGTTGCCATTCTGCAAAGCGTCCCTTTTGATGTGAGGGGCGGCACAAGTGCCCGCCCCGAAGTTCAGAATGTCAAACTAGGCTCAGCCGAAAGTATAGCGGCGGGGCGCCGCTTTCCGAGGATGACGTGTTTATAGTCGCGGAAAATCTGCAGCGATTTGGCAGCTGTTTCGCCTCTTCCGCCATTTCGTCCCAGAGTTCACGGCGAGCTTCCCTCGACCACTCCATCCTTTCTTGCGGCACGATGTCATTCCAGCTTTTCACCTGGACGCGGCGCAGCGCCTTCGCCGCCCCAGTACCTACTGTTGCGATAAGGTGGTGGGGTCGGCCTCGAAATCGCGAGTCGGGATCTGCTTGAGGTGAGTCTGGCAGCTCTTGCCCATTTTTCGGCGTTGCAAAGAACGAGCCCGAGTTCCACGCACCAGAGATGTTATGGTAACAGAAGTATGTTGGTCACAATCGGCCCAGCCCCAAAGGTAGTCTTTGCGGTGATGCCCGAGACCACGCCAGCCGTCCAGCTCGCCTGTCTGAACCGCGACTTCGGCGTCTTCGGTACGGATGTTGATCCGCACGACACCAAATTGCGATAAAAAAGCGGGCCCGCTTGTCGGGGAAGCGTATAAAGCTTGAGCCCGTCCAAAATTCGGCCAGCGGATTTGATGCGCTTGCACGGTGTTGAGTTACAAGGGTCCTGCCCGCCGGATAGCCAATGCACGCCGACCTGGCGGTATTTCTCGCGCCAGATGTCTGCCAGAACCGTATTGATTGAACAGCACCGGCACGTCGAGCCGCGTGTTGCGTTGCCTGAACGGGAATATCCCTGCCCGAAAGACCTGCACAGGTTTCGGCGGACGGCCATGGAGCGTCATCCCGATCACTGCCGTTCGATGGTACCGCGCTGTGCAATGCTTGGAAAAAGCCGCCCGTGGGGACGATCTGGTGCCCGCATAGAAACAATTCGATCTCAAGCTCGCCTTGTGCCGCTGGGCGTTGATCGCGTCGATGGCGGTTTCGGTCACCTCTTCACCCGAGCGCAGAACTCCCGCATAGGGTCTGGAACGCCAGCGATGTCGGCTCTTGGGTCGTGGCGCAGGTATCGACGGGGCGGCAAGGGTCGCAGGGCGGCAATGGGCGGCACCTTTCAGAAACTTACGTCTCGTTTGTCAGTCTCATACTCCTTGTTTGGGTTCGGTTGAAACGGGCCAAAGTTGCTCTGCCACTTTGGTTGGTAATGCTTATTTTCGCGTAGACATAGTTCAGGCAGCAAACGGGCCGATCCTGCGGAAAGATCATGAGAATCCGCGAGCGCCAGTAGCCCATCGACGCCATACAAAGGGAAAGTCGACCGGTAAATGTCCGCGAATTCGTGATCTCTGGCGGGGGCCACATGGCGCGCATCAGAAACATGGTTAATACGTAGCCGAAGGGCGGCGTCCTATAGGCGATCTGGCAAGTTGATCGTATAAAGCCACCCATAACGACAACCAACACAAAACCGAGTGCGCCAACCATACGGCACATAGAGCGGGGCCAGATTACCAGAGGCCGTGTCATCCAGAAAACGTCCCATAAACCAAAACGCAGCTGCATGAGGATCAAAATCACCCAACCGGGTTAGGCCCCATTTGTTCCGGTAAACAGGCTTCATCGCTTGAACCGCCCCCAGCCGTCAAACACCGGCGCCAACAGCCAAGGCCGCGAGGATGATCCACTGAACATACAGGTGATCGCAAGGGTCTGGCGCTACCGAGTTTTCAAAGACGGTGGCGCTGTCATCTCCGCCCCTTTCAGCACAGCCGCAACCAAAGGCGGCGATAGCCCCAATGGCAGAGCTTTCGACCCGAGCGAGGTCGCATCCTGTCACAACGGGCACCATCATCACGGCCAAAATCACCCACGGCAAGCAGGCCCGCACGCAGCAGTACCGCAGCTTTCAGGCCAGCCCACATCGCCGTGTTTTCCCTCGCAGATAGCGCCGCCCCAGCTAAGGGTTCATCCGGCAGCGAATGGCAATATAGAGATGAAACATCGTGGCCATGCATCAGCCCCGGAATCGCCGCCCTCCAGCCAACAGCTGACCACGGCTGTCGCGCGATCATCGCATACAGCACCAGCACGACCGAGGGCGCACGAGAATGCCAAGGGCTCGACCCTGCCTGAATGACCCCGGTCACCATCACTTGTCATAGTTTCGCTTCAAACAGCTCGGGCAGCGCAATTGTTTCATATCCGATCGCCATGCCCGAGCCAACCGACAGCCGTTCATGGCGGTAAATTTCACACCATCAGCCGCGATCGTTCCGATGGCCAGTCCGCCGCGCATATTCCGCCGCATCCCACACGGAAACTTTATACTATGATCGTGCGCATATTTCTACTTTCCGACAGCACATATCCCATGAAAGATAAACATCGGCAGGGTCATGCAACGGGTACCCGCGCATCAGTTGGATCCGCGGCAGAAAACCCGATGTCATAGCCGCGCCGGTCGCCCCACAAAAAGAGGGCGGCCATCACCGCGACAAAGCCCGATCGCCCCGAAACACGCTGCCCTCCCGTCAGCAACAATCAGCATCATGGTCGAAACATTAGAATGGCGATCAGCTCATCAGGGCAATCGCCGTGTGTCCTCTGCGGATTTGAGGAAAGGAATCCTCTGAACAGTTCAGAGGACAGCTTGAAGCAATTAAGTGGATGCCCTGATTGCCATGGTCACTTTGACCGTCACATATATGGGCCGGCACGCGGTTGCGGGTGCTGCGCTCGCCCCCGTATTTTAAAAGGAACATTCGTGACTTCGATATCTGCCCCAACAGCCAGGATCACCAGATGACCAGCAGGAACAATACCAGGTGGATGCAATCGTCCACGCCTTTTGCGGGGGTCCCAGCTCGGCAAAATAGGTCCATTCCGCACATTCGCGTCCCGATCGCAGCGCGAATAGGGCGCCAAGGATGTAAATATCCCCACCATCAAAACTGCGCCATTTTCCAGCGTCCAAAGCTGTGGCGAGGCAAAAGGTCTTGTTATACGACGACCACAGCAGGATTCCCCATAAGGACGAAAATGCCCGTAAATCGTGATCCGGCCCAAGGCCATAGTTTAAAGCGTCCACTACCGCGAATGTATCTGCGCATCGCGTTCATTGTTCGGTGCCCTCGCTGTCGGGACGGGAAAGGCTCGGGTCCGGCTCCGGGAAGAATGGCCCTGCCATGGCCGCGCCTTTTCTGGCGTATCAATCAGATCATTGCGGACTCTCGATCATGCACGGCCGGTACAAAGACCCTGCGTTCGACACATGTTTTTTCCAGAGTATACGGTCACGCCACCCGTCTGTCGCTGGCATAGGGGTTCGTTCAGGCGCCGAGCATAGGCGCCCGCCGCCTGTTCGAGCCGCCAAGCAACGCCTGCGTGCCGCGGCAGGTTGAGTGTGGTAATAGAACCGCCAGTTCGACGGCGCGGTTCGCGCCGTGTATTAGACCGGCGTAAAACTGTGGATCGTTACCAACACTG
>Ga0163217_1035978_pt1 | contig 10142 bp, 10 predicted proteins | sample SynspAceP_FD_185933 | JGI IMG/M metagenome (GOLD analysis project Ga0163217, IMG submission 185933) | Saline lake microbial communities from Ace Lake in Antarctica - Synechococcus sp. Ace-P (PacBio error correction) | ecosystem: Environmental > Aquatic > Non-marine Saline and Alkaline > Saline ...
AGAGAGATGGGGATGAAGCTTGGTCCCCCCATTCCAGCTTTGCGAGGGGCCCTTCTGAGAAAACCCTGCTTTCGCTTAAATCCCAAAACGCTTCCCTTGAAGCTTGTGATTCAAGAAAAACCCCCCCCCCCTTAAGCCCCTGAACGGCAAACTTCGTTTTTTTTCCGCTTTTTTTGTTTGACGGGCTTTTCCGCCCTCCCGCCGCTGCCGCCTGGGGCTTTCACCGCCCGGTTTTTTGCCCTGGTTTTCGCCGCCGCCGGCCTTTTCAATCGCCCTTCCCCCCTTTCGTCCTCGGCCACCCTGGCTGGACCATTCGGGCAAATCGGTTTGGGGTGGGCCGATCGCCGCCCGGGTGGCCCCAGCCTGATCCGACCTGACCGGTAAGCGGCAAAGCCTCAGCGACAGGGTGTTTTTCCGCGGGCTTTCTCTGCCCTGGCTTCTACATCGGGACCGGCCGTTTTGGATCTTTGCTCAATCCCGGTGGGCAGCGGAAGGTTGAGCCTCACGCCCTTCGTTGGCCCCTGCTGGTGGCCCTTCGAGGGGGTGATTTGGACTGGCCGCCGCCGCGCCAGCGCCGTTCCCGGCTCGGGGTCCTGGTTCTTATTGATGGGCTGATCACCACCTTGCTCGGGGAACTGCTGGTTGCCCCAGTGGCCCAGCGACAGCCTCTGGGCCCTCGCCACGCTGTTCGGTGTGGCCCTGGCGCTCTCGGCCGTGAAATCTGTTTAACGTGCGCCAAGCCCTTCGGCTGCAGAGGCCGCTTCAACCCAGTGAAGGTTCCGTTTCCTGTCAGCAGCCCATTTTTTTTTATTCTTTTCCTGCGCGTCCCACCAGCAGAAGGCACCGAGCCAAGCGGCGCCAAGGAGCAGGGCAATCTGGATCACCGCCGCTCCCATCCATTTTCCTGGAGGTCATCTCGGCGACAGGGCCCAGAGGGGCGAGGGAAGCAAAGCAAGGATCCAGCTGCAAGGGCGGCTACCCACAGTCTGCGGGAGTGGGCTCATTCGCCCGATGGCCAGGGCCTCCGGAACGGCGGGGGTCCGCCACCCCAGGCTGCCGCCTTCGGCAGGGCCTCAACGAAATGGGCAGAGCCCATGCCCGTGATGGCTGCAAACTGGTGCCCAGGTTTTGCAGCACCGCAAGCCTGTCGGGGCTGAAGGCCCTGCTCGTGGCTGAGCTGATCGGGCCAGAGCTGCTGTGGATCCGGCTGGTGGCCCGGCCTTGAGGCCCCAAGGTTTGAGGCCGTGCTCGAGGCGAATTAAGCAGCACCTCAGCACGATGGTGATGATGCGGCTGGCCACCCGGGCTGGCCGGTGGCCAGGAGTGGCCCGCCGCGTCGGTCAAGCACCAGCGTGGGCGCCATGCGAGGAGAAGCGGCTGTTTTTGCCCGGCGCGAATTCGCGTTGGCCTTCCCTTGCACCAGGCCGAAGGCGTTGGCACGCCGGTTGGCCGTGAGTCGTCCATCTCGTTGTTGAAGCAGGAAACCGGCTCCGGGCACACTCACCCCATTGCCCGAAAGGTGCGAAGTTGAAGTGTGGTGGTGGTGGCCACCAGGCCTGCCGTCACGGTCGATCACCGAGAGGTGGGTGGTGTTGGGGCTTCCTGGAGGCCCGGTGCCTGTGGCGAGGGCTGCAGGGAGGGGCGTATGGCGGTTGAGCTGGATGCGGGCCCGTTGGCGGGAGGCGTAGGCGGAGCTGAGCAGCTTTCTCCAGGGGCATCGCCACGAAGCGGGGTCACCGCGGCAGGGCGTTGCGATCCAGGTAGGCCAGGTTTCATGCTCCCCTCAAGTGCAGGCTGGCGGCGCTGTTGAGCCCATGGCCGCCAGATCGAAGCCCTCGACATGGCGCAGCAGCTGATCAAGGTGACGCCCCCAGAGCTGGGGTGGCGCATGGTCGATGACGGCATGGCGCGCGCCAAATCACCGGATCAGCGGAGCCCATCGCACCTGGCGCGGTAAGCGCTGAGGTCGCGGCAGTGATCACCCGCCTTGGGGGGCCTCACGCATCAGGGCCACCAGCTGGTCCCGCCACCGGCCCGGCGTAGAACGCCTCTTCCCCTTCGCGGGCGATGCGGCCGAGGGTGGCGGCCAGCAGGCGCTGGCGCAGCCGATCACCGGGCGCATAGGCCAGACCGCCGGGCTTTGAAGAACAGCTGGGCTGAGGTGGGGTCGGCCTTGGAGCCGTGGGGGCCGCCGCCTCAAGGAAGCCCGCTAGCTCGTGGCTGACCACGATCCATCTTTGGCCAGGGCGATCGCAGGGGCGATTACGGCGGCGAGCGCGCAAGGCGGTCCGTAGCGGCGCTGGGCAGCACCAGCCGGCCACTGGTGCCAGGCAACGCCGTGCTCAGCAGGCTGCGGGTGGCCTTGAGGCGGATCCACCGATCCATCGGCAGCAAAGGAAGAGATCGGCCCGGGCAGCCCAGGGGGCCTTTCTCCCGGAAATTTGATCGTCACCGCCCGCGCCCCGTCCCACCGGTCTCCCCCTCCAGCAGGGGCTCTCCTGCCGTTGCCGTGTCGGGCCGCCACAGCACCATGAAACGCCGCCGCCGATGTTGGCCGGCCCTGTGGGCAAGCGATCACCGCCAGGGCGAAAGGAGGTGGCCACCGCGGCGTCCACGGGCATGCACCCGGCGCAGGATGTCACGCCCTACCCGCGCGCTCAAGCTTCCTGGCTCGCCACCATGCCGCCACTGGAGCGCACCGGCGAAAAGCGGCCTCCGCCTTCCTTGCGCACGTTGGCGCTGGCCAGAGGTGTCAGCAGCAGGCCCGCTCCCGCAGAAGCACTTCGCCAGCAGGCCCGCAACTCAGAAGGCCCAGCCCGCTGTTCAGGCCTTGCATATGCCACCGGCCACCGGGAGTTTCGAATGATCAGTCCTGTCGCCGGCCTCCACGGCCAGCTCAATGCTGCCACCCAGCTCTGCTCGCGCCAATCGGCGCCGATCCAGCGGTTGCGGCCCGGCTGGCCAGGACCAGCGCCCGGCGGCAGGCCGAAGGGCGCCCACTGGCGCTGAATCTCGGAGAAGGATCGCAGCGGTCATCGGCCTCGAAGAAAGCGGATCTCCCCGACCACCCCGTCGCCACCGGCCAACGGCCGCTGCCACGCTGCCCCGCCCGCAGGGCGACGATTCCAGGCGCACCGGAAAGCGTTTCCTGCAGGATTTCGGGATCGGTGAGGCGAGAAGTTGGTCATTGGCTCTGCAACGGCCGAGGCCGCGGCAAAACCCCACTCCATCCAGCTGGCGGCCGCGCCGCAACCAGCCCGCAGATCGCTCGTAGTACTGGTGGCGGCTGTCGCCCGAAGCTGAGGTTGTTTCAATCGTGCCTGGGCCGCGGCCATCACGCCGAGCGCTCCAACAGGGCGTTGGCGATCGCCTGGGAGGTTCGACGTTTGCCGGCCACCACGCGGCCTCTGGCCCCGGGTGGCAGCAAGGGAAGCCGGGCGGCACGATCAGCTGCCAGCGGCCTGTAGTGCAGCCGGCGTTGAGTGGCAACCTCTTTCCCCACCAGGCAGCGAAAACACGTAGAGCACCACTGCCTGGTGATCGCCAGGGGCGCGTTGCGGTTTCCGCCATCCTGGCCGGATGTGCCGCTGAAGTCGATCACGGCCGGCGCGCGCGGCGATCGATGCGCACCGCCCTCAATCATCAGGCCGCCATCGAGGGGGCAAGGCGACTGACCCGAAGTGAAGGCCGATCGATCACCTGCCGTACCGCCTCGGCGCCGTTGTCCTGAACGTGGGCCATTAGCCCGCCGCACCACCCCCAGCCCCTCGCGCTTCAGCCAGGGCTTGCAGCAGCCCGGCGCCCAGGCTGGTTGGCGCCACTGGGCCTGCAGGTCGGCCAGGAGCTGCTCGGGATTTGCGCACTGGCCAGGGGCCAGCCGCCAGCCGCCGCCGCCAGTCATACGGCCAGGAGTTTGCCCTGGCGGCAACAGCGGCACATTGTCGAGCAAGCAGCCCTCCTGCTCCAAGCGTTTGGGCCTTGAAGGGGGGCAATCGAACCTGGGGTGATCCCGCCCACATCGGCCGTGGTGGCCGCGAGAGGCCAGGAAGAAAATCAAGGGAGTTGGAAAAGGGCTGCTCGTTGCCGTTTGCTATTGCCATTTTTTTTGGCCCCCCCCCCCCATTGCCGTCCCGCTGTGAACACCGGTGGTGGATCACGGTGAGATCGGGCAGGTGGGTACCGCCCGTGGCGGGGTGGTTGGCAAGTAACTGATCCATCGCCGGGCCGCAGCGCTGGATGGTCGCCGCGGCGCACCGCCGCCAGCAGGCCGGCGACGCTGGCCCCCATCGAGCCCAGATGCACGTGGGATGTGTGGTGGCATTGGCCACCAGCTCGCCGGCCCCGTCAAAGACAGCGCAAGGAGAAATCCGAGACGCTCGCGATGTTTTCACTCGAGCGGGCGCTCTGCTGGAGCCGTAGCGCCAATCTGCTCGGCCACCGCGCGAAGCGATGGTTTGAACAGCTCCAGGCTGACCGGATCGCGGCCCTCGGAGCCCGATGGGCCGTGTGCATCGCCAGGCCGCTTCGGTGTGGGTCAGCACAGGATCTCGCCCGGCTGCAGTTCCGCCTCAGCCAGGGGCGAGCACCAGGCTGCGTTGGCCTCCACCACCAGCGGCCGGCCGCGCTCAGCCGCGCTGCCGGCGGCAATCCTCGGCGACGGTGCAGGGGGAACGTCGTGCCCACTCGCCTCCCCAGTAGAGGCGGAGGGTTGGTCTTTTGCCCCTTTGCGGCGAGGCGGATGGAAGGTGGGCGACAGCTTCCCGGTTCGGGCCCGGGTCCACCAGCTCCACCAGCAGCCACTCACCACCAAGATCCGGAACCTTCTGGCCCGTCGCCCTCGGGCCAATGGCCCGGAAGCGCTGGCGATGGGCCCGCTCGAACGCCTCCGCCGCGGGGCCGGCGCCGCAGCCAGGGCAACGCAGGGTCAGCTCACTGGCGGCGAGCCGCACCCCAACACTGAACTCGGCCTGGGGGCGGGATTCGCTTCCAACCAGCGCGGCGCTCGCTGCCGCAGCGTGCCACCAGCGCCGCATCGGGGGTTTCACGCACCACCTCCTCGCCCAAGCAGCCGGCGGTCGCCAGGCGATGCCATTAAGGCCGAGAGCAGCTCCGGCCCGGGGATGGAGCCAGCAAGCCGACGGATGCCCAGCCGCTGGGCGAAGGGGCAAGGCGTGCTTTGGGCCGCCGGCGCGCGTGCTAAACCAAGGTGGCACCGCGGATGTCATGGGCCCGCGCTTGGATTCTGAAATCCGCCTGATCGCTTCGGCCATCCGGTCCGTTGGGCGGATCGCCAGGGCTCCTTCGGCCAGGGCTTCAAGGCGTGCTCGCCCGTCCCGTCGCCAGGGCGACCCGCTCGGCCAGCTCCTCGAACAGCTGGCTTCACCAGCTCCGGATCGGGCCCGCTGATCTCGCCGGGGCGAACACCGCCGGAAAGGCCCGCCGGCTGCAGTGCGGCCCAGCAACAGGATTGGCGTCGGTGATGGTGAAGCGGCCCGCCGCGGCGGTAGCAACGCCGGGCCTGGATCGCCCGGCCGGGGGCCGGCCCACCTGCAATCGCTGGCATCGAAAGTGGAGCCGCGAGCCACCCCGGCCGCCACGGTGTGGATCGGCAGTCGTTTTCCGCCTGCAGGCGAGACCGGCGATCTCCGTCTCCTCCAGCCGCTCCAAGCCAACTTCCTCTGCAAACGCCATCGTCCACGTCCATCTTCACTTCCCGGCCGGCGGCCTCGGCATATGGAACACATCGGTGGAGGTGCCGCCCATGTCGAACCCGACGATCGGCGTGGACCCGCCCGCCCAGCTTGACGGCGGCCCACCAGGCCACCGGCGGGGCGGAGAGGATCGTGTCCTTGGCGCAGAGCAAGTTCCGGGGCGATCAACTCCCCGCTCGACTGCTCACCCGCGGCGCAATGGCGGCCAGCTTCGCGTTGCAGCCGCTCCAGATAGGCCGCCAGCCAACCGGGGCGACGGCAAGGGCCCCTCGACGAAGGGGGGGGGAGGTCCTGGGGGCGGGCAGCAGGCGGGGCCGCAGGCCCACCCCGGTGGGAGAGCACCACCTGGTGGAAGTTGAAGCGCTGCAGCCAGTCGACCAGCTGCCGCTCCTGGCGGATGGCGGCAAGCTGTGCAGCAGGGCAACGGCGCAGCTGCTTGATTCCGCCGGTCCGGGCCTGGCCTTGATCGCCTCCTCCAGCTCGGAATCGAGCCGCAAGGGGGCGTTTTTCCCTGGCCATCGGCCGCCAGCCGCCCCTTCACCTTCCAGCACCTGCGATACAGGGGGAGCCGGACGCTCGAATGCCAAGGGCACAGATGGGGCGGTGCTGATTCGCGATCCAGAGCGCATCGGCGGAAATCCGCGCGTTGATCAGCAGCAGCGTCGGGGCGCCCTGGCCCTCCAGCAGGGCGTGGTGGCCACCGTGGTGCCCAGCCCGCACCTCCTTCCACCGCCCCTGGCGGCCAGCGGCAGGCCAGCGCCCAACCCCAGCAGCGTGCGCAATGGCGGCCACGCGGATCTCCCGGCTGCCGCGGGTTTGCTCGGAGAGCACCTTGCGCCCACCAGCTCGCGCTGGGGGCGCGACGGACCAGACTCGGTGAAGGTGCCGCCCCGTTCGATCCAGAACTGCACCGGAACCGGAGCACACAGCTCTCAGGGAGCTGGCTTCAGCGATAGTTCTCGAACTGCAAGCGGCAGCTCCAGGTCCTCGGCGCGCAGCAGCTGGATGCACCTGCTGCAGGTGTCCTTGTTTTGCCGGTGACCCGCAGGCTCCTCGCCCTGGAATGGCCACGGTCACCTTCTTGATCTGGTCCGGCACGGTTTCGAGACTTCTTGGCCAGCTTCCTGGCTGAGGCCCCTTTGCGCATAGCTTCCCACCTGCTGTGACGCGGTGCCGCCCACCGGCTCGGCGGTTTGAAAAATCGAAGATCTTCAAGGACAGCTCCCGTTTGGCTGGCCTTCTGGCGCAGCACGTCGGTGACGGGCTCCAAGGGTCATGTCGCTGGCGGTGTGATTCGTCAGGCTGGCTTCCCAGCTCGATCTCGGTTTTGGAATCCTTGAGGTCCGTAGCGCTGGCCCACTATCGCGGGCGCGCCTGATCAATGGCGTTCACCAGCTCCTGCCGATCGAAATCCGAAACCACGTCAAAAGGAGTAGCCTGTCTGGCCATGGCAAGGGAGCGGCGGCGAGGGGGGGCGCCCAGCTTAAAAGAGCCTCGACCCTCCGCAAGCCGCCATGTTCGCGACCCTTTTCGCCACTGTCTCCTTGGGCAGCCGGCGGCAGCTCCGGCCTTGGTCGTTGCTGCCTCGCTGGCGCCGTCGGTGGTCTACAGCCTGGTTCCGCTCGGCATGGGGGCCGCGCCAAGGCCGATTCACCCCCCGCCGATTCTGGCTGCCCCGCGGGCGATGTTCGAGCGGCCTGCCGGCCTGGGGCAAGCGGCCAGCTGGGCCCCATCAGAACTGGCTTCGAGTTCGTTCAGCCTGCATGCGGCCGGCCTGCCTGCTGCGGCTGCTGGGCCGGCGTCGATGCCCCGCTGGCGATTGCGGCGGCCTGGCTGCATCCGCTGCTGCGTGTCCCGCCTACATCGCGCCTATGTGGCAATGTGCCGCCCCTGCGCCGGGCCTTCTTGCTGCTGTCGTCTGCTCTGCAGCGCCCGTGCTCTACGGCGAGGGGCTGAAAGCGGTGGTGGCGGGCTAAGCTGCTGAAGCCTGGCGGGCCCTGGTGCTGCCGCTCACCCCTGCTGCAGTCCGCGCAGGGCGGTGAGCAGCGAGGCCGGGCTCTGGGGATCACCCATCAGCACGCTTGCCGCCTTTGGCGTTGCCTGAGCTCCTTCTTCCATGGTGATCCAGTTCGCGGGCCAGCAACAAGCGCAGGGCTTCGGAAGCCTGACGGGCTCGAATCGATCAGACGGGCCATTCGCCGGCCGCCAGGGCCCGGGCCTTGGCCAGCATCTCCTGCTGCTGCCTGGGGCTTCGCCATCGAGCCGCAACCGCTCGGCCCGGCCTTTGGCGGGCATTCACCTCGGCCTCCCGCAGCCCTTCAAGCGCAGCACCGCCGCCCGCTTTCTCGCGCTCGGCGCTCATTCTGCATCTCCATCGCCCTGCTGAACGCCAGGCGGAGGGCTGATGTCGCGCAGCTCCACCGGGTCACCTTGACCCCCCAGACGGTGGCCTGGTCGAGTTGCGCGCAGCAGCAAATCTCGTTGACGTCCTGGCGGGTGGTGAAGGTCTGGTCGAGGTCCGAGCTTGCCCATCTCGGCCCGGATCTGGGTGAGCACCAAGAAATCCACCCATCGCCGCCCTGCAGATCATCGACGGCGTAGTGGGGCCTTGAATGCTCCAGCACTGCCATACACCCCCGCATTCCACCGTGATCGAGACGTTGTCCGCGGGTGGATGCACTTCTGGGGGGCGATGTCGAGCAACCCGTTCCTTCAGCGACTGGTTTCTGACCACCCCTCCAGGCCCGGCAGCACGAACGGAGAACGGCCAAGGCTGCAGCTTGGCGGTCGTAGCGGCGCCAGCCGCTCCACCAGCAGCAGCGAGCGGCCGCCGCTGGTCACTTGACGCCGCTGGCACGAGGACGGCGATTCAACCAGCCAGGCGGGATCGAAGCGAACCTTCCATGGGGTTGCCAGTGCGCAGGACAACTCCCCTCATCGAGGAGCCGAACCAGGCTAGGGACGGCGCGTTCTCGCCCCGAGCAGGCAGTTCCTCCAGACTGGATTTCGCGCCCTGTTTCCGATGAGCCCCTGCCCTGATGAATCCCCTTGATCTTGGCTGGTGGGCCGGAGGTGGCCTGTTGTTTTGCTGGAATGGATCCTTTCCCAGCATCGATGGCCTGCTGATCGGCGCTGTTCGCCGCCCTGTTGCTCTCCGGCGCTGACCGCCCTGTGGCCGGGGCCTGGCCGCGGATTGCAGCTGGCGGGTTCCTGGTTCTGTTCCTGGCGGGCTACGGCGTTCTGCGCCGCTGGTCGTTTTTGCCGGGTCGCCTCCCAGCCCGACGCACTCAGCAGCCCCGGCAGCGAACGGGCTGAAGTGATCCAGGCCTTCATACATCTCGGCAAAAGGGCCGGGTGCGCTGGCAGGGCCCAGAGCTGGCGGGCCGAACTGCTTGAGCAGCGGCCGGCAGCGCTGGCTGCGGGCGATGAGTGGTCGTGCTGCGCGGGTCGGCACCGACTGGAGGTGCTGGCCCGCCCCTGATCCCTGATCGGGGGTTGATCCCAATCGAAGAACAACAGGCCTGACCACCTTGCCATGTCCTCGGCGGTGCGGCAGCTGGAAGAGCAGGGTTTGCTGTGTCGTGGAAGGCGAAGCAGATCAAGCTGGTCGGAGCGGCCGATGAATCTCCTGGTTGCAGAGGCTTGCTGGCCATCGCAGGGGCGGGTCGCGTGCTCGGCTTCTCCCGAGGTGGAGCACTGCTCGAGCTGGTCGCCGGATTCGCCTGGCTGGCGATCGAGGCTCTGGGGCAGCAGACCGTCCAGCCGGGCCGGTCGAACGCTGAGCACCCCGCGGATGACCGCCGCATTCACGCCCGGGAGCCTGAGGCACAGGTTGTGCCTTCCTGGGCCCAGGGATCGCGGACACCAGCTCCACCAGCGTGGATCCGACACCACCGGCACGTGACGACTGCCGTAGGATGGCGATCCGGCGCTTGCCGCTGTCCGAAGCAGGGCCAGCCCTTCCTGGGCGAGGGTACCACCCGGTCCGCAGCGAGGGCAGAATCAAGAGACCGGGTCACCGAGATCAGGGCAATCGACCCGCAAGAAACTAGCAGCGCCTTGCGGGCAAAGCCCAGTTCGCCAGCTGCAGGCGCTCGAGCAAGGCGTTCGAAGCGGCAGTGGCTCCTCCACCAGACGCATCGCGTAGCCTGGCCTTGACGGACTCATGCAGGCGCACATGGCCGAACGCCCGCGCGATCCACCTCCACGGTGGTGAGGTGGTCGTGTTCCCAACTTCAACACGGAACGTCCAGTTCCCTCCGCCCGGCTGATCAACTGGCATCGGTTCACCGACCCCGGTGAGGATCAGGCACTGGGTGGACGCTTCTAAGGCCGCCAGCTGGATGTCGGTGCGATCAGCGAGCCGGTGGCCACGGCCATGTTGCGGCGACGGCGGAGAACTCCATGGCGGAGTTTGACGTTCATCCGCCG
>Ga0163217_1071908_pt1 | contig 10142 bp, 16 predicted proteins | sample SynspAceP_FD_185933 | JGI IMG/M metagenome (GOLD analysis project Ga0163217, IMG submission 185933) | Saline lake microbial communities from Ace Lake in Antarctica - Synechococcus sp. Ace-P (PacBio error correction) | ecosystem: Environmental > Aquatic > Non-marine Saline and Alkaline > Saline ...
TTCCGGCGGTTACGGCGCAGCGATCCGTTGAACGAGTATAAAAACGAATCCTTCCAGCTGTTCCGAAGCATGCTGGACAGTCCTTCGGAACCGAAGTGACCGCAGAAACGGGGCAAATCCGTCCGATGACGGAAGAAGAGCAACAGCGCTGATGTCCCGCAATGCAAGGAACGTCAGGCCGGGTTGCCAGGTTGCAGGCAGCGCAGGCGGCCGAAGAAAACAGCGCAGCGCCGGAAGCTAACGAGACTAAACGAGAGCTACGGCGGTACGGAGACTGGATCGACAGCCGCGCTGGGTTTGGACGAAAATGACCGACCACTAATGGGCAACCCTTCGCGCAACCGACGAATGTCCCTTGCGGATCGGTGAAGAAATTCAAGCATTGCACGGCAAAGCCTTGCGAAAAGTTGACAGCTCCAAGGCCGTTTTCGCGGCCTTGGAGAACCGCCCTGCGGCAGGACCGGTACGTGGGGTAAGATTTAAGGTAGGGTTTCAGTAAGACGCAAGCTGCGCTTCCCAATAAAGGAAGAGCGACATGCCAATTACTGACAATTCAGTGACCTATACCGGCAGGATTACCGGCCCCGATTTGCGGGGCCTTTGATTGTCGTGGCCGAATGATGCCGCTGACCTGGCGCAAGGTCACGCGGCTAATGGTTGGTGGGGCTGGCGATGTGCGGTGGACGCTCAAAAGCGGGATGCGATCACGTTTGGTTCGGTTTGGGTGCCGGGGTCGTCTATCCGTTTCGGGTCGCGCAAAGTCGGGGCCACCGGTACGACGGCCACGGGGAATCAAAAGGGTTGGTTTTAGCGCGCAAAGCCGATTCCCAACATACTGTGGCCATTGCTGCGCCCCCTTAATGACCGGTGGGGCGCAGCGAATTGGCAAGGTCCGTGCGATGATCTGTAAATCACCGCAAAGCACATCTGCCCGCGTAATAGCGTTTGCATCAAGCGTTGCGCGTTTCATCAAACAGGCACACCCCGCGCCCTGCCGACTGCCATAAAGACCCGGTGAGCGGGGCGGCACCGATTGATACGCGCCAACCGAGGCATCCCCATGCTGTGCAACTCCTGCGCGTCACAGGGCGCGGTCCGACCAAACGACATATCGCCCCGGAGGACATTCCAGATTTGGGGCAACTCGTCCAAGCCCGTGCGCCCGCAAAAAATGGCGCCGGGGATGAACACGGGGTCATTTTTTCAGCTTTTGGTAGCAGGGCCCATCCCAGCGCGTGGGTCCGGTCGCGCGACAGAATCGCCGCAAGGCGGCCTGAACCGGTTTTGGGGGGTTAAAAAACCAATTGTCCTGATTTTCCAACAGAGGAACGGTTTGCCGCCCGTCCGACCTTGGGATGGGCATATAGACCCGCTTGCCCAGTGAGCGGCCATAAAAAGCACGCACCAACAGAAACGATCAAGCAGCAGTATCAAGGGCACAGCACAAGGCTTGACCGTTGATCGAACAGCCGCTTTCCTACGCGTTGATAACAGCCAAGCCGGCCCACGTAGGAACCGCCCGCCCCGTCTTATCCCTACCTCGATAAACGCCATCATCAACCCGTGCTTTTACAACAAAATAAAAACCGGCCGACTTTGCCGATGTGTCAGCTAAAGCAGAGGTATCCTAAGGTGTGGTTAAAGCCGGGCCGCTATCAGATCAGGCGTAGTTAAATTCGACCTCACCATTATGGATCGTTGCGGCGGTCAATATTTTTTTTTTTTTTTTTTTTTTTTTTTTTTTTTTTTTTTTTTTTTTTTTTTTTTTTGGGGTTGGGGTTTTTTTTTTTTTGGTTTTTTTTTGGGGGGTTTTTTTTTTTTCCCCCGGGTTTTTGCCCCCCCCCCCCCCCCCGGTAGGCTCCGGTATCGATCGAAATAACGCCGCCCTTGACCATAGGCGGTGTCGACAATCGTATGCCCGTGCAGATCCACATACCCGTCCCGCGACCGGCGTTTTGCCGCCCGAAAATCCTCATGCTCCCCAAAGCAACGTGCGGCTTTCCCTGATCTTTATTGAAATCAAACGGGTTAGCCGCGGCGTGAAACAAAAGCAAACATGCGCTGATCCAAGAAGTTGCAAGGTGGTCACCCAGTCGATCCAGCGCGTCGCATGGCCTCGCGCAGTGCATCTACGGGCCCGCCAAAGCTCGTCTCCCGAAAGAGGTTTGCGATACGCCCGATGACTCAAACTCGATAGAGTGCAGCCCGCCGTAACGCAGCCAAGCGCTGGCGCATTTCTCCTTTAGGATTATCATAAACTTAGCATAATCCTGCTCGTGGTTGCCCATCAGCGTTATGATTCCGGCTGCTATCAGGGCGCGCAAAGACCTGCCGCTTTGTTCGGCCGCGGTCGACCAGATCACCGACACAGATCACCCGCGTATGGGGAGGGCTCAGAAGCCCGTTCCAGCAAATCAAACGACCGTGGATATCGCCAATCGCGACCACGGGTACGCCCGGCTGATGGGTCGAAATGCGGTTTTCCGGCTCGGGGTTGGTTGACGGCGTTTAAACCAACGGTTTAGCATAGTTTTTTTCAAGGTCCTCTGTGTTGGCAAAAAACTGGCGCAACGTAATGTAAATCCGTTGACTGCGGCACACAAAGTGTAGTCCAAACTCAAAACTCTCTACGGTCCCGTATGGAAACAGTTAATTAATAGGCAAGGTTGTCAGATGCAAGGCCACTTGAGGAAACTCGCTTGTACGATGTTTAGCCGGGGTGTTCGGCGTTGTCAGCCTTTTCCCAGTCATCTGCCCAATCGCTGTCGACCTACGGGACACCCCGGTCTGATCGAATGCCAACGGCCCGTGTGCTGTAAGGATGCGATCCTGGCAATGTTACGGCAGCGCCTTTGGTCCAAACTAACCGGTTTCCGCGACCTTTCAGTTTTGCCGCGCCTTTCGGTACATTCCGCTACTCCGCGGGATCAAAAGATATCAGCATGGTGCGTTTCTGACGGCGATACCTTTGACGCAGCTTTGACGTTCATTATCAGATTTGGGACGAAACCGATGTGCGCCCCGCGTTTGCCGTGGCCCTGCGCGAACTTTCTGGGTACCGGTATCCTGAGTAGTGAATATTTCCGTTGCCCACAAAAAGCTTTGGGCTCAAAGTTTGGAAGGTAACCGGCGGCCTTGGGCTGGGCCGTCTTGCGGGGCGGAATTCATTTTCGAACCCGTCGTGTGCCTGTTCCGACGTTTGATAACGACCGCGTGGATGCAAACCTTGGCGGGCAGCTCGAACCGCACTGGTTCAGCGGTCCAACACCCTCTCCCTTGGTCGGCGTGATGGAACCTCCTCTGATCAAGCGACGCCTGTTGCGGAATACTCGCCCGATGAAAACAGCGCGGGAATCGTGAACACCGGTATCGACGTGTCTTCGCCGAATGTGGGGCTGGAGTATCGGTTCAAGATGGGGGCGTGAACCTCCAGAGGGGTTCGTTTGTGGGTGGGCATGAGGTCGGCCGCGCACTGAGCTTATCATCAATCCCAAAGACCCCCGTCGGTTTTCCCGTGGGTTGGAGCAGGCCCCGCGACGGTCGGGCACGCAACTCGTTGGCCATTGCAGAATGGAATAACTCGGCTGCGGGTGGTGGGACGTGATGCGGTAGAGACTGTGTGCAGCGCGTGCCTCGCGGAAGATGGGCTGGGAGCTGCAAGGATTCAACCATGTCGGCACCGCGCCGGTGCGTGTTTGAGAAATAGCCGTTTCAATAACGAAAGCCCAGCGGCGGGACGCACAGCGCGGCCATGGCGGTGACACTGCCGCCCGCCTATCGAAGAATTCACCGTCGTTTTCCTAAACGCGGCGTGCCGCTTAGCCAGATCGTCAACGCAGCGGTCTGATCCTGGAAGAGCGCAAGTATGATTATGATGGCCGCGTGGCGCAGCTTGGCGCGGGCGCGTTTGGAAGACGGACATACGCAGGGACGTGAATGGGAGCTGAACGGATATTTAATCCCGTGTTCGACACGTCTATCGTCCTTAATGTGGCGGACATCTTTTTTCGAACCCGAACAGCCCGATCCGGCCGAATTTTGGTGTCCAGCTTCAAGATGGATTACCGTCCGCGTCGGGCCTGACGCTTTGCCGGTCGGTTTCCGGTACCCGCCTGGTGGGCAATATCGCCGATTCGTTCCGCGTGTTAATTCGGTCATCGAACCTGTGCGTACGAAATGCCGTGCGCTTTAATGCAAAGAATCTGATCTTTGAGGTTAACAGCCTGACGGCGGAGTATCTGTTTCCGTCCGGCAAAGACCTGTTTTGCCGCGTCTCTGCTGGTATCTCGAAGGGATGTTTGCGGTGGTTTTCGACCGAAGTGCTGTGGTTACACGATGGCCAGCCCGTCTCGCCTTGGTGCGGAGCTGAACTATGTCAAACAGCGTGATTTTGACATGTTGTTCGGGTTTCCGGATTACGAACGTCGTGACCGGTCACGCTTCGGTATTATGATCTGGGTAACGGGTTTTAACGGCCAGCTGACGTGGGTCGCTATCTTGCGGGCGATTACGGCGCGACGTTGTCACTGGATCGCGAGTTCAACAACGGTTCAAGGTGCGGTATTTCATCCGCTGACGATGTGTCGTTTTTGACGATTTTGCGAAAGGGTCCTTTGACAAAGGGCTGCGGTTCGAGTGCCTCTGTCGTGGATCACCGGTCGTCCGTCGCGTACGAAAATCCCAACCATAACCATCAAACCGATCACCCGGACGGTGGCGCGCGCTTGCTGTGGCCAACCCGTTTTGCATGGGTCCCGTGCGCGATTCATCGCGGCAAAAGCTGCGGGACAGCTGGGGGAGATACCTGCGATGATCTACGTGCGCTTACCCTCGGTTATGTCTGGCCGGGCCTGTCCCGCCTGTAGCGAAGCAAAAGGCCTGCTGGCACGTGGGTGTCGCGGTCGCTGGGACGACGAATTCTGTTTTGCCAAGACCTCCGCAAGGTTTCCCACCACCGCTTTGCAGCGCTGGTGCAAAGGAAACACCTCTATCCCCGCGCTGCTGCTAACGGTGGAAAACCGAAAGCAAACCGGCGTAATGTTTGCGCGAAGCGCGTGTGAACGGCGTCCGATACGTGGCTGGTTTCGGAATTGACGCAACTGATGTTGGGAAGACGGATGCTGCAGGCACGCGCGGGCTGCTTTGAAGTTTATTTGCCGCGGATGTGTCCCGAGCCCAAGCGTTTGATCTTGTCCGGGCGTGCGTTATTCCCGACCGGCTGGCACAGCAATCTGAACGGGGACGCGAGAAATCTCTACGCGGGCAATACCGGTGTTTTTGGTCGAAACTCAAGCAGTGCAACACCTGGCGCTTGAAAATCGGCACAGTGTCAACGCGTAAAAGGTGAACAGAAGGATTGTAAAAGTCTGGAACGCAGTCGTTTCCGGAATACGTATTGGTCAAAGTGTAAATAGCGGTGCCATTGTACAGGCGCGGCAATGGGCTGGCGACGAAAGTCGGGTATCTTATGACCAAGGCTGCCTGCACGCTAGTTTAACGCGGGGCCGAACTGTCTGGGGGCGAGGTGTCACAATGATGAATGGGAGTATTGAAGTCGATAACCTATTGGGTAGCCTGTTTTGGGTCTGCCCTTTGCGAGTTGTGGTACGTTTACCGAACACCTAAAAGTTGTAAAAGAGGGCGCAGCAGGCGGCACAACGTACGCCGTGCTGAACCTGACCGCTGAAACCGTCATTCAGGCGATAGATCTGCCTATGCGCCGCAAAGCCTGCCGGCTGTCTTTTCGCGTACCGCCGGAAGCGGTTCCGGCCTGCGCGGGACCGGGCCGCTTGCCATCGCCCACGCTTGAGGTTCAAAACGCGGGCCTAACGCGCTTGAGCTGCGGTTGCCCCCCGCAAATGAATCCTGGCCCTATGAAAATTGGAGTCGGTGATGTGGTGCTGCTGGCCCGCCACGTGGCTGCGGGAATCGGTTGAACAACTGTCCGGGCTGCTGGCCGCGCAAAACTCGCGCCAAGGGTATACCGTGCAAAGGACGACGGTTCGATATCAACATTCCCGAAGTGGCCGCGGTGCGAATCGGCCGGTCCCTGACCATCGAGGACGCCGAGGCTGCCCTTGTTCCAGCGTCTGTCGAGAACAGAATTGACCGACGTTCAGCTCGAGATTCCGAATTCAATTCGCGCGTGTGTCTATTCGCGTGTCTGTTCGCCAGTCCAGGTTGTGCCGGTGACGTGACACCGCTGTATCTGGAAGAGGCTTTGCCGCTGCAGGCGGGATCACGGTCGAAGATCAAGGACTATGCCTCGATCCGTCCTGTACCCGCGAATGGCACGCTGTAACCAGTCCCGCTGTCGCAGCTCTATTCCAGCGCAAGCCTGACCAAGACGCGCCTGCTGCCCGCGATGCGATTCCCGTTGTACGGCATATGAACTGTCCGAGCGCCAGGAATATTTTGCCCAACAGAATCACCTTGGTTCAAGCGCGTCAAGCGGCACGTGCCCTCTGCATTGCAAGAGCGCAGTTGAGTGTGTCCCTACGTCGTGCAAAGCTAGAGGAGGCACGCAGCACTATCAGGCCGCGTCGCGAGCTTGGTGCTGACGACCGCGACTATGTTTATTCTGCAGGTGAGGTGTCGGGACGCAATCCCGCTTTGGTGGCTGCCGTTTGAACGCAAAAGCAATCTGGCCCCGATGCATTGTACGATGCCAGGCGGCGTGGCGTCGTCGACGCGGTGATGTGTCGCCAAGTCTATGTCCTGCGCGGCAATGCGTCTGATCGCGCGAGCCTGGGGGCGATCACGGCATGCATCTTTGATGCTCGTAATGCGGCGAACTTTGCCCGGCTCCGAAGTTCGGGAGCTGCGCCCCGAATGACATCATCTTTATCCCGCGGGGGCCAAAACCCCCCAAAAGCCCCCCCGTTTTAAACCCCCATAAAAAAAATTGGGGGGGGGGAAAAGCCCCCGCGGGGGGCCTTGCTCTCCAAATTCCTGGCCAACAGATCCTAAAGTGTGGGGAGCGCTGTCAGCAACTGATTGGACCACGTTGATTAGCAAAGGCCGCAAGAAAATGGTCCGCCTTTTGCGTTGTGGGGCTGGATGGGTCGAGTTCGTCCGAGGTCCTCCGTAAATTGAACCAATCAGGCCCTATTTCAGCCCATCGGCCTGATACCCCAAAGAGGTCAAACTACTCAGGCGGTGTGAATGTTCTTTCGTTGTTATTCCTTGCATGAACGAGAAGCCTCCGATCCCGGGCTTGGTGTTGCGGCCTGACCAGGCCATCGCGCCTTGGAAGACCGACAGAGATCATCCTCTCGAATGAATGATCGCAGACCGCCACATGGAAAGCGATCGAAGGCCGCCCAAGCAAGCTGTTGCACAGCTGGTGGGGGTCCAAGCCTGTCCGCCCAATCGTGGCCAACCCAATCGCGCTGACTGCAGGGCTTGAGGCAGCGCAAGGGTGAACGCATCTTCATGCTGGATGCCGATCTGCAAAGACCCGCCCGAGTTGCTGGTAATATGATGTTCATGATGGATCGCGATTGACGTGGGTTTAATGGCCCGGCGCAAGCCGAGCGTCAGGGCGAGACGATGCTTTCAAAAGGCCACGGCGCATCTGTTTCTACGTTTCCTGAATGCCATGTCTGATGTGCCGATTCCCTCAGGATACCGCGATTTCCAGTCTGTGAAACCGCCGGTCGCTCGACGCTGTTCTGGCGATGCGAAAAAGGCCCGTTTTCATCCGCGGCATGTTTGCTTGGGCAGGTTCAAGCAGGTTGGGATTGAATATATCCGAGCACCACGGGCTTTGGTGAGACAAATACCCGTTCCCGCGCGAATGATGCGCTTTGCCATCGATGCGCGATGAACCGCCTTTTCGACGAAGCCGCTTTAAGCCGCGACACGTCTGTCCTTCGTCAGCCTGCCTGATGGCGACGTTGATGGCAGTCTATGTCATTTACTCGTTTGATCGTTTTACCAGATCGCGCCGTTGGGGCCTCGGTGTGCTGGCAATAGCTTCCTCTCGGGGGCGCAGCCTTTTGACGCTTGGGAATTCTGGGTGAATACATCGGTCGCCTTTACGTCCGAATGCCAAGGATCGGCCGCTGGTACTTCTGAAGCGACGATACCCGCGATATGGTCCCTGACGTGAAAAGGTTGCGCGCAATAAATCCTATTTTAAAAAGACCCCTTTAAATAAAAAATTGGGTTAAAAAAAAAAAACCCCCCCGGTTTTTTTTTTCCGCCCCAAAAATCGGTTTTTTTTTTTTTGGGGGCTGTGACTGCAGTGTTCCTATGTGGTGGATGTTATCCGGCGTTTCGGCGGCGGGCCTGCCGCAGGTAAAGAGGCGAAATGCGGCAAGCATTTTTTCTAGCTATCGTACTGCAATATATCGGGCAACTGCGCTGTTCACTTTGAACGCCGATTGGTCGACATCGCAGGCCAGATCACCAATTTGCCATTATGACTGGCTGCGGCTTTGTGATCTCAGCGCTTGTGACGGGCCCTTTCGCGCAGGAAGCCGCATGTACCTGCCTGGGCTTCCGCGCTGGCCGTTGCGCTATTTACCTCCTGTGCAGAACTTTCATCTTGATGACGCTCTAGGGTGTTCGCCCTGCCGCAATCCCAAGAAAGGAGTGCACATCGTGAGCCCATAATCTAAGGGATCGTTTTTCGACTACATAAACCAAAGCGCGCGCGCGTCGCCCAAGCCCGTTTGTGTCGTTGTTAGTTCCATTGCCTCCAAGCCATCTTCGGTTATTGATCTGGGCAGCGGGCGCGGAGTTTGGATGGATGAAAATGGCGCAAAAGGCCGGCGCGGATGAACGTGGCTTGCCGTTTGATGGGGACTATGTCGATCGGGCGCAGTTTGTGGGTCCGCGCGCTGTATTGACGGCGCAGTTCGGGGAGCGTCGCGATGCGGGTTGATGCCGAAACGGGTCAGCTTGCGCCGTGTTTCTGGATCAACCTGGCGGCGGCTTTTCTGCTGAGGGACAAAACCTTTGACCCGAGATGCCGCCAATGATGACTATCCTGCCTTTTTCGGCGATGCGCTGTGTTCTGGAACAAGACGCTGCACGAGGGGCGATGGCTTTGAATTATTATCTGGCACCTGCGCGAGGTTGTGACGCCCGCGTGGTTGGAACTTTGCCCCTGTATCAGAGCCTAATGGGCGGCTTCGTGGCTGCGCTTGGCGGTGAAGCACAATAGGGCCGGGCGGCGTCGCGGTGGTTCAGCGGTCGTTCTGGCCCTGCTCATAGTGGTTTTGCCCGTCCGAGATGCTGATCTCGCTTTGGTCAACACGCTGATACGGACTGGCGTTGTGACGGCTGTTTGCCGGTGTTGGCGTGCCTAATCTCTCTAGTACGCAGTTGCGCAGGTTGTTGCCGCTGTTCGTGATTGTCCAGCTTTATGGGCCTAATACCACCTATCCCGCTATTGCTGCTGGCGGTGTGTATTGCGCGCACGCGGACCGTTCAGTGCGCGATCTTTGCGGATCTTGTGCTGTTCTGCGCCCGTTTTTGTCGCGGCGGCCTAACTGTTTTATACGTTGAACTGGCAGGTGCATGCGTGTTTGGCTGTCCGTGGCTGATTGCGTTGAGCCGACGGCCGGGCAACGGGCTTGGCGGGATGATCGCGGAACTTTCCGAAACTGGGGAGAGCCTGATGCTTTTCCTGAACCGCACAGGCATCGGGTATCCGCCGTTGAATCGGCTTATTCCCTTTCTGTTAATTATCTGGCGCTTTGAAATGTGCCTGCGTAAACGCGCGCCGCTTGAAGGCGCTTTATCTCGGGGCTGGATTGCCATCGGGCTGGCCGCTGGTGGTGGCTCAGGCCGCTGAAACTTGGTGTGATCGTAAATCCGCCCGCGGCGTTCATCTTTTTCTGGGGTATTTGCGCTGACCAACCGTTACGTGCCGTCCAGCTGCTGAGCGAGGATGAGTCTATTGGTATGGTTAGGGCGTAAATGCGTTTGCTGCTGAATCATCGCGTTTTTGGTTTATCCAGCTGTTTCGTCCTATGGTCAAGGCGCGAAATGCCTTGGCGCAGTGATACAAAGACCTGGGCGCAGGAGGTTGGCAGGCGTCGAGGGCCGGTCTATATCTTTTGGCGAATCCCATCGAAAATGCCCTCGGGGGTTAAGGCGGTAAATATCAATCCTACAAAGCGCTGCCCTCG
>Ga0163217_1082290_pt1 | contig 10142 bp, 14 predicted proteins | sample SynspAceP_FD_185933 | JGI IMG/M metagenome (GOLD analysis project Ga0163217, IMG submission 185933) | Saline lake microbial communities from Ace Lake in Antarctica - Synechococcus sp. Ace-P (PacBio error correction) | ecosystem: Environmental > Aquatic > Non-marine Saline and Alkaline > Saline ...
AGAGAGATTTGTTGGCCGACCCATGCCCAACGGGTCAACCCAACGTTCTGAATTTCCTCTGGGGCGATAGCATTCGGCCCGAGCAACCTCCAGCTTGCTACAAAGCGAATGGCTCTGAATGGGGGTATAAAGCCGAAGACCCCAAATCATCGCGATTCGGGTGGCCCCCAAGGAAAGGCGCCAAGTTCATCCCACTACTACGCCGAGCCAAGTAGCTGGCATCCGCCGTCGGCTGGGCTGTTTAAAATCTTCCGGCCAGTAGCGGTGAATCCGCACCGGCCTCAGCCAAGGTGGGTCTGCCCCAGCGCCGAGGCCGGCTTTACCAGGCGGACAGGAATAATCCCACCATCCCGCCGAACTGCTTTCAGTCCCCTGGGTTTACCGCAACCCGGCCCAAGTTTCGGCAAGTAACCCCACTCGGCGACCCGACGAGCAATCTGCCTGACGATGCAACGGTCTTCGATGAGTTTCTTTCGGCAATCCTGAAATACCTCAATGCCGAGGAGGAAACCGGGAGCTGCAGGAACTATCCCCCCGAAGCCGATTATCCGAACTTTAAAAAAGAATTTCGGTCCCCCCCGGGGGTGGTGTTTGCAATTGTCTGGCCAACGGGCGACGGCACCCAGCGCAATCGAATAATTATCCCCCCCGCTCACCAAGAAGCTGAATGGAGACGGCCGACGAGGAGTTTCCATGATGGTTAGGCGCAGAGCGCTTCATCAAGGAAGGCGGTGGCCTCTGGCTGAACTCGTCTTTGTGTGGTTTCAACACCACCCACATGCACTTCCGCAGCCCATGCCCGTCCCCAGGAACGTTGTCCCCAGTCCCAGGCGTTGGCAATCGGAATAAGCCTACGCGTGATGATCTATCACGAACAACTGCATCGGTTGATAGATGCCTCGGCATGGCTGGGTGGGATGACCTGGGCCATGCCCACCCTCGACGACACGATCGTGAATGTAACAGCACCGACAACGGGGGCCGCACTATGAACAGCTGGCGCCGATGCGCCGGGCATGACCCTTCCCACACTGAGAAGAACTCCACTGGGAAGGGCCTATCCGGGTAACCATCGTCGATGTGTGCGCTGGCCCGGTGGCACCACTCGAGCCTCGGCAGGCCTGCCTTCACCGGCATCGTTCTAGCCATCTCGACTGCGCTGCCCAACCTGTTTGGTCCGCCGCCGGGGAACCGCGACATCAGCAGGAAGTGCCTGGGAGGTCACACGGTTGGGCAGCAAGACGTTCCAAGGTGCATCTCGATGGCTATCAATCATATGCTCGACTTTCTTGGATCGCGGCAAGACCGACACCAAGCCCCCGGGTTTGGACTTACTTCTCTTCGTCTGGATGAATGGCGATCTCACCGCCCTGCGTTAATGACAACTGGTAAGTTCGTGTCATGGAGCAGCGCTGCATTCGGAGCGCTGGCAGATCTGGGCTGAACCGTTCACCGTTCTGCCATCCCCAAGGATCTTTAACTCTGCTCTACCGATCCCTACGAGCGGCCGATCATCTACCTCCAAACTACTGGGAATTGATCCTGGACCCACGTCTTCTCTGTTGATTCCTGCCCCAGGCGCGGGTGGGCCAAGGCACTGTGAAAGCGCTCAAGAGTTTTCCGCCTCGCCAGAAGGCGGCAGCTTCCACGTGGGGGATGCCACGAGAAGATGACCTCCACCCTCGGTAGTTCCTTGGAGTCCAGCCCCGCCTGATCACCCCTTTCACCCGTCCTTTTGGCCCCGACGCGCGCTCTACCCCCGCCTCCCTGCCGGGGCCAGCCGCCCAGGCCGCACCCCCGCCAGGGGGATGGTGTGGATTCTCGGGCGGCAGCTTCTCATGGAATCTTGACCGATCACACCCTTCGAAGCCCGGCCCAACCGGAGTCGGACAGTGGAAGGGTTCTGGATCGACTGCTCCGCCGGTCACCAACGCCGCAGTTCCCAGAAGTTTCGTGAAGGCCACGGCCACCGCACGCCTGGCCGATGCGCCCGCTGATCCGCTGAGCTTCACCGGACGCCGACGCAGCCCTGCTGGCCCGCTTGCCGTCCATCGTGTTCGTGCCCCGCCGCCGGGGTCTGTGAGCTACCAAGGGCGATTCCCTACCGCTGGTGGGTCTATCGCCCCGGAGCTCATTGGCGCCAATCTCTGAAGGCCCCGGCAGCTCGATCAAGGTGTCGCGGAGCACCATCCCGTGGTGCATGTGGCCCGTTCGAATGAATGCCCCAGGCGCTACGCCGCCCTGGGAAGTGGAGAAGCAGCCCCCAGCGAGGCCGGAGTGGAGCGGGCTGGTCCCGTGGGGGGCTGGAAGCGGGCGCGGAGTTTGCTGGGGCACGGAGCTCCACCCGGCGGCCGGGCATGCTTGGCCAACACCGTGGCAGGGTGAATTCCCCCCACCAGAACACCCGCCAGGAACGGCTACGAGCGCACTCTCTCCGGTGGGGTGTCCCGCCAACGGCTATGGCCTGCTCGACTGCATCGGCAATGTCTGGGAATCGGATACCCGACGTACTGGTACCTAAGAACGCACGCACGCGACCCCGAGCGCAACGCCACCCGGAATGAGGGCCAAAGGCCGGGCCTGCTGCACGATCCCCAATCCCGCGGTGGTGCAGCCGTGAGGCCAGCATCGATTCCACCTCCCCAGCAACCTGGGCCTGCCCGCAAGTGTGGGTGAAGGGTGCTCCTTTCTTCTGGCGCCCCCAGCTACTGCCACGCCGCTAACCGGCCGCGGCGCGCTAATGGCCCAGGGGATTCGACACCTCCCTGCACATGGCTTCCCGCTTGCATCGTGCGGAGCTGACGCGATGGAAGCAAGGCCCTGTTTTCGCCGATGTGGTCGACGGGCTTTTGGCCCGGTGGCCTGCGGCCAGTGCTGCTTGAATGGCCTGTCGGTTGGTGTGCATGTGGCTGATCGCGCTGGTCGTCACCCGTCAGCCAGGCCCTGGCGCTTGCGCCCAAGCGAGGCTATTCGCCAGCCGCGGCCCTTCATGCCATCCGCCCTGACCCTCGGCAGCTGGTTTGTCGGATGGCCGCTGGAGTTTCAAGCTGGCCGCCGACATGCAGTGGCCACGACCACTCTCACCCTCGAAATCAGAACTGATCCAGTTAGGGGTGGTGGCGGTGGATTCGCACCTTCCTCATAATGGTTTTTCTGGCCCGGGAGTGTGGTAACCTGAGCAGAAGGTTGGAGTGGATGGGCCAGAACCGCAGAACAGGCCACTCCGCAGCCTGGCGACATTCCTTCCGACAGCCTTCGTTGAAACACTTCAGATTGATGGGCAACCTCAATAACAACGAATCTGGCCAAAAGAGCGCAAGCCGGGCGGCGGCCGAGCCACGATGATGGCCTGGATGCCGCACCAGCCGCATTCGCTGATCAGCTTCGGCCTTCGGTCTCGACAAGATCGTTCGCGCCAATCAACGCCAGTCGCTTTGAGGGCAGTTACCCAGGCTGCCTGAGTGTGAGGCTGGGGCGATTGGATTCGTGGCGGGGGCTGATGGCGGCTCGTTCGATGTCGGGCGCAACTCCGCCCAGCACCTGCGCGACAGCTTGAGGCAGCTGAAAGCGTGATTGATTTTGTCTACATCGATCAGTACCTCCATCACGTTTCACAGCCATGCCGCTACCGCTGAGTCGGCAATTGTGGCGTTGTCGCTGCTGCATGCATGGATGCGTCTGGGATCCTGAAGGCTCGCACATCAGGGTCCATGGCTTGCGCTGCTTCTGCCTCTTATGATATTCCGCCCTGCTCCAAATGGCCGGCGCATCTGCGTTGCACCATGACTAGTCTGGAGTGCTGTTGGTCAATCGCCAATCGTTCACGGCTTGATGTTTTGCCCTTGCCTTTGCGGGCTCAACCCTCCTCCTTGCGATTGTCCTGCGCCAGCTCACCCCCGGGGTGATGCACGGTTTTGGTGGGTCACTCGTGCCTGTTGGTGCCCCTGGCAGGTCTCCTCTTCTGGAGCTGCTCTGACGGCAGATCTCTGGTCCTCCCGGCAGGTTTGCAATCGCCTTGAGATGGTGATCTGGCCCCACGTGCCCATTGGCGTTGGACGCGGTGGAGCTCCCCGGCAGTGTCACGCCGGAGCTGGCGCGCTGCCATCCAGGTTTTCGGCGGCGATCCTGGCGATCGTTTCGGTCCCGTTGAATGGTGGAGCTGTTCACCCGGGTCAATTCCGGTGGATGGCTGGGAACAGTGCACTACCGGCTGAAGTGGCGCTTGCGGTCACGAGGGTGCAGTTGGTTTTCCGATGGCGGCCGGCCTGTTGCTGAAGGCCTGGAAGCCTGCCCTGGGGTGAAGCGCTGGAGTGGCGTGACATCAAGTGGCACGGCCTTGTTGTTGCTTGTGGTCGTGCGCTGCTGGTGAGTTCACCAGCAGCAGCCTGTTTCCCTCTTTCTGGCCGGGAATTCTGTGCGGCACTGGTGGAGATGGCCTTGATGGTGGCGATCATGCCTGGCCATCGCTTATCGGCCTGGCCGCATGAGGGATGCCTGGACAACAACGAACCGTGGCGCTGGTGACCTGCACCAGGAATCTGGGCCTGGCTGCCCAGCTGGCGGTGTTGCTAGCGGATCCGCGCATAAAAAGACTGATCCCTGCCTGTTTGCTCAACTTACACCTGTGGTCAGCAAATTCTGCTCTCCAGCGTTGTTTTTTCCTGAAGCTGTCTGGCCGGCTCGAACAACGGCCTGACGTCCATCGACTCGCTCTCGCCGCTTCAGCGTGGGAATAGAAAGGTGATCTGGTCAGCGGGCAGACCAGTGTCCCTCGCCCTCGGTTTGGCGCGCATTCCAGTAGGCCTGCAGGGTGGCTCACGCTGTTGGGGTCATCGGGAACACCCGAACCGAATCCAGCCGCCGATGGGCACGGTCCTAATTGTGCCGCTGCTGATCGGAGTTTTGCCAGTTGGCGTGTATACCGGCGACGACACGCAGGTACCAACCTCCATCAAGTGACAATTTTTCATGAAGGCTGTATAAGCAAAGCCTGTTTGACCTCCGTTCACGTAACGGCTGGAGCCGGCAAAGGACACACGGTTTGTTGCGACGGCTCCGAAGACAAGTTGTCGGGTCGTGACTCGACCGACGACCGCCCCCGGCCCCCACTCCATTTTCCCTGACTCGCAACTTGCCTCGTTGCTGGCTGTGGGCAGTGTCAGCACGGGGAAACCGACCCCCCAGGGTAGGCCCATTTTTTGCCTTTCGGGAACCGAAGAAGAATTGGGGTATGAATGTTCTCCGATACGGTGATGCTTGCCGGCCCGTGGTCAGAGGTGGGAGCATTCCCGAATGGAATGACTCGTGGCGCGTAATCAGGCCTTCCAACACTTGCTTTCAGCTTCGCTGGAATGACTGCTGCTTGAGGAGAACAGATGGTTTTCAGTGATCGGGCCTCTGAAAGGCCTACTCCCGAGATGGTAATTGAATTCGTGGGGCAGGCTGAATGAGATTGCAATGCGATTCTGAGTTGTTTGGCGAGATCCTCCGCGTGCCCCCTGGGCTTGCGGGGCATTTCAATCGGAAGCTTTTTGCCAGTGCTCGGCTTGAGCCGTGCTGGGGCAATCTGAATGGCTTGTTGCGTTTTTCGCCAAGAGTTTCAGTTCACAGGATGTCCAGAATATCGATGGCTGCCTCGACTGAGGATCGTTGATGGGCTGCCCACTACGAAACTGCAAGGTTTTTCGAAGCACTGATCCATCAGCTGTTTCCGCCCTGCGTCGGCAAGATCCCCAAGCGGCCACGATGGCCTCCCACGAAAGCCCCGGCCCAGCGAGCCATAATCCAAACGCATGATCAAATAATTTCGATTGATCCCAGACCCCTAGAGTGGCTATTTCGTCCTTTAGGTTCGGAAATGGAACATTTTCAGGAATTTGCACTCAAGTCGGCCAAAGTCATGGCAACTAGTGGATGACCTGTGCCGCAATCAAAATGCTAGCCAAAGCAAGAAGCTGGGCAACCTGTGATAGATAGAAAACATCCATAAAAATCTGCACTATGAGTATTTCGATCTCCTCGATGATCTTCTCTGTTGTAGACGCACGAGGGTCATCGGCCACCCCCATGGCAGTAAGCTGAAAAAAACTCGTTTTGGATCGAAATCTTGGCTGAAAGAAGGATTCATGGCAAATGAGCACCTAGCATTCATGGCGAAATGGGGCCAAGTCATGCTGTTTGGCTGCTATGCTGCAGTCAGGCCAGGGAATGAAAGAGAAGATTGAGACAGGCACTTGCAGTTTGTTTGGGAAGCCAGCCGACTCATCAGCTCACGTGTTTGGTCATTGACTTTGAGCGTCCTTCGTACAGAAAGAATCGCTGTAGAGAATCATCTTATGGCGATAGTGTCCTTGCTCAAGTGATAACTTTTTCTTCTTGAAATTGTTCTTCCAGGCTTCTAGGGCCATGCCCAATGATCACGCACTCATTGAATCAAGCACAGCCAGGCAAGGCCACACACCTGAGCGATTCCACAGGCTCTTGAACTGGGCCAGGCCCTGATGCGCCCGTGTTGTGGTTGATCCCGTTCCATGCAGGCGGCCGTATTCCCTACACCGGAGAACTCGGTTGTCTTCTATGTGGTCAAACCCCCAAAAGAGTGCGCCTTGGCTTGGCCTGGTTTCCGTTCCTGTATCAATGGCACATCGCCGTTGTTGTTCTTTCCTGGCTGGTCTGCCTGCCTGCAACTCCTGCAGCTGCGCAGCCCTGCGCGCTAAGCCTGCGGGAAACGCCTGCGTCGCGGTTGCTTGTTACCCCTGCTGGTTTGGCTTCTGTTTGCTGGTGCCTCCACAGGTTTATTCTGGGCAGCGAGCTGGCAGGAACACGGGATCGAACCAAGAACTACCCTGCAGTTTTTATCCCCACTTTTTGATGAATTCGGCCCAGTCGGTCAATTTTGAGTGGGCCATCTCTGGTTTTCTGGCTTATCTGTTGGGATCTCCGCTCCTCTGCCTTCCGGTGCCTGTTTGGCTGGCAGCATGATCGGCAGCGCATGGCCGTCTTTTCACCTCTTGATGTCCCTGGCCCTAGTGGTCTGGTCTTCGCTCCTGCTTTCTGCTCTGCCGCCTGATGCTGTCCAGAAGCCCTGTTGCGTCCGGGTTGGCCGGGCTTCCCAGATACGTTTATGACGACTGGGCCAATCTGACGCTTTTTTATCTTTTTCCCCTTTTTAATTTTTTTTTTTTCCTTTTTTTTTTTTTAACGGCTATTTATTCTGTTGCCAAGCCAGGCTTCTTGCTTGTGCTGGAACAGCAGAGAATGGACGATCCTCAGCCCTTGCCTGTTCCCTGCATGGCGAGCGGTTGTGTGGTTAGGGAGCTCAGTCCATCGATGCCGCAGCCGTCTGGCTATTCGATGGCATTCATCCTTGTTCCAGGCTTTCCGTGGTTTTAACAAGCTGATCGCCGTTGTTGGCTTGCGTTGGCTTTTGGCGCGCCGCTTCCTGATAGCCCCCATCCCATCCTTCGCTATGGACGTGGGGCCGGCGCTGCCGCTCTACTGGTTCATCAGCCGCTGCTTGGGGTGTGGCCTGGTTTGTGGTGCCCGCCTTGAGCTTGGCATCACAGCCAAGTTTCCTTGATCATCTGTATTCTTCCCTGCTGTTTTGAGTTTGCTGTGTACGAGGGCATCATCCGGCGGACTCGGTCGCATCTCCGTTTGTTGTTTTGTGGCCTGGCAACCAGCTTCCTAAGTGCAGTGGCGAATGGAGCGTCCCCCTCTCGATCATCATTCCAACCTGAATGAAAGGAGGCTTGGCTTCTCGCACCCTGCCGCACTCGGTGCAGGCCCTCAACCCGCCAGCCTGGGACGTGTGGTGTGGGATGGAGCCAGACGGAACACCACCACAACCCATCGCCCAATGGAGCGGGGATCAACAGTTGTATCAGAACACCAACGGCCGGCAGGGCCATTCCAGATGACGAAGGTGCCCGCCGTGGGCCAGCGGCACCCCTCCTCTGTTTTCTCCATGCGACACCCGCATAACCCACCGATCTGGTGAGCGTGGCCAGGGGTGCCTTGGCGATGGATTCAATCGCCCTGCCGCTGGCTTCGTGTTCCGTTGGATGCGGTCTGAATGGCAAGACCGCTGGTTGATTTCCACCTCTGAACGCTGCTGAAAACCCCATGGGGGCCGCTTCTGTTTCGCCCCATTCTGTTCCTTAAAGGGGGGTTCCGGCCTTCTGTTCGGTGATTGCAAAGGTGATGATCACCCGGCGTGACACATTCTGGAAGTGTTTGGGGGCTTCAATGATCGCTTCCACTTCTGGAAGATGGGATCTTTGCTTCAAGTTGCTGAAAAAAGGGGGAAGGAATCAAACTGACCGCCGGTGGTGTTCAGTTCAGACTCGGCGGTTTCGTGCAGTGGGAACGCTGTAAAAGCCCGTTGTGAATGTATTTCTCTCCAATGGTATTCTCTGGGGCCTTGGAAATGCACAGGCCGGATGAAAAGCGCTTCATGAAAGACATTCGCTGATTCAGGCCTCCAGTCATAGGGGAGAAAGGAAGGTGTGGCTCATTGTTTTTTGGTGACTCCTTGGCTTTTTGTGGTCCTCTATACTTGGCTCAGTCTTTGTCTCCGTGCTTGGCTGAGAATTTTAATTCAGCATTTCTGTTTTGTTGTGGGCTTTGGAGCTTGTTGTCAGATGGGGCAAGTGGTAATCGCGATAGCGAAGTAAATGTTCTTCAAGAAAAATCGGCTTTGTAACCACTGAGAAAAAATCTTGCTGCAAAATAGAATGTTTCTGTTTTCTGGATCATAACGCACCTTGCTTTGGATTGTTGACAAAGCGCATTCAGGCGTCGTCCAGTTTGTTTGTTCCACCAGCTCGGCCGGTAGGCCTCGTTTGCGCAGCAACGGCAGCCAATGACGCGCAGACCGATGGCGAAGTGAATGCGTGATCGGCCCTGCTGACGCAACATCCGTTCTCAATCCAGGCCCAAGACTGATCCAATTGTTCGCAAAGCCTGGGTCGCTTGCGTTTGAAAAGAAGGCCAGAAAGCCCGATCCGTTCGGCAAGGAGCCCAAGCAGCGTCGGGGCGGATCGAGGCGATCGGGTAGGCCTTGAGCACGGCCCTGGGAATGGTGAGGCGTTTTTGTAAAAGGTTGATCCAGTGGGCCAGAATGCTCCTGGCGGTCCATCGGTTTCGGTGTCTGTGCAGCCCAGCCAGGGCTCAGGGTTGGGGATGGTGGCTGAGCCAGCGGCGTAATCCACCCTGCGGCTTGGATCCACATGCATGGCGAAGCAGCTGATTCCCAGGTGTCCCAGGTTCGTTCAATCCCGCGCAAGCTTCAACTGGAGGCTTGGCAGATTTGCCGGCTGGCCCACCAGTTTGCTCAGCTCGCGGTTCCCTTCCCGAATTCCTTCAATTTGTTGACAATGGCTAGTTTTCCCGTGCGAGCTTTGTAAACGGATGGCTTGTGGCCTTGGCCGTAGCAGCGTGCGCCTGTCGCCATGCGCCATTTTCTTTTGACCTTGATTGCCATCCATGCAATCCACCGTTTCCGCTCAGTGCTGTTGCCACGCCTGCGTCTCCACCCGTCAGTGTTGACCTACAGCCGCTTGTGCTGAGGCGCTGCCCAGTGGTGCACTGAACTGCTGGGGGGTTGGGCGATTTTGCTTCTGGGCTGGCTGGTGGCCGAGGTGTCGGCGCCAAGGATCTGCCGCACCGTGCTGCGGAAGGTTGGCTGTCGATGAGCGGCTTCTTCCCGCAACCCTCTCGGGCCGTAGCGTGGCTCACACAGGCAAATGCCCTGGTCAGACTGCGCTTGAGTCGCCTGGGTGCTCCACCCGCGGGTGTTGAGGAGAATCGTGATCAGTCGCTGGCCAACTTAACTAGGCTGGCGCGGCTTGAGACACCCTTTAGAATCTGCGCTCGGTGTCGGAGCCGGTGAGCGAGCTGTGAATCCCAGATTTTCGCCTACCGTGCCGAAGTTTGCTCTCGGCCGCGATCCTGGCCAGCGGGTGGCTTTTGTGCCTGGCCACGGCTGGCGGCGCTCGAATCGTCTCGAAGACCGCTCTTACCCATCAGCCAAACCATGGACCATGCTGTGGGACGAAAAACTCCTTTCGAACAGCAAGGAGGGAGGCGCATTGCACAACGCGGCAGCGGCCGGGGATGCTGATCGCGCGAGGACCGTTGCC
>Ga0163217_1086170_pt1 | contig 10142 bp, 7 predicted proteins | sample SynspAceP_FD_185933 | JGI IMG/M metagenome (GOLD analysis project Ga0163217, IMG submission 185933) | Saline lake microbial communities from Ace Lake in Antarctica - Synechococcus sp. Ace-P (PacBio error correction) | ecosystem: Environmental > Aquatic > Non-marine Saline and Alkaline > Saline ...
GTGATGGTTCCTGTTCTTTTCTTCTCAATGGAGTCAGTCAAACCTAGTGCTTTAATATCCTTCCTGTATATTCTGGTTTGGCCTTTTGGGGCGGTTTTAGCAATGAGTCAGCTTTTCGGGTCGCGCTTACAAAAAAATGGGAGATCGTACAAATTCAGGCTTCTTTGGTTTTGGTATTTAAATAGGGCTAATTGCTTCTGCCATGGATTGATCTAGAATCGTTTTTAACTATAAATTTTTACTTTCTATGGCTTTATTTCTTGATTGGATCAAAATTGGCTGGGAATTTTAATTTCAGGGATTCTTCGAAAAGATCGAGGATGATCAAAATTCGTGGTATTTACTATGGGGATCGGTTTGGATGGCCTCGTATTTTTTTCAGTGCCAACCCCTGGCGCGTCAATGATACTAGAAGGGTAGCTGAATGGATTTCTACTCAATCAAGAGCCGAATGATTCAAGTATTCATATATAACAAACGACGTCCCTCCATTCCCGTTTTCAGATTGAAAATGCCTATCGTCTGAATTTATGATGGTGATTGAAAGCCTTAACCGAGGACCCAATTTCAAAAGGATGGAAAGCTGGACCGAAACATGAATTAAATTTGAAAACCTGATCCGGGATGGATTCAGCAAGCAGTCCAATAAAAAAGGGTTTGGATCTCAAAAATCTAAAATAGAAACTTCCTGAAACTTCCTTCAAGATTATAGTTGGGAGCTTTCAGGGCGAAATTGACGGATGGGAAAATCATCGCATAGAACCTAAAACGATAGTTATGCGAATTTTAGTAAAGTAGAAGATGAGCCCAAGGATTCCGGTTTTTTAAGCAAGGGCTTGGAAGAAGGAAATCCATACGCAGTGGAATGTTGCCGAAATGGAAAAAAGGCTTGGAATTAGCACTTTCGGGCAATATGAATCTTTAACTCCCTTAGACTGGAATGCTTTCCCGGTTTAAGTGGCATTGATGTCTGTGAGGCAGTTTAGAGAAAGAGCATAAAGAACACCGCCGATTATATTTCTACTGCGAAAGATACGGACGACGAAACCGTTTTTGGATTGCAAGTCAGGGGCAAAATGATTACATCAAAAAGCCGCTTTCACTTCGAGGAATTATTAAGAGCGTGTTCGTGTAACAGCTTCGAGCTTAAACGTGGGTGAGCCCAGAATTTTTCACCCTTGGAAGCAATAGCTATTTTTCCAGAAAGGCACCCAAGTATTAAAAGGCAATGTTTGAGATTCCACTGACTCAAAAGGAGTTTTGCACTTCTTGAATATCTAGTCAGAAACAAAAATAAGGTATGCCGCCGTACACTAATCATTGAGAAAGTATGGGAATAATCCACTTTGAATACAACACGGGGGTGATTGAATGTTTTTATCAATGCACTCGTAAAAAGCTAGATCTCCCATGATGAGGATGATATATTCAAACACGTGCGGGGAGTCGGTTATCATGGCTAAGGAACTATGAAAAATAAAAATTCATACGGGTAGCGGATGGCAACGTAAGACTGACTGGGGTGACAGCCATGATTGGTGGGCTAGTAGTCTTCGTGATTTATTTATCTGGTGGTGAATTATTCGGTTTATTTCAAATATGTGATAAGGCCACTTTTGGCGGAAGTGAGGGCCATCTTCGAGAGATTCTCCCTAATTGATGGGGAGTTTGATTTTTTCTCCCATAAAATGAATGGGCAGAGCAGAGCATTCCAGGTCAATTCAGCTTAATCCGATTTTTTAATAGAGATCGTAGATGTCCATGGTAGTACGAATGGATCGTTCTCGCAAGAGCCTCCTAAGAATCATTTGCTTTTTTTACCAGAAATCGAACCTCAAGAAGAGGATGCGTTTCACGTTGGAGATTGCAATGAAGAAGTGCGGCAAATGCAAAATCCCACTCAAGCATGAAGGTAAATAGAAGGGTTTATGCTTGTTGGCTACGCTCATTTGAAGGATTCTCGCCATTTGCTTCAAAATCTTTGAATGTTCTACTTTTCTCTACCCGCCATTTTTATTTCACTTTTTCTAGCGTGCGATATTTCGTCGGTAAAGAGCATCGCCCGCTATTGCAAAATCATTGAAAGCCACTAACCGCAGAATATCTACCAAAAAATCTAAACGAACGCGTACCGCTCACTGAGCAAGAAGGATGAAATCGGTCAGCTTTCGGCGATCGATCAATGAATTGCTTTTCTAGAACTGGAGCAATCGCTCACAGCGAAAATAACAATTTACCTCAGATGGCTTGCAACATGAACTCCGTACTTGCCTCTTTGCTTTCTTCGAGAGGCTTTGGAAGTACTTATTCGAAAAGCCTAGAACTTCGTGAAGAGTAATGAATCCAAAATTCGGACAAGCGCTCCATGAGTATTGATTTCGAAATGGCAGAGTGATGGAGCAGCTTTTGGATTTGGCTGCGGTGGGCAAATTTTTTCAACTCCGATTACTTGTTGTTGTGTGTTTGTGTCCTGTAATCGAATTTAAACTTGAGTTTTTTTGGTCGCAACTTCGCTGCAGAAAAATGTCTCAAGAGTATGCGAGGCCAAATTGATTATGAAAAACCAAATCTTACTTTACTCTTATTCTAGGAGGTGAGTAACGAAGTCACTTCAGATGATTTTTGAACAAACCTTGCTTCAAAATTCGCTGAAAATATTCGATAAGGATACGTTGAATTTCATGCGGGGTAGGAATTCCATCAAGGATGCGGCCTTATAATCACTGTTGGAGGATCAGGGAGTGGGTATAGAAAGAAGAGTCTTTAGCGCGAATTTTTGTATTTTTTAGAGAAACTCCAGCTTTTGGAAAAACCTGTTCTCCGGGTACTGGCCCCTGGGGCTACTAATCGTCAGAAAACTCGCTTTGGAATCTAAAGGGTTTTTGGTTGAAGTACAAAGTCAAAAGGTTAGCAGGTTTCATTTTTTCGATTGGATCTTTCAGGAAAAAGATTTAAGAACACCTTAAGAACATTCTTATACTCAATTTTGAGGATGATTATTGGGCATCTTTTTGCCTAACAAAGATTTCATTCTATGCTAGACCGGGATTATCAATTGGAGTTTTCAAATAAACTGATCATTTTTTCTGCTGATGTGCTGCCTGGATAGGCTTTGGGAATTTTTATGCATTGGACACCGTCCTTTTCGATTTGGAGCAGTCCCAAGACGTGGACCATAATCAGGTACAAGTCATTACCGACTTCACGAAATCTTGCTACCAGGAAGTAGAAAAATACTGACCTATCCTGTAGAGCTGGAAGATGGCAAATCTTCCTGGAGTGGAAGGAAAATTCCGTTCGATTCCAAATTTGGTATTTCGGTAGTTATACCATCGTTTTTTGACGGACGATATGGGTACTTTATTTACGACTAGACAGCTAATCGCCGAGCAGCATCAAAGATCGCCCAGGATCAGATCCTGAAATGGTTTTGGTCAACCCTTTATGGGGCCCTATTTCCAACTTGGATTAGGAGAAATTTACCATACGTGATCGACGTCAAGCCGGGTTTTGAAAAGATCAATACTCCCATTACTGAGGTTTGCGACGATTCAAGACTGGGTAAGTACCGTCGGCCAACTTTCCGGAATTGAAGGAGTAGTTGAAGTAAAACACCTGGGGTGGATTTTCTCAATGCAATATGAAGTAGCCATCAATCGCAGAGCGATTGAAAGCAGTACAAGGTGAGTCTGAATCAGGTATAGATGATGCGCCGGCTCAAGAAAAAATAATTCCGATCGCTGGTGGTAGTTATATTGAAAAGAACAAACGAAAAGCTATTTTTAAATCCCGTGGCGAAAGGCTAGTGGAGAGCTTGGAAGATATTTGGAAAATATTGTTAGTTGGAGTCCGAGCCGGAACAGCAACTCTAATATAAAAGACATTGCTAAAGTCGACTTCGGTCAATGCAAATCGATTCGGGCAGAGTCACTGCAAATGGGGAAGGTGAAAAAGTACTGGGACAGGTGGATGATGCTCAAGGAGCTGGATGCCAAAGCTACTATTGACCGGTTAAAGAAGTCTTGTTGAAGAATCGAGTCTTCCTTGCTGCGGTGTAGTCATCAAACGGGTTTTTTTGGATCGGTCATGAATTGATTGGACGAACGACCCTTTACGATCGCTGAAAACCTGATTTTGGGTTGTTGAAATGTGATTTTTGGTGGTCGTTGTAACTTTTTGGGAATTATTCGCCTCTGGCCCTTGTGGGTGGCGTCCCGTGAATTACCATGAGTTTGCCCTCTTTGCGAATTTCAATGATGTACCTGCTTTGGATCGACGCCAATTTGAATGAAGTTTGGGGTGCGATTGTACTTTTGGATTATCATCGATGGTGCAGTGATTATTGTAAGAATACATCGCATTTCGATTTACTAAAATTGGGGAAGAGTCCAATCAGCTTCACCGGTGCCGAAAAATAAGAATTGAAAAAGACGAAGTTTTCCCCTTCAGGAGAGCTTCCAAAATGATGCATCTGCGATTTTTGGGCAGATCATTATGCATCATGTATTTTTCCCATATTTTATCCTTGAGTGGTGTGGAGGGCAAAATGTTTCGGTCCGCATGGCAGAGGTAATTTCAGCTTTGCAATTAGTGGTGCACAATGATTTTGGTTTGAACCTACGTGGCCGGTGGTTTCTTCTCTAATTTCTAAAGACGAACTGCCTCCGGGTCCTAAAAATATTTCTGTTTCGAATTATTAATGCGATCAATAAAGGCTATGAAACCCTGCTATCAATGGGCTTTTAGATCCAAATACTAAAGCAAGTTTTTTGAATTGGAAGGCATTTTTCGCTTTTTTGTGGTCACTCTTTTTGTCTTCCAACCTCAAGAATGGGGTCTGAGTTTGTTCCGAGCACTTGGATGAAGGAGAATTTTGTGATCCACGCCCTTTCTTAAAAACGGGAACTACGCCTGACCAATTACAGTGAGACCATGACGCAGATTTGAAGTCGATCCTTAAGAAATTTCCGGAGGTGAAGTCAGATTCGTAACTCCCGGATTGGTGGCGGCAAGAGATTCCAACGGATCGATGTCTAGTGAAGAGACAGACGTTGATTTGTGATTTTGCCCCACCTTCTGAGTGGACCACGGTGAAGACCAAGATGAATGTAGCAAGATGCTTTTTAAAGAATTTCTTTGAAATAATCCTGGATTGGAAATTTGGCATTTACCCAGCCTATCGAGATGCGCTTCAACGAATTGATTACTGGAGTCGCGAGCAGAATTTGGCAAATCAAGTTTTTTGGCGATGGATTTGGCGTGTTACTTCAAACTGCTCAAAAAAATAGAGGCTACTATTCAAGATGTCAGAAGGTGCCGCAGATAATGCATTGTGGAGAAAGTGGACGGCTTTGGCCTCAAATGAAATTGAATATGAACCGTGCTAAAGTTTGCTCGTTTCCGGATTGATATGAAGACCCTTAATCAAATCGTGACGACGGGTTATTTGCTGGACAAACGGCAGGGTAGAGTAAATTTTGAAGGGAAAGCAATTTGAATTTGGTGGTTCGATTTGATAAAGAAAATTCAGAAAGGATATCACTAACCCTTGAAAATGTAGCTGTTCAATTACCGACTGGCGGATCTAATTCCACTTTCCCGAAATTGGCCAACCATCTCCTATACCAAAGGGCCTGCAAAAAATCTCCCGAGAAATACCGCGCGTAGAAATCGTAATTGGAGTAAATGTTCGAACAATCGAGATTTACAATCTGTGGTAAAATGATAATTCAAGCCATAGTAAGCAAATGAAATTGATGTGCCTGAAGGGCTACAATGTAACTTATGGTGGACCAATTGGTTGAGAATCTCAACAAGCTACGCAGCCGCTTGATAATAGCAGTTCCGATCGCCTTATTTTTGATTTTTGTGCATCTTATATTTTTGCCTTTTCATCAGCCAAGGATGCGATAATGATTTATTCAGCGATTTCCCCTTTCTGCTATCGGTGGCGTGTTTCTACTTTGGGCCGGGATATGCCATTTAGTATTTCAGCAGGTGGTAGGATTTATCGGCCTGTGTTTTGGGATCGCGGTATTGAATGGTTATCGGTATTGATCGAACACTTTAAATCATGGAATCAAAGTTCACAGATTGAAAAGAGCTTTGTGAAGTTTGGAGCCAAGGAGCGGTTACGTCCCAGGTTTGCTGACTGCTTCTGCTTGCAGCTTTGGGATTTTTTCTACCAATTGGCAATTTCCTCTTCTGCCCTGGAGCAAGAGGTTTCAACGGCCTTATAGCCACGGTAGTAGTCGGAGGCTTTGTTCACGCTACATTTTGTGAACGCTCTTCGTTTTACCTGTACTATATGTGCTTTTCAAAGAGAAAAAAAGGGGACTGAGTGGATTAAATTCAAAAAGTTGGATCACAACATTGGTTTTAATTCTTTTTTGTAGCTCGCGGCTAATGGCAGCAAAAAAGGATTCGACGCCCTTAACTTTGAAAAAGCGACTTGAACTAGCCTGAGGCAGAGAAAGCCTCAGAATCCAGCTGCAGAAAAATCCACGAAGTTGCAATGGCTAGACAAGGGGCAGGTTGGAAAATGTTGGGATAAAACTACGGTTTATATGGTTTTGATAAAAATGATATTGCCGAAAACCGGAGTTTTAACAATAGGGTTTGGGGAGTAAGTCAAGTCGTTTTGCATTTCCTTCCTTGTATGCCGCTCAGAAAAATGTGCTTCAAGATCAATGGGATGTCTCTGTTACAGTCGAGGAAGATGATGGCGTTAATTCGACGCAAGAAGTCAGAAACTTGAGAAAATGAGGGTTCGAGTGAAGTGAGTAAGGCTTTCTTGACCGTACAGTATTTTCAAAGACTGAGTGATAATTATAATTTCTTTGATAGTCTTTACGCTGTTTTTGCCAATGGCGGCAGGGAGCAGAAGATTTAACACTGAGAAAACGAATTATTTGGAGAAATTGACCTGCAAGCTGGAAAAGCTTCAAGAGGATTAAACTCAAAAAATCCCGAAGCGAATCAAAATTATAAAGTAGCTTAGACCAACTCAAAGCTTCAATTGAACTGGAGGATGATTTGGAAGTGAAGTCGAACCCAGACAACAAGATTTAAAATTGGGATAACCAAGAAGATTGGAGCTCACATCCAGGCGTACAATATTAGTCAGGGTGTGGGTATTCAAGCGGCTTGCATCAGGTACAGGTTGAAAAGCGAGCCTGCTTCCGCGATGATCTCAATTGATTTATTCCGTGGTCACCAATCCAGGCCCCCATGCTGCAGTTTTAACCCAAGGTTTTCAGACTGGCTTGGCAATCCCTTTGTTTTTCCGTTCACATCGAGCCCAAAATCAAATCCTTTCGCGAATTGCAGCAAGACGCAGAGCAGTATATCGCTGGAATCAGAAAGCATCAAAAAGAGATTCGAAGTAACTACAGCCAATTACAAACTCAATTGATCCAAGCAAGAGCAAGCATCCGCTACTATGGAAGATGAGGGGAAGCTCCTTGCGAGCATTGATACGCAACAAGCACAGCTTTCCTATCAAGAGGGAGAAATCGATTTTCTCGCAATATGCTCGCTAATTGAAAAACCTAGAATATTACACTTCAATACCCTGCAAAGCAGATACGAACAAACGAACTCATTATTTTGAAAATAAATTACCTGAGTCGACTGAATGAAGACGCAAAAATATTTCCTTCCGATTTACTCTTGTGCCTTCTAGCCGCGATAATTCACCTAATTCCTTGGCGGTCAGCAATCTTTCCGAAAAAACCGCCGGAATTGGAAATAAAGGTAAAGCTTCTAGCGAAAAGAGGGAATAAGTTATGTTGACTTTGATCAATTTAATTCAATGAATATGGCCTGGGGCAAATATGATACAGCAGTCCAATTTTTATTCTGATGAGGATTACTGGTTTCAAAGGTGCAGTTCGAGTTCCAGTGGAGAATATGCAAGAAGTGACGACTTTCTAATTCGGTGGCTATGTAAGTGGGATGGAATTGCTAGAAAATGGCCAGCCTGAAAAAAGGGGGAGGTACTATTTACCTTGAAAACCCGTGATTTTATCCTGCTGCAACAAAAACTATCGGTACGAGGACAAGAAAGCCAGTTGAAACTACCTCAAGTCAGAATATGAATCGGCAAAAGACGCACTTTATGGAGAAAAGATTGCTTCTCAAAAAAATTATCTGAAAGCAGAAGGGCTGATTACCAGGCACAAGAGCAAAGGACAGAAGGGTTGAAACGTCAATTGGATTGCTTCGAATCAATGCAGATGAAGCCTCCAGCTGAATCAATCCGATGCCAAAGTTCCTAATTAATTCCTCCCATTGCAAGTGATTTTTGTTACTGCCATAAATGGGTGGTTTCCCTGGAGCCTTTTTATGCAGCCCTAGAGATGTAAGCGGTGGCTGAGCGTAGGGAGCCAAATTTGCATATGGAATTGTGGTCTTTGAAAAAGATGCACCCATGTTTAAAAAAGGGCAATTGGGTAGAAGTTCGGAATTCTGAAATTCTTCAGAACCTTGACCGCAAGAAGTGTTTATGGTGGGGGCAGTCAATCATGAGGCTAGCAAATGCAATGTGATGCAGTTTGAAAAGATGAATCGAAAGAATCTTTGCTAGTGCCAGGGATGTTTTATTTGAAGCCAAAAATCCAAACTGATCCTGAAGAAGGTTTGTCAATCGCACAAACAGCGTGATTGAGTCTGATGGCAAATGGTATGTCTTGGTGGCTTAGGAAGGAAAAGAAAAGAAAATGGGTTTTTCTTTTGAGAAAAATAGAAGTTTCAAAACAGGAAAAATGGTGGAACGGAAAAATTCAATTTTGGTAAAGGGTTCCAAGCTTTCAGTAACTGATCAAATATTGTAAAGGGTGGGGAATTTAATTCTTTTGTGATCAAAATTAACTTTGATATAGTTTAATGAGGATATTTCTCCGATTACACACCTGTTTTTTTATAGTGAAGTGAAATATTTGTTTCAGTCCTTAATTTTTTTGATTTCCATCTTACTGGAAAAAATGAAATCTTTTCAAGAAGCCTAGCTACGCTTTAAATTGGATATCACTGTCAACAACTCTAGAATTACTTGTCCAAGGAATGAGCTAGCAATTCAAGCAGTTTCTATGATCGGTAATTCGTCTAAGGTTTTTACAATACACTTGCTCAGTTATACCAAAAAAATGCAAGAAGAAATGCTGAGGAAATTGCTTCAGGATGTGTTTCTTGAACGCATCTAATATTCTGCCTCTGTTTTAACAGATCTGAATCCAAGGTGCAGTACACATGGGGTTTACAGGATTTCTGTGGAACAATCATTGGATTTTCTCCGAAAGAAAACAGCCAGAAACCGATTTTTGGAATTCGTTCAGCTCTCTTTATCGAAAAGAATACTGGGGAAATCCAGTTTGAAAGCAGTGGATTTTATGCAATCCCAGGAGTGAAATTGGAAAAATCAGGAGGAAGCGAAAATTCTTTTCATGGTAATCGATAGTTTTAATCAAGAAAATCAAAAAACTGCTTTATCTTAACTGAGACATCAGATTGAGGATCTCCCGCAGCAGGAAGTTTGGAGAAATCATGAAGATTACAAGCGCAAAAAGCAGTGAATCGCTTGTGCAACGTGCAAAAGCCAACTTGAAAATGAGTTAGAAAAAAAAATACCCTAACCGAGGGATTTAAAGAAAATTAACCGTCCTTAAAGAAAAATGGACAAGCGGATAGATAAAGTATTTAGCAAGTATCTGAAGGCATCGGCGAGCTCAAGCGCCGGCTTGGAGTTTTTGAAAAATTTAAAAAAAGATTCAAAATCAACAGCAGAAAGAGCGAAAATAAATCCACAAGCGAATGGCTAGCCGCGCGGCATCTAATTGCCTTTGATCGTGGCTGGAAATTTTTATATTTATTTCTACCTATCAAACTCAAGATTTCCCGATTTGCCCACAAACTGATGCCTATTCCATTGATCTCGCGATTTTAATATCTACGCTGATGAAAATAATCACCTTTTTAAAATGGCAGTTTGATCATGGTTTTTTTGTCAATGTGGTGTTTTAATTCGGATTTATGGTGGCTAGGCCTAAAATGCGCCTAGAGGTAGCCAGTTGATTTGAGAATATTATTTCAGAAAAAACTAAAGCTAGACGAAGGACAGCAAGAAACCTAATTTTCGAATTGGA
>Ga0163217_1096405_pt1 | contig 10142 bp, 17 predicted proteins | sample SynspAceP_FD_185933 | JGI IMG/M metagenome (GOLD analysis project Ga0163217, IMG submission 185933) | Saline lake microbial communities from Ace Lake in Antarctica - Synechococcus sp. Ace-P (PacBio error correction) | ecosystem: Environmental > Aquatic > Non-marine Saline and Alkaline > Saline ...
AAAGAGAGAGAATGTCGGAATGCGCTCGCGCTTTCCTCCTTGTCGCGCTGGCTTGCCTCAAGCAAATCTTTCAACCATCTTCCCCCCTTCCACCTTCGGTTTTCTTTCCGCCGAAGGGTGGGAGGCGGACGGGGGTTTGATGGGAGATGCTTCTGCCTTTTCCTTTGCCGCTGCCCCTTGTTCCTTGGGCGGTGGAACGCCTGAGGATGCCGTTGGCCCGTCGATTGTCGAAAGGTGACTTTCGATCTGGGGGCAACGCCGCGGGGGAAGGCGGGAATGCCATCCGAGGGGCGGAAAGGTGCGAGACCTCTTGGTTTTTTGTCAGAAGCCCAGCTTCACCCCTCGCCCCTGGAAAGCAACGTTGAATCTCCACAATTGGTCCTGGGCCCATCCACAGCCGTGGGAAGGTAGGTTTCTCCGATTTCCTTGGTGGGGATCGTGGTGTTGCGGTGATCATCTGGTCCATCACGGCCACCGAGGGTTTCAAACACCCAAGGAGAGCGGGCGTGGACATCCAGCAAGAGGATGTTCCTTGACCTCACCGGCCAGCAACACCGCCCTGAATGGCGGCGCCACCGCCACCACTTTCGTCGGGGTTCAGCGGTTGATTCCGGGCCTTTTTGCCGGTGATCCGCTTCACCAGTTCGAGCACGGCGGGGATGCGGGTGGAGCGCCCACCATCACCACTTTCATCAATGCTCGCTGGTGGAGAGCTTGCGTCTTGAAGGGCCTGCCTCCAAGCCGGCACGAGGCGGCAGCGATCGTCAGCTTGGGAGGCCAGTTCCTCGAACTTGGCCCCGACCGTCAGGGTGAAGAATCGAGATGCTTGGGGCTTGCCACGGCGTGGCCGTTGATGAACGGCAGATTGGATCTCGCTCTGGGTGGCGCTGGAGAGTTCGATCTTGGCTTCTCGGCTGCCTCGGTGAAGACGCTGGCAGGGCTGCCTTGTCTCGGCGCAGGTCCCGATGCCTTCGTTGCTCTTGGGAAGGTGGCAAGCCAGGTGATCGACGATGCAACTTGTCGAAGTCATCGCCCGCCTCAGATGGGTGTCGCCGCTGGTGGAGAGCACCTCAATACGCCATCGCCCACCTCCAGCACCGAGACGTCGAAAGGTGCCGCCGCCAGAGGTCGAAGACCAGGATGGCGCTCGTTGCTCTTTTGCGATCGAGGCCATAGGCCAGAGCGGCCGCCGTGGGCTCGGTTGATGATCCGCAGCACTTCGAGGCCGCATTTTGCCGGCGTCCTTGGTGGCCCCTGACGCTGGGAGTCCGTTGAAATAGGCGGGGACGGTGATCACGCCTGGGTGACAGTTTCACCGAGGTACTTACCGGCGTCTTCGGCGAGCTTCCGGCAGCACTTCTGCTGATACTTCTCAAGGCGGCGAACTGTTTGGCTCGGCACCGGGCAACTTCACGCTTCACGTTGGAGCCGGCCTTTCTCGACGCCGTAGCTCACTTCTTTGGATTCCTCGTTCACCTCATCCACCCGGACGCGCCGATGGAACCGTTTTTCACCGAATAGAAAGGTGTTTCTCCGGGTTCATCACCGCCTGGCGCTTGGCGATTCTGACCACCAGCCTTGTCCCCTGGTTCTTGGTGTAGGCGACCAACCGACGGGGTGGTGCGAAAGCTTCGGCCGTGGCATCACCGTGGGCTTGCCGCCCTTCCAATGCACCGCACGCAGGCTGTTGCGTGTGCCGAGATCAATGCCTACAACTTTGGCCGCATGGGTTGCTTCCCCGCTTGGATCGAATGAGTTCTTCGTTGCATCCTCATCAAAGCAAGAGGCCAATCTGAGGCGAGGGGTGGTTTCCGAACCGCTGGCGTCCGTGCCGCCCATGAATCGCGGCAGAGTTCGGCGGCAGAGCGCCAGGAATCTCATGCCGTTTTCGATTTCAGGCCAGACAGCCCTGGTGGGGCTTTCTTCGTGCGATCGCGGTGGCTCACTCACTTTCGCCGGCCATGCACAACGCAAGCCCCCCGGCTGAGACCTGGGCCTGAACTGGCGCTACCTGGCCTTTCCGGTGCCGCAGCGGAGCTTGGGCACGGGCCCCTGCGGGGTCTTGAGGCCCTGGCTGCCGTGGTCTGAACGTGACCTGCCGGCACAAACAGGCGGCGGCGGCGGCCGCGCCGGACTCACACGCCTGGCCGAGCGACTGGGCCGCGGCGAACGACCCTGGTGCGCAACGCGCCGAAGGGGGCTGGCTCGGGGGCCAACACCGATGTGGAGGCTTTTTTGGCCCCCTGGGCGAACCCTGCGAGCGGAGCCCAGGGGCGCTGGTGGCTGGGCTGCGGCCGGCAGTGCCCGGCGGTGGTGGCGGGTCTGGTGGAGCGGAATCTGGAGGTGATCGAGCCTGGCCGCCCGCGACCCCCCAACGGCGCGCAGCTCTCCTCTCAAGCTTGCCAGGCCTGGGCCCCCCAACTGCGACCGCTTAATTGGACCAGCGAGCTGCCTGCTGCCGGGCCCTTGCCCGCAGCCGATCTGGTCGTGAACAACCACCCCGCCGTGGGCATGGCGGCTGACGCCTGCCCGTGGCTCCAGCGGAGCTGGAGGCCTTGCGCCGCGAGACCCTTGTCTACGAATTGATCTAGCACGCCGCGGCCGAGCGCCTGCTGCGGGAAAGCCCGCGAGCGTGGCTGCCAAAAGTCTGGAAACGGCCTGGAGATGCTGGTGCAGCAGGGAGCCGCAGCGCTACGGCTCTGGTTGGGCCGCCGCCGGCGACGAACCACGCGTTTCCGGTGGCAGCGAATGCGGCAGGCCGCCCTCAACCAGCTCGGGGCCCACGACCCCCTAACCTTGGAAGACGCGGTGTTCCTGCCTCAATGCAAATTCCCCTGGCAACGCCTGCTGGCGCTGCTGGCCTAGCCTGTTGCCGTGGAGCGACGGCGTGGATGTTCGGCGAATCGCTGTTCACGCTCTTCCCGGCCTGCAGTGGACGGTCTTGCCGGCCCTGCGTTGCTCAGCCTGCAGCGGCTGGTGCCGTTCGGCGGGCTTCCTGCTGTTTCCTGGCCGCTGTTCTGGGGTGGTGCGCTAACCAGCGCGTCCCTTACTTCATCCGCTCCAACGTCCTGCAGGCGATCCTGCTTGGAACATCGTGCTGATCCTGGCTGTCCCTGGGCATTCCGGCTGCTGCTGGCTCCGCTCGGCGGCAGTTTCGCCCTGCGCAGCTCAGCAAACACCGTCTTCTCGGCACCTGCTGCTGGTTGCTGTTCCGCCGTGGTCCAGTGCGTACGCGGCAAGAGCCCGATAATCCCGACCGTGTCGCGAGGCGTGCCGGATCCAGCTGTACTGAGGCGTCTGGACTGACCGGGGTAACGGTGCCCGCGTTACGGTATCGAGTCCGTCGCTGCAAGCCGCAGGGCCGCTGGCCCTCTCACTCGAGCCCGTCCGGAGGTTTCAGCCCGTCCAATGTCGCAGCAGCTCCTACTACGAAACGATTGTACATCCTTCGCCCGGACATCGCGGAGGAAGAAGTCGAAAGGCCATGTCAACAAGTACCGCGAATCTGGTCACGCGAGGCCGGCCCGAAGTGCTCGACACCCAGATTGCGTGCAAGCGCCGTCTGGCTACACCCGATCGCCAAGCACCGCGAGGCATCGCTACGTGCAGCTGAACCAACAGCGGCGAATGGCAGCAGGTGGCGGCCCTGGAGCGGGCCATGCGGCCTGAGCGAGGATGTGATTCGCTTCTCACCGTCAAGCAAGACGGCCCCCTGCCCGCCCCCCGCGGTGGCCAGGGCCCGGCGAAGCCGGTTCAAGCCGCTGAAGCCTGAGCTAGCCACAACACCTCCACCATTTCTGGTCAAAAAGCCAAGGCATCCCCCAACTGGATGCCTGGCTTTGTTTTGAGAATGGTTCGGGTCTGATCAGCGGCTTTCTTGAAGATGAGCTGTTCTTGGGCCAGCGTGACTTCCGCTGATTGGCCCAGCGGCGCAAGCTGGCGGCCCCAGAGCCGGGCCGGCAGCCCGTCCCCAGATATAGTATGAATCCTTCGGAGGGCGCGGTGATCAAAAACGATCGTCGCCGCCATAGGTGGCCATGGTGGGCACGTAGAGGCTGTCGCAAAAGCTGAACTCCTGCGATCACGGTGGCATTGCCCTTGTGCAGCCGGATCCCGCACCGTGCCCCGTTCACCGTGGCCTGGGTGGCATCGAGGGAAGCCATCGAGGGCCGCCTTGAGCGGGCCGAACCAGATGGCCCTGAAAATACACCAGATCCGCCCAGCGGACTTCGATCTGGCGCTTGTAGCGCTGCACATCGGCGCCAGGGTGAGGCTTTCGAGTTCCTGAGTTTGAGCCGCGAATCCAAACAGCAACAGGCCGGGAGTTTCTAGATCTTTCCCCTCGATTGATGCCCCCAACCCGGTATTCTCGATGATGTTCCAGCCGACCGAAGCCGTGGCTGCCAGCAACAGGTCCAATTGGCGCGCCGGAACGCAGGCCTGAACCGGTCGAGCATCTCGCCATTGAGGCTGACGGGATTGCCTGGCAGCGAAGCCGGAATCTCCACCACATCGGGCTCTTCGGGCCGCCGGCGATCCGAGCGGGTCATGGCAAACACCTCCTTCGGGTGGCTCCACCTGCGGATCCTCGAGGGGGCCGGCTTCACACTGCGCCCGAGCCAGGTTGAGGTCCGATCGTAATAGGGATTGGCCTTGCTCACCGGTGCGGCATCCCGAAAGCGCTCGCCGTAGCGATCGTTTCCTCCCGGCTCATACCCGCACCTCCGCGCCGGGGACTGAGCACCTTGAGCTCGGGCGCCCAGGCAGCGATCGCCACGTCGAATCCGCGACCTGGTCCGTTGCCTTGCCGGTGCAGCCGTGGCGACGGCATCGGCGCCCAACCAGGCAGCCACCGCCAACCAGCTCCCGGGCGATTCACGGGCCGGGCCAGGGCTGTGGCGAGGGGGATGCGACCCTCATAGAGGGCGTTGGCGCGAAATGGCGGGGAAAGGCGAACTCCGTGATGACGCTCAATCAGATCCCCCACGCAGCGATTGGCTGGCGCCGGCTTCGAGGGCCTTGAAGACGGAAATCCGGTTCGAGCCATCGCCCTGGACAGATCGGCGGCGAAAGGTGATCACTCCTCGGACACCCCCACTCCCCTCGCGGCAGATAGGAATGCAAGAACGCGGTATATCGTTTACCCACCGGAGTAGGCCAACACCACCTTGCGGGCACGCCGACCCCTTGGCCCCGCCAACTCCTCTCCCCATCCCGCTCAGTCCTGCTCGTGAATGCCGTTTGGAGGATTGTCCCGCTGTCGCGTCAGTTGCCGTCGAAATGGCGGCCAAGCGCGTGGCCAGCCACAGGGCAGCAGGCCAGGAGGCCCCCCAGACCAGGCGCCAGACAGTTGCGGCTAATCGCCACGCTTCGGGCCAGCGTTCACCGCCGCGCACCAGCAGGGCGGCGGCAGAAGGGCGGCCCGCGCAGGTGGATCAGGCAGCTGGAAGGCTTTTGGGGCCAGGTCACGAGGAAGATCAGGCAAGCATGACCTATCGGATGGATTGGCCCAGTGTTGCCGCTTCGCAGGCTTGCTGCCCTGCCAAGGCCGTCCATGAGCACACTTCGACAGCAATCAATCCTTCCCTTAACCCGCTACCGCAGGGATGGAGCCCGCCGCGGTGCTGCCCTGCGCGATTGAGCCCCGACCTGCTCAGCTGCTGGAGACCCCGGGCCGCCTGGTGGCCGATGAAGAGGCGCCCCCGCCGCTGCCCGATGTGAGCACGGTGGAAGAGGAGAAACTTTCAGCTCTGATGGGCGAGAAAGAGGAAATACAACGCCGCCGACGAGCAGACGCGAGGAGAACTGGGAAGACTGAGCCGTGCCTATTGACCCAGTACACACACAGGCCCCTCAAACCCTGCCCTTGCCTGACCGGTGAAAACAGGTGGCTTGGCGCTGGCTGGGCCCTGCTTGTTTCTTGGCGTCTGCTTTGCTGACGGACGTCACTGAGTCGCGCACCCCAGCTGACAACCGCCCTGCTGGTGGCGGGCTTGTCCAGCTGGGGTCTCGGCCGCTGGGGGGTGGCCGAATCTGCGGGCCCTCAGCTCGGCAGGTGATCCGCCAGGAAGGGCCCAGGCCCATGCAACGCAAGGCCGGCACTCCCACGATGGGGGGCCTGCTGGTTCGTACCGGTTTTGGGGTGATTGTCGGCAGTTTGGTCGCCCGAGCGATTCCACGCCTTGCCAGCGGTGGCGCGCGATTTCACCTGGCCTTCATAGGCCATCGGCGCTTCGACGACTGGCGCAGCCTGACGCCGCCGCAACCAAACACCGGCCTGAGCCCCCGCGGAAACTGCTTGCTTCGGCCCTTGCTGCCGCGGCTCTTTCTGTTGGTGGCAGCCTGGAACGACTGGATTTCCCGCAAGTGTGGGCTTGCCTTTTCGCCTCGCCCCTTTTGTCGCTCGGCTTGCTGATCCTGCCGCTCGCTGTTTTTCGTTGTCTGGGCGAAAGCAACGTCCACCAACACTACTGACGGGCCTCGATGGGCTTGGGCGCAAAGGCTGGGCGGGGCCGTGGTGTTCGCTGGCTTCGGGGTGGCGTTGATGCTGCGCGGGCCATCTGTTGGCGATCCGGCCCTGGCGGGTTCTGTGCCCGCCCCATGGCCGGCACCTGGCTGGTTTCCTGGCCGCATAAACCGCCTATCCGGCCAAGGATGTTCATGGTGACAACTGGCTCCCTGGCGATGGGGCGCCCTGGAGCGCCGTGGCCCTGCTCAGCGACCAGCCTCTGGGCCCTTTGGCTGCTGAGGGGGCGGCGGTGTTTCGTGGCCGAATCTCTCCTCGGTGAATCCTGCAGGTGTGGGTGTTCAAGGCCACCAAGGGGGCCCGATGGTCAGGGCCGCCGCCTGTTTGCGGATGCCCCACCTCCACACCACTTCGAGCTGGGCCGGTCACTCCGAGCAACGGGTGGTGGTGGGATTTTTGGCTGATGCAGCTTTTGCTGCTGGTGGCCCATCGGCCCTGCTGCCTGCTTCCCTGATTCGGGTGGCTGCTGGTGCCAAGCTGGGCCAAGCTGATGGCATGGCTTTCAAGTTGGTGTTTAATGGCTTATTGTCACTGGGATAGAAAAGGGGCTGACGCCGATTGCGCCAGCCTCGCGGCGATGGCTTCAGGTTTGAGGAGGCTGCGGCCTGATGCGCCGCATTGGCGCGACGAAAGGCTTCCGAGTTTGGAACGCCACAGCGATGGTCAGCACATCACCCACCCCGACGACCAGGTGTTCGAGGCTACCGGCTTCATCAGTGAGGTAGACGTCCGTGCGCAGCTCGACGCTGATTGCGGACCTCCCGTCCCGGCCGCGGAAAACTGATCCGACGCGCTTGCAATCCGAACAAACAGCTCAGGAGCGGCGCAGCAAGGCCCATCCCCAGACGAGCACGAAGGCGAGGGAGGAAATCCCCCAGATAGATCAACCCCCCCGTGCAGGCCGCACAATCCAGCCAAAACGGCAAGGCCGTTGGCCAACATCGCCGGCCGTCGAGAAGGCCCAGAACGGCCTGGGAGGGAGATCACAACGGCGGGCCGTTTGCAAGCGAGTGGGTCGCCGAGCACTTCTAAGCAGGCCCGGTCCAGGCAGAAGGATCGGAGCCTCCCGCAACCACGCGCGCCATGCCATGCCCGCCACCTCCTTTCCCCCGCACGCCTGATGCTGCTGGGCAGCGTGAACTGGGCCAAGGGAAGGTGGCCTACGCCCGCCCAGCGCCTGGGTTGCCGGCGTGATCCGCCGTCGACCGCTAACCGCCGGCGCCCCGGCCATGCAGGTGGCCGATGCCCGTCCGAGGTGATCGCCATGACCGATCCGAAGCGCTCAAGGCGCGTGGTGCGCGCACCGGCCCGACTGCTGATTTGCCGAGATTGGAGGCCCTGGCGCGTCGATGCCAACCTGGGCGGAACTTGAAGCGGAAGGGTTCAACGTGATCCCACCCGCCCGGGGCCACGGCGGTGACCGATGAAACCGCGACCGGATCCGCGAACCTGGCGCGCCGCAAGCCTCCGCTGCGCACCGCCCGCTTTTCGCTATGCCGGCAAGTCCGCCGAGTCTGGCTGAGGCCCGCCGCGCCCCTGGGCTGGCCGGTGGTGGTCAAGCCGGTTGATGAAGCTCCCTCGGGCAAGGCCAGAGCGTGGTGGAAGGGGCCTGAGGGAATCACAGCCGCCTGGGAGGCCGCCCTGTGCCGGCGCGCCGCGGCGCAGGGGCGCGGGTGATCGTCCGAGGAGTTTTTGCTTTTTCGAGCAGGAAAGATCACCTGTTGACCGTGAAGCAGTGGGGATGGGCCGCACCCTGTTCTGGTCCGCGCCGATCGGCACCTCACAGGAGCGGGGCGACTACAGTGCAGCTGGCATGCCGGCGGACCTGGGTGCCTAGGCCCCTGGCCACGGCGAAAGCGATGGCCCCCGCGTCACCGACGCACCATGGGTGGGGCCGGAACTGTTTTGGCGTTGAGTTTTTTCCTCTGCGGCCCACGGCGGCCAGAGGAGGTGGTGTTCTCGGACTCTCGCCGCGGCCGACACGACACTCGGCCTGGTCACCCTCAGGGGCAGAACCTCAGCGAGTTCGACCTGCACCTGCGGGCTGTTGCTGGGGGCTGCCGATCCCCGCCAATCCACATCCCGCGGCGCGGCCGCCAGCCGGGTCATCCTGGCCCACAGGCAACCTCGCCACGTCGCCTATGAGGGCGTTGCTGCGGCCCTGGCCGAAGCCTGACACCCCAGGTTGCTGCCTTGTTCGGCAAAACGCGGAGGCACGGGCCCAGCGACGGAATGGGCGTGGTGGGTGGCCGGTGGCGAAGATCTGGCCGAAGCAGAGGGCGCAGCCGACGGGCCGCCAGCAAGGTAACGTGGTCCGCCGTTGAAGCCCAACAGAGCCTGGCCTGACCGGGGATTGGGTTTTAAGCCTGCGCCCGAACAGGAACACTTCATGGCCGCAGGCCGCAACCGCGTCGTCGCTCCAACCCTGCCCGGCCACCGTGTCCCAACTTGGACGCGGGCGAAGCGGGAGCCAGCCCCCGCGCCCACCCGAGCTGCCGGCTGGCGGCCCAGAGAAGCCCCGACTCTCCGTCGCGCCCTGCTGAATCGGCTTCGGTTGCGGCTTGCTTTCGGCTACGCCCTGCCGGCCCGTTGCCGGCCTGCCTTCGGCGCGCCTTGGCCAATCTGGGCAAGCGCTCCACCCGGCCTTGACCTCGCTGGTCAACCCTCTCAGCCTGGATAATCGCCGCATCCTGTGTGCTGGGCACCGATCAGATTCAGCGGCAGCACCGATGTTGAAATGTTCACCGTTGAGGTTTCCTCGGACGTGTCACCCAGATCAACACCAGGTTCCGCGGAACACCTTCAATCGAGTCTGAATCGTTCGGTGTGATCAAAGGCCAACGGCCCTCTATCCGGTGGGGCTGGGGTGAACCGTGGCCAAACAGAGGTCTCGAGCCTGCTCACAGACAAGAACCATCGAGATCGCTACTTGATCGTCCAATCTCGGAACGCGGTCGAGAAGGCTGGCTGAAGCCCTCGGTGGGCGTCGAAAATCGATGTTCCAAGAGCAATGTAATTACGTCGACAGTTTCCCCCCCCCGCCAGGATCTCTACATCGATCTCTAACCCGGGTCCCCAATTTGCTCAAGGGCCCGGGACCTGAAGGCTTCCTGCGCTATCCGCAACGACGAGCAAGGCGACCTGGGCCGCAATGGAACGCCAGCAGATGGTGTTGCGCGAGGCCTTCAGAAACTGTTCAACCCCCACATTGCCAGGCTGCCGTCGTTGCTGGCCATCGCCGACGAGGACATCACGAAACCGACCTGTCCGCCGGTTGGGAGCTTGGCCAGGCTGCTCTCCGTGATGGGCAACAGCAAAGCTGAGCAGCCAACGCCTGAACGGCAGCTGTTCTGGCACGGCGACCTGAGGCTAACTGATGCCCGATATCAAAACACCCGCTATGCCGGCCAGGGAGCAGCGCCGATCCTGTAGTACAGCCGCGAGGGTTCAGCCCAGCCAGCCCGCAGCAACAGGGATAGGGATTCTCGCGATCACGGACTGGCTTGCAATCGTCCGTCAACATCGAAGAGCGGACGCTGTATTCCCCAGCCGTTGGCGGAAGGAGGGATGGGGCCGGCTCGGTCCTGGACGGCGGCCGGCACAGCGGCAAAGGCCC
>Ga0163217_1020297_pt1 | contig 10141 bp, 9 predicted proteins | sample SynspAceP_FD_185933 | JGI IMG/M metagenome (GOLD analysis project Ga0163217, IMG submission 185933) | Saline lake microbial communities from Ace Lake in Antarctica - Synechococcus sp. Ace-P (PacBio error correction) | ecosystem: Environmental > Aquatic > Non-marine Saline and Alkaline > Saline ...
CACAGCCGCCCCCACTCGCGGCCGCCCCTGCGACGTCCTGCCCGTCGATTGACAATACACCTAATCGTTTTGCCTAAGGGGCCTGTTTTTGCTCCGGCGGAGGTGGAGCGGCTACTGGGGCACCTGGGCGCGTGGCCCTTCAGCGAGCCGAGGAGCACGGCCGGGTCGCGAGCACGTAACCTGATCATTCGCCCCTCAGTGAGGACCAGCACGTCGCTTACCCCCGTCCGGACAACGCGCTCCGCATGGTGCAGCCTGGCTTGAGAAGAGCAGCCTCTTACATGGAGCAACCAACTGTTGCGCGATGGGCAGATGCCCATGACGATGGCCTTTGGGCTTGAGCTGAAGGCTGCCGCTGGTGATGCCGCACTGTTTCGCGCCCTGGCCTCCAGCCTGGCCGGCGCAGCGCCTTGGCAACCGCAAGCGCCTGCTTGCCGGGATTGCGGTACCGGAACTCAGGGAGCGTGCTGCCGGATCGTCCCGAGCAGGATTCCTGTTTCCCTCCAGCCCTGTTCGGACAGAGCGCCCTGGATCCGAAACGCGGCGAGACAATTCCTGCCTGCCACCCCAGCAACGCCGGCGGGGCTGGACCCATGGGAACCAGTGGCTCGTCGCTGGGGTTCTGATGGTGCTGAACCGACTGGCTGGCACGCGGCATCTGGGGCTCATCCTTCCCACCGCCCCTCCGAATCGCGCACGTTCGTGAGCCTGCGCATTTCCCTTCCCTACCTCCGGGGTCACCCGCTCGGCCGGCGCCCCAACTTCGCCAGCACGCTAATGCGCTACGCGGATGGCAGTGCGCTGCCGTCCCTGCGGCCCCGGTTCCGTGTCAATGCCATGGATCAATGGCACCTCCCTTTGGTGGATCGCGGCCTCACCGGTGCCCACCGGCAATCATACTCCTGCGGCCTGCACGAATGGCCCGATATGGCCTTACGTGCTGCATCTCTGCTCCGCCCCGGGGAACCCACCTTCGCTGACCAATCCGGAGCCAACGTGGGCAGCTACATCAGTGCTGGCCTCCGCCGCGGTGGGGTGCCAGCAACTGTGGCCTTTGAGCCAACACCCGACACGTTCGGCCTGCTGCAGCGCAAACCTGGCCCTGAACCACCTCAAGGCTTGTTACTGCTCATTCATAGCAGCCTGCGGGCGCTCGCGGGGCACGGATGTATCTGTTCCGCATCGACCAGGGATGCATGACCAGGGTTGTGGCGCTGGCTACCAGCGGCCAACTCTCAGCCGGTTGAGGTTGTTGCCCTCGATGACATCCCCTCGATGACATCCCTCGATCGGCCCAGCCTGCCTGGCTGGAAGCTCGACGTAGAGGGCTATGAGCCCTCCGTCCTGGCGGGTAGCCGCCGCAACCTTGCCGAGGCGCCCCCCGCCGCAACCTCTGTGAAGACCGCAGCACGCAGTGCAGCAGCACTGAGCTGGAGCCGGGTTCCAGGCCTGTTCCTACAACCCCTGGACTCCGCACCCTCAGCCTCGATGTAGCCGCCTGTGGCGCAAACCAGCTTGGATGCCGTGACCTTCGACTGGGCAGCGCGAGCGGGTGAGCACCGCACCCGGGTCTTTCAGGTCCTGGGTCAGTAACGCTTTGAGCCGATGGCGTGTCCTGTCACCTGATCCCCTCAATCAGCCCCCGGCGGGGGGTCCCAGTCCAGGCAGTAATGGCGAGACGTCTGCCTGCGCCAACCAAGTGCGTCCGAGGCCTTCATCCTCACCACCAACGACCGACGGCCCTGATCATCTGAGTGGGCTTTCCTTCTGGGCCGCTGGCGACGAGCATGCCGGCCGTGCCGGTGCTAGCTTTTGCGCGCTGGAGCCCACCGCTGCGCGGGTGTTGCGCAGTTCGCTGTCAGCCCCGCTCTGGTGAGCTGGTTGCGGTCTCCACCTGGCCGACTACGACCTTCTGCAAATGTGCCATCGCCTTGTTCTCCGTCTTTCCCACGACGGTGGCATCGGCGCTGGACGGCGCGGGGGTGCCCTACATCGTCGCACCATCGGTCCCATTTTGCAGCACTGGAGCTTGCGGCAGAGTTCTGCCGCAAGCAGGTTGCTGCTGGCCTGAATTCGAACGCCGTAACCTCAGGGAAGCTTCCCGCCTCTTCATTTCACGAGCGACGCTGAGCGGCGCGAGGCCGCTTCAACTGACTCTGTCACGCCCTCCCTTCCGTGGCTGCCGCTGGGTGTGTGAGCTGCCGCCAAGTTTTTTTGGCCAAGCTTGGTTAGCGAGCGTCTCGACGCGGCCGTCCGCTTTCTGTTTCTCTCGCGTCTTCACCCCAAGGAAGCAGTTTGCCGCTGTTGCTTGAGGCCCCGCCCTGTGCGGCGGCCGCAGGCCGACACGCCCAATGGCAATCTCGACATCGCTGGCGATGGCGAGCCTGCCTATGTGGCTGAACTGGCGGGCGCCAGGCAGATCAAACTTGGCCCTGACTGAGCAGCTTCAATGGGCATGGCTTCGTGCGGGTCAGGCCAAGCCGAGCTCCTGCAAAAAGGCCGACCTGGTTCGTGGCTGCCCTCGCCGCCGAGAACTTCGGCCATCGCTGCGAATCGAGGCACTGGCCTCCGGCACACCCTGATCTGACGCCTGAGGTGGGCATCCGCTAGCCCAGATTGGGCTGCCTGGTGCCGGCCGCTTGGTGGAGGGCAACGTTGAGGGCGCTTGGCTGAGTGTCTTAATTGAAATCCCTCATGGGCCCTTCCGTAACAATGCCGCGCAGCTGCTTCGCCGGCTGGCCGAAACGTCTTTTTGTTGGGACGCGATTGCCATCGAACTAAAACGGCATAACGCCAATAGTCTCAATGCGGTTGTGGAGGGAGTCCCCGGCAATGTCGCTCGTTTTGATCCTGCTGCTGTTCGGCGATCTGGCACTGCTGCCTTCTAGAACCGACCTGGAAACAGCTTTCTCCGGCCACATTGCGGTGGGGTTTGTTCAGGATCCCTTGCGAGCAAGATCACATCCAACCGGAGCCTGGCCTGAATGGTGAGCCTGGGGTGCTCGGTGTTCTTCCTGCTCAGCGCCGCACTCTGCCTACGAGACGCGGCAGCTTGATGATGCCACAGATCTTCCAGGGAACAACGTCAGCTAACCATCTCTTGTGCCATTTTTCTTTGTTTCTGATTTGGGGAAAAAAAAAAAAAAAAAAAATTTTTAAAACAGGCTGTTCAGTCGTTCCTGCGTTTTCGGATCTCCTACTCTGACAATGATTGGGTATCGGCCTTCTATCTGGCCCCTTTCCTTGGCTGTGGATGGGATCAGGTTGGCCTAGAGCGAAGTCCTTACGCCAAACTGTTGGGTGGTTTATTTGCTGCTTTCCATTCCTTGGTCCTTCTCAAGTCCTGGCTCTCTCATCAAGGGCATGGATTCGGGGCTGCCTGTTGAAAGAAGTTTGGGGGGGGATTTCTGATCAACTTCGAAGGCTTCTCAAAGCAGGGCGCATCAGGGTTTTGGGCGCACCAGCGAGGGTAAGGCAGCCGGCAATCTGGCCGCAGCGGCATGCCTGCTCCTCGTTTTTGATGGTCAGGGCCACAGCGATCTACCTTCAAAACATCTATGGCTTGGGATCGATCGTTTGCGCTTTCCTACCCTGTCTACAGGCAGACGGAAATCAATTGTTTTCTAGTCGTGACCTTCGTGCTTTGTCCATGCTGGTGCTGTTCAGCCTGAGTGGAAACATCCGTCAGCTGGAGAATCGCCCTGAATAACGGGAATTCTTGTTGGGACTTGTCCTGTAATCGAAATCAATCATTCTTTCTCCTGATTTATTATTAGATATCAACCGTATTTATGGCGCCACTAGTACAGCATGGGGGGAAATTATCCCAGTTTCACCTTCTTGGAATACGTGAACACACTTCTTCCGCACTTTTTTTCTAACCGGTGGTATCGGTTTCGGCGCAAGGTGCTGCGGGCGCAGGCCGGAGACAATTCAATTTAATCAGGTCGAGGCGTTTACAAGGGGTGCGCGCTAAGTAACGTTTTGAATACGTCGCAGAGGGGAGGCCCTTAGCAAGCTAATCCTAGAGACTTTGGCCTTCCTGGAATATCCTGATCGGATGATTGTTTAATCATTTCTTCTTGCTGATTCGCCGAAATCTTGTAGCCTCCTTACCATGTTCGATTCTGCCAACTAGCAATCTCTACTGGGGCCCTGTTCGGTTTTGCGATTGCCAACATCCCTTCTTCATGGGAGCCATGTCAAATCTAACGGAGACCCCTTTGTATTGCTATTGTTGGGGATTGTGCGCCGGGATCCTGTCTGTGATCCGCTCGATTGTTAAACGGCACTCTAGTCAAGAGCTTTAAATTCTTCCGGTAAATTCACTTTGCCTCGGCGGAAGTTTTTACTGAATAGCCCTCCCAGGAAATGCCCTTGATTTACAGCCGCTCTAAATGGCTCGCTTGACAACATCACCCTGCTGATACCTCACTTACAACGAGGAAGACAACATCGGTCCCGGGTGCTGGAGCGGCTCAGTTGGGCCGGCGGATCGTGGTGATTTGACAGCGGCAGCACGATGGCACGATTGGAGATCCCTGAGCCGGCATCCCTCCAGGTGGAGGTGGTTCAGGCGCCGTTCGATACGCATGCGCGCCAAATGGAATTTTCGGCTGGACACAGATCAGCCGAGGGCCTGGGTGTTTCAGTCTGGATGCCGACTAATCTGATCACCGACCGGTTGCAGCAGGCCATCGCGCGGGTCCCCCCCCCCCCCCCCCCCCCCCCCCCAAAAAAAGATTTTTTGATAGCGATTCTTCCATTCATGGCTGGCTACCGAATTCCCTTCCGCTACTGCGTGTTTTGGGACGGCCCCTCTCCTGGCACGGTTCTTCCCCCACCGAATCGCCTTGTTCGCCACGCAAATGTAGGCCGGTACGTGGATGATGGCCACACCCAGGATCTGGTGCTATCTGGCCCGCTGCGGAGTGCTTGGAAGCCTGGAGCGATCCCTGCACGAGACGATCGCAAGCCAACTGTCCCGCTGCGCTCTGGGCCCAGGAGCGTTACCCTGCGCTTGGAGGTGGCCAAGCTGAACGCCACCGCCCACCGCAAAGCTTCTCTCCCGCTCCGTACCGCGGTCCGCCGCCTCTTGTTGATCGCCCCCGTTTCGCCATTCTGTTGAATCTGTGTGGATCTGGGAAGCGGGGCCTGCTGGATGGCTGGCGCGGCGTGGTTTCTATGCGTTTTTTTCAGCGATGTATGTGGAGCTTCTGCTGAGTGTGAATGTTGCTGGAGGAGCGCTTGAAAACAATGAAAATCCGCATAGTTAGCGTGTCAGCAGCATTAAATCAATTCTCCAAAATGGGTCTTTATTGTTTGCCCACCGGAGAGACGTCTCAGTAATTGAGAAAGTGCTTGCACTCCTCCGAAGGTTTTTCTAGTGCAGATTGGGTTGCGCGGTCCTAACCTCGGACAAGCAATCCTGTTTCGCCATCTATCGATTGTCTCCGTTAATCATAGCCAATGCTGGCGCATGTTGCAAATGAAGTTGATGCACCCTCGATTATCGTTGAGGCGATTTTGTTCCGGTAAATTGGCTTTTGAGGCTTGACACTGCCCATTCTTTGCAGATCGTATTCATAACTAGCTTTGGCAATATTCTCTTTATGCCTGTGGCCGCTCAGTTTTTGGGATATGCCGTCGTCTCAAAATGTGCCCCGAGGCCATTGCCGGGGGGGGAAACGGTGGCGTATGTAATAGCTTCCAGCAGTGGCAATTGATGATGCTGAAATTTTTTTGAAGAACAGTGCATTGTCAATACCAGCGGTGTCTATGCCTTCCTTGGGATGACAGGGTTTAGGCTAATGGCCTTTTAAGGCACGCGGTGTTGAAAGCTACCTCCCCCTATCGCATTTGGGGAACATGGTGGCATTTGTTAATCCAGAACATTCGAAAAATCAGGGTTTAGGCGGTCTCACCAAGCTGTATGCGCTTAAAAAGGTCCCTTGGCTTCCAATGCCTTCTACGCCTCGTGGCAGCAAGGCCCACAATTCTTGCGAGTTTTCGTTGCGAGCTAGGATTTGGGGTGGGCTCGACTTGCCCTGCGCTGGCCGTTCGCTTTCTGGATGGCTTTAGTGCGATACTAACGTTTAAGGATGTTCGGTTTCGCTGTTGGCTCGGTTGGTTGAATAGCGGCCAGCATACTCCATCGAATGCGATGACACCCTCTCGCAATAGATTAAATTTAATAGGTCTGCGAGCAAATTTCATGGCCTTGTAAATATGCGCTTATCTTGGCCACTTCAGCGGCCTCATTGTTTTGGTGACTTGTGCGCTACACAAAATTGATTTGCTTCAAAGGATGCGAGGTGGGAGGAGAATCACACCGTCATGAATGGACTGAACTTTTGTGGCCAGGCGCACTGATGCCTCGCTAGCGCCGTTCTTCTCCCCAACCGGCGCCCGCCCACAACTACCCGTACCGGCGTGCTGCCCGATGGCCTGGCCACTGCCTGGCTGCCTTCTACAAACCGACATCCACGCGAGTCACCGCCCGCCTGCAGGCGCTGGCGCGATGGCTGCCCAGCGTCTAACGGCCCTCGACCCCTTGAAGCTGCCTCCCTGAGCCGCGGCGTCTACCCCAGGAGTTGCCTCCGAAATCTGGTGCACGACCAGCCGCTCGCCATGCTCCTGCGCCGCGCCAGCGCCGCTCCCTTGCTGGGCAAGCAGCGCTCTGGCGCGAGCGCTTCGGCGGGGGGCAGAAGCCGTTTCATACACCAAACTTCGTTCACAGACGACCTTGACGCCCCTCCGCCAAGCCAAGGCGTCGGGGCCTGAAGGTGGTGCAATGAGCAGTTCCTGGATCCAGCCGCCGGCCTGGCTTGCTGCTCGATGAGCCAAACGGCCGCTATCGCCGGCATCGAACGCCGCGGTCCGGCAAAGATTCCCGTGGCGAGGGATCTGAAGCCGTCACCCTTGAGAAAATGGAGCTTGTGTGATCGGGTGCTGGTGCGTCAGCGCTTTGCCTTTGGTAGAGCGCCGTGGCGGTCTGGGCTGTGATCGGCCCGGCTGCGGATCGGTGGCCCTAGGGCGTGCCGGAGCAGTGGTTGGCGCTGGAGCGCCTGATCCCGCAACCTGGCCGGTGCTGATGGTGGGGCAGGCTGGGCCTGCGCAAGGGCAGCCACGTGCTGGCGGCGGCCTGCCGCCTGTTGCAGGCGAAGGGGCCTGCGCTTCGAGTGCCGGGTGGTGGGTCCGCAGCGTGGTGAACGATTGAGCGATCCCCTTTTTCTTGGGCCCCACCTATCTCGGACGGCTGCCCCGCAAACCAGGTTGCAGGCAGGAAGTTTTCGCCGAGCTGATCTTGTTCGTGCTTGCCCAACCCTCGCCGAAGCATGGCGCTTCTTCGGGCCCCTCGAAGCCATGCGCCTCATGGGCGCTGCCGGTGATCACCACGCCCAGTGCGGCTTCCGTGACCGCGACGGCATCGAGGGCTCTTCTTCGTTTGCCCATCCGCGACGCCGAAGCCCTGGGCCGATCGTATCGAGCAGCTTTTTTGGGCGGACAGGGGACACTTACGCCATTCCCATGGGCGGCGGCGGCTCGCCAGCTGGGCCCAGGAGTACAGCTGGCCTCGCTATGGCAGCGGCTGCTGGCGGTGCTGGGGGCGATCGGCGCATGAGGGCCCTTCCTGGCTTTGCAACCGCATCGGCCCGTAATCAACAATGCCCGCTTCCAGGCCGCAGGCTCGCGCATCTCGATCTGGAGGTGCTTCGAAACCGGCCGGCCCCACTCGCAAGGAATATCCCTGAGCTTCGAGCCTGGCCGGCAGCCTATCGGCCGCCATGCGCTCAGGGTGCGACGGCCCAGAGCAGGATCCAGCTCACGTTTGCTTGAGCGGCAACTCACCGCCCTGTCGATGGCGTGCGCCCCGATGTGGGTGCTCACCGTTGGGCTTGGGCCGATCGGGCCTACCGACAGCTGCTCTGGCAGGCGCGGCGCCGCCCATTCCTGCGGTTTTGGATTGCCGACAGCCGGCTGGCGAGATGCGCCGCCCGCAGCATCTCCAGGGAGTGGAGCACAGCGCCCTTGCTGCTGCCCATTAACAGCGCGCCGCTTCGTAGGCCGGCCAAGGAAAGTCCGCGCCTATCTCATAGAGCTCGGATTCCCCCGCAGCAGCCATTTGTTCAGCCGGTGGGATGTGGTGGATAACGCCTTCTTCCTCGGCTGCTGCAACCTGCCGCCCGCAGCGAGGCGTCAGCAGCTGACAAGCCTGCCCCAACTGTCTCTGGGTAAGGGCGCTACCATCCCGAGAAGAATCTTGATGGGTTCTTGGCCGGCTATGCCAACCTATCAGCGCAGGGCGGCGGCTTGGGGCCTGCGCCTGATCGGCGGCGGTGGAGAAGTGGCCGCAGCCATAGCCCTGGCGAGGCGATCGCTCGGCTTGCCCCAGCCGAGCACGTTGGCGTGGAGCCCTCCTCAACAGGATGCGATCGCCCGCGCCTACGGCCCAGGCCTCAGCCCTGGGTTTCTGGCCAGACCGCAAGGACACCTGGGGTCTGGTGGTGAATGAAGCGATGGCGCGCAGGGCTGCCCCGGTGATCGTCAGCAACGGACTGCGGGCTGCGCGCCTTGATCTGATCAACCCCCCAGCCGAAACACGGCTGGGCTGTTTGAAATCCAGCCGATCCCGACAGCTCACCGCGCCCTGCACCGCGACCCGAAGCCCGCAGCCCCCGCTCAACGGACCTAGCGATGTTTGGCTGCGCGCAACGGGCGCTTTGGGAGGCGTTCAGCCTGGATTTCTTTTGAATGGTGGGCTGGAACAAGCCGTTGTCTCAGGCCTGCTATCCCAGGTTTTCCGCGCGGGGCTGCTTTCTGGCGCTGGCGCTTGCCCTGCCATCTGAATCGATGGTCTGAATGGGGCAAACGGCGGCTTCAAATTCCTGCCGCTTCCTCCTGATCCAGACTGGACGCCGATCAGGGCATCGAGATCGGTGGTGGAGGCGGAATGGGGCAAAGTCGCTCGACTCGTGCACTTTGGTGTTGTCACTGATGGTCGCTCATCATTCATCTCCCGTGATGATGACTTGAAGCTAGCAGTGGTTCCACCCCTTTGCCCCGGCCCGTGGCAAGACTCGGGCCACTACCGCCGTCCCCAGGCTGGTGGAAACTCCTGAGCCCCCGCGCTGGCGCAGGCCCTCTGGCTCCTGTCGGGCAACCGCTTGCTGGCCTCGATCTTGCGGCCGCCCTGGCGCCAATGGCTGCTGCGGCTGTTTGGGGCGCCGATCGGCGTTGGTGGCGGATCAAACCCAGGCTGCGGGTTGATAAATGTCCCTGGCGCCTGGTGTGGGCGACCACTGCTGGCTGGGGGAGGCGGCTGTGGATCGACAACCTGGCGCTTGGTAACCCTCGGCGTCGGGTCTGGCGTTTCCCAGGGGTGGCCTATCTCTGCACCGGCAACCACGATGTTTCGTTCGCCCCGGTTTCGATCTTGAAGGTGGCGTTCGATCCAGATCGACAGCGGACGGCTGATCGCAGCCCAGGCCGTGCTTGGCACCCTGGCACGGCCAGGTGGGGGGCTTCAGCGGTGTGCGTTGGGCTGCGGTGGCTCCGGGCTGGATCGAGCCGGGCGTGATCGTGAGGCCGGGCACCCGGCGCTGTGGTGGGACTCGCTGAGGAGCTTGCTTATGCTCCGGCAAGCGAATGGATTCCTTGCAACTGCCCTTCCGAAAGCCGGTTTCGATCCTGCATCTCTTTCCCGCACCGACGGATTGCTTCCAGGGGGTGGTCGATAGCTCCGTTGGCCAGCTGGTGGAGGCTCTGCAGCAAGCGAAAGGTCGCCAGCGGAGTGGTTAATTCCAGTTGCGGCAATTGGGCCCGTACCCTGGCGATCGTCGCCTGGCGTATCAGTTGCGCAGCCTGCGGCCGAGCTGCTGCAATGTTCCTGGGCTCTGGCATTCCCACCGCGTAGCGCCGGCCTGCTGGAGCAGGAGCTGCCCGTGCTGATCGCTCCCCAGCGGCCTGCTCGATCCTGGGCCTTGGCCCGGCTCGCTGGAAGAAATCGCCGGTTGGCATCTCTGGAAACAGCAGACCCTGGAGCAGGCCGTTTGCTGCATGCCGCTAGCCACTCGGGGCCCGCTCGACTCCGGGCCCTCGGCGTTTCGCGGGCCGATCGCCATCCTTCCCCAATTGCACC
>Ga0163217_1083967_pt1 | contig 10141 bp, 14 predicted proteins | sample SynspAceP_FD_185933 | JGI IMG/M metagenome (GOLD analysis project Ga0163217, IMG submission 185933) | Saline lake microbial communities from Ace Lake in Antarctica - Synechococcus sp. Ace-P (PacBio error correction) | ecosystem: Environmental > Aquatic > Non-marine Saline and Alkaline > Saline ...
CACGTAAACTCAGCTAAGACCGACGGGCGCTTCTCGTCGCGAATCAACTGTGGTGGTGGGCCTTGTCCTGGGCGCCCAGGGCAACCTCAACCTAGGCGACAGGCCTCAGCCCCCTACCGGAGCCGATGCCACGCCGTTCTTGTGACGGAGGGTGCCTGCGGGCGCTGTCCCGCCCATCACCCTCTACCAATCGCTGCCTGATCCTGCTCCCTGGGTGTCGCCATCTGCGCTCCGCAAGCGTGCTGCACCTGGGGCTAGCTGCTTGCTTTTGTGGTGGAGTTTTAGGCACCAAGGCGCGCGGGAGGAGGCCAGCGCTTTTTGCGGTCCATCCAGCACGCCGCTTACCGGGCCTCCACCGCGGCGCATTCATGTCCCCACCTCCGTGGCTGGATTGGCGCTAGCACTGAGCAGCCGGCTAAACCAGCCGTGAACCGCTGGCCCGTTGGCGCTGCTGGGGCTCGAACACGGCGGCAATCGTGCGGATCAACCAGCGGCCCTCAATGCTCACCGTCAAGCCATTGGGCCTCCAGCCGCAGCAGGCCATCCACCTCCAGTTTGCCCTAGAACTCCTCCCCATTCGGCCCGGCCAAAGCGGCGGGGGGCCATCCAGCGGTCCTCCAGGCTCAAGCTGATTCGAAGTCAATCCGGAAATCGCACATCACCGCTGAAATGATTTGGCGCGCAGGTACAAACACCTCTGGATCCTGAACAACCAGGCCCCTCTCCACCGGCAGCGGCGCCGCGAGCGGCGGCGGTTAGTAAGCACCCTTGAGATCCGCTGGTTCGGCTGAACAAGCGGGGGTAACTGCTGATCGCCGTGACGCCGACGCAGACAGATCAGCTCACCTCCGGTGGTGTAACCCTGGACAATTCCGGTGCAGACGTCCTTGGAGCCCCTGCCGGCCGCCAGCAGGCTGTCCGCCGTGGACAGGCAAAATGGTCCCATGCCGATGGCGAATGTAGCCCATCGCGTGGTTGAAGGCCTCGGTAGGCGCCCTGCAGCCCAATTCCGCAACCGCTCTCGCTGGCTGGGCAGATCATCGGGCGGCGATCTTGCGCTGCAAATGGCAGCTGCCGGGTGGTAGGACGAAGCTGAAAGCGACACCCGATCCGGGCTGCAGCCCTGCCACTAGGGCGATCGTGGTGGCGAAGCGGCTCCGGAGTCCTGAAGTGGCAAGCCGCAGATCAAGATCCAATTCACACTCTCGAAGCCCGCCTCCCGCATCCAGGCCCATCCGCCCGGCGCAGCTGATCGACCCGGCACAATCCGGTTTTGACGGCCGCTGCACCTGGGATCGGCGTCCTGGATGCCGAAGCCTGATGGCGCTTGAACCCAGCCGCCGCAGGCCCGTGCACCTCATCGCGGCTGAGGAACTTGGGTTCACCTCGATCGAGGCCCTCCAGGTCGGGGCCAGGTCGAAAATTGCTGCTCGATCAAGGGCCCAGAGCTGGGCCCTGTTGGCCCAGGCTGAGGTAGTTGGGTGTGCCGCGCGGCCCCAGTGCAAGCTGGCCTAGCCGCCGGCGCTGGCCCCGGCACAACTGCCCGATGAAGCTCCAGTTCCCGGGCCAGAGCCTGCAGGTACCGGGGCCACCACCTTGGCGGCCTGCCTGGCGGTTGATCCGGTTGCAGCCGCAGTACGCAGGCGGGGCGGGCAGAAGGCGGAATGAATGGAACGTACAAAAACGGGAGAACGTCGTTCCGTCTGGGCTCTTCGCGCCCAGGCGTCCGCCAGTCTGCAGCTCTAGCGCTCCACCACCGTTCGGTGTGACAGCTGGCGGCGTGGAGAAGTCTGAGCTGCCGTGACCATGCGGGAAAGCGCAACGTTGTTCGTGACTTGGAAGCAACAACTTGCCGCGAGAGCGCGCCGAGAATCGAGACGCTCAGGAAGTGTGGCGGTCATGGGAGGTGCGAAGCGGCGGACGGGTCAGGGGGGCGTGGCTGCGGACGTGATCAAAGGCTTCAGGCTCTTCCGACCGACCACCTGTGCCAGTTAGGCCACAGCAGGCGCTGGTGTCCTTAGTGAAGGCCCGACAAAAACAGGTCTCCCTACTGTAGCAGCCCAGCGGTCTCTCTACGGCGCATACCTTCGGCCATCATGGCGGAGTTCAAGCTGCTCACGAGAAGCCGTCATGTCAGGGCCTTGCTTGAGCTCCGTGATCGGCGTCGAATGAGCTGGCCCAAAAGGTGACCAAGGGCAGGCCGTGGGCCGACCCAGCGATGAGGCGTGCTTTGTTCAGCCACTGCTGTGACCGCCGTGGAAAGGTCACCGCCATAGCGGACGTAAGCACGTGGGCCAGGAAGCGATGGGGCTCCTGCCTTGGGCCCAGGGTGCGCAGGTGCTCACTGCCCAGACCGACGGCAAGCGCTGAGGGGGGCGTTGCCGCGCGAACGGCCCAGGCTGCGCCGTGGTCCTGGGAGCCAGGGCGCTGTCGCGAGAGCCAGGTGGCGCCCAGGGGAGAATCGGCCGCAACCGAGGGCTGGCTGCCAGTTCGGGGCCCGTGGCTTGCCTCGATCAGGGCGTAAAGCCGGGGCCGCAGGGCGGATCAAAGGGCCGGCCAATTGCATGTGGATTGGCCCTGCCCGTTCAAAGCAGGGCGCGGAGAGAAGGTTCATGCCTTCGGCCTGGTGGTGGGCGGCACCGATGCCGCGCATGCAGGCGGCGCACCGGGGGCCGAAGCCCTTACGGGCAGACCTCGTCGCGGGGTTCGGCGTGGTCGGAGATCGGGCTGGGAGGGTTGTGGTCAATGGGAACGCGATCGGGCGCGAAAGGGCCGGGTGAAGACCGAAGAACGGGATCAATCCCCACGCTTCGGCGGGATGATCGTATATGGAGTTTGTTTAAGCGCCGGTGAATCCAGCCGGCGACGACAGCCGAGTTCTTATCTTGCCCTTCGTTGAGACATATACGCCTGCCCGATGGCTCTGAGCGTCATTTGACCCCGCGCCGCCCTGCCCTGGCCATCCCATGAACGCAATGACCGCGCCCGCTATGAGGGCGATGGCCCAGGTTGCTGCCCATCCCTGGCGTTGGCAAGAAGCGGTTGTCGTGCCGCCGGCCCGACTACCCGCGGCGTGCATACACCTGGCTTCAGCTCACGCCGCGCTTACTAGGTGGCAGCGTGAAGTGAAGCGTAACTGGCCCTTCTTGAGTGGAGCCAGATGCTTGCTCCATTCCCCGACACAGGTGCTTCAGCAGGCGGCAAACCCGGCCAGGGGCTCAAAAGCGGCCCGTGCCACTCTTGGCCCAAGGCACCTCTGGCGGAAGTGGCGCTTTGACAACATCCGGAACATGCCCCCCTTTAGGCCTCGATCTCGGTGAAACGGCCAGCCGCGGACTCCAGCGGGTGGTTCAGCGCGGCGCGGTGCGGCCAGCAAACGGTCCGAGGCGGGGCAATGGTCCGGAGGCAGTCGTCGAACCAGGGAAACCGCCCAGGTGTAGTGGACGATCTTGGGTGAGGGCGGCAGCGGCTGGACGCCCACAAGCAGCGTTCCCGCATTCCGGTGGCAGCTCGCGATCTCCCCGGCATCCGCCGAGCCAGTGGACCACCTAAGCACACTGCCAAGGCCCGTGGCGGTGTTCCACGTAGGCGGGCTGAGTGCCCGGCAACGGGAGCAATTGAACAACAATCAACCCGACGACCAGTTCGTGCGAGTCCGTAGGTGCCGCCGATCTGGGCAATGCCCTCGGAACTTCTGCCTGCCTCGCAGTCGTGCTGGTGTTTCAGCAGTTGCAAAAACCGCGAAATGCGCTCGTGGCACGAGCAGGGGGCCCAAAGGAGCTCCGCGCGGGATATTCCGCCACCAGGCTACAGTCGGCGTCGATGCAGAGCAGTGCACCTCAGCCCACCCTGAGAATAGCCCCGCCAGCCAAGGCGGCACCAAGAAGCGCGGAGAAAAGGATAGAAGCACGTGCTGGCACGTCTTTGGGCGTTACGGACCGGTCGCGTAGAGTAACCGTCCGCACCATGATCGCGATGGCCGCCACCACACACTGAGCGCAAATCCAACAGGCGGCCAGCTCTGAGGCAGGGCCTTGGAAGGAAAAATCGGCCAGCACAATTCCACGGCCACCCCGCTCGCGCGGGTCATAGCCGCTGAACAACATCCGCGTAGGAGGTCTCTTGGATTAGGAAACGGGTCATGGCGAAGCCAGCGCCGCACGCGGCTGGAATGAAGAGGGCCGGATACGGGCGTGCTCATCCGCCCAGGGTACATGCGCTGCTTGCCATCCGCGGCTGGGTGAAGCGCCTGTGACGGCCCGCAGCAGAACCGGCCGAAGCTGGCAGCTTCATTGGGGGCCCAGCTGGCCTAGAGCAGCGGGGAACTCCCGCCCAGCTTTGGCGGCCCGAATCTCCTGGAAGGCAGGCACCAGCAGGTCGCGCAGGTCCAGAAAGCGGCCTGTTCTGCCAGGTTCGAACACCCAGGGGAAGGCGCGCGGGCGGTGCGGTTGGGTCTGGCGCAATCACCTCGGCGTCGAACAGGTGCCGGGATCAATGCCCAGGATCCGGTAGAAATTGCCCTCGCTCGCAGACGGTGAGGCTGTGGGTGAAAACACGACCACAGGAAAAACCGGCTGAGCAGCTTGCCGGCGGAAGCCCTGCTTCAGGCCTGGCCAGCAGCGGATCAGCAGGTTGAAGATTTGTCGCCGTGGCCGGTTCTTCGTCCTGGCAACCAAGGCTCGAAGAAATCGAACAGCGGCACATTAAGGCGTTGTCGGGATGGGCCTTGAGGTGCCGGTAGGATCAGGAATGTAAACGCCATAGCCGATTTCCCCTTTTTTTCGACAGGAAAGACCGCTGTAAAAGCAGCCCAGCTGAGTGGAAACACAGGTGATCGGCCGCTCGTGCTCCACAGTTTATGTAGATCCGATTCATGCCCCTCGGCAAACCAACGCCCGGTTGAAGGAACCGGCAGGCGGGGCCTCATCACGGGCCATCAAGCTGAAACAGGCGACCCAAGTTCGGAGCGATCGGGCCATGACAGGCGCCGTGAGAGCCTCCTTGAACAGCAGAAACCGAGAAACTCCCCGAAACACAGGAGCGCACCAGGTAGCTCTCGTAAGCCTGCTTTCTCCTCGGGGCCCCAGGCGCACCAAACGATCGAGCGGCGCCTTGGCGCTCGAATTGTCGCGGTTGTGATCGGCCTCACTCGGCGAGCATCGCTCGAAGGCCGGGCCGCTGGGCTCCAGATCGGTGCGGGCCGCCCTTGTTTTGATTTCTGTGGTTAGAAAACGCGGCGTCAGCAGGTCTTCCCGCGCAGGTGGGGGCGGCTGGGTGGCGGTTCATGGCTGGTCTCGCTCACGAGGCGCGGGCATAGGCCACGGCAATCGGCGGCCCGAAGCGGTGGTGCTTGGAACCATCTGCTGCAGGTCCATCAGCCAGCCAACGCCGTTCATGCTGGGCTCCCAGCCGGGATGGTGGGCCGCGAGCGCGGCGGCCTGCCCTGGTGCGGCCACCCGATGGCCTGGGGCAGAGGCAGCCCGCGCGAACCAGCCAGCGCTTCCAGGCCGCAGGTGGCGCCATGGGCAGTGTCCCTCAGAGCCTGCTGCGCCTGGTGGCGGGTTCCCGGTCGGCCTTCACCTGCGGCTGGAGGAGCGCTGGCTGGATCAGGCGGGCTGCCCTCTGCCCAGGCCATCGGGGCGCACTCGGCAGGCCGCCGCCCTCGCGGCCCCATCCCGGCTGGAAAGCCAAGTGAACGGCTTGGCTGGCTGATGGACCTGCCAGCAGTGGTTCAGCAACCCACCGCTTCGGCGCCGATGCCGTGGCCTATGCCCGCGCCTCGCTGAGCGACCAGCCCTGACCGCCACCCCAGCCGCCCCCCACCTGCGCGAAGACCTGCTACCGCGTTTCTACAACACAGAATCAACAAGGCGGCCCGCCACCGATCTGGAGCCCCAGCGGCCGGCCTTCGAGGCGATGCCTTCGCCGAGATGGGGGCCGATCAACAACCGCGACCATTTCGAGCGCAGTGCGCCGCTCGATCGTTTGTGCGCCCTGGGCCCCGAGGAAAGCAGGCCTAACGAGAGCTACCTGGTGCGCTCCTGTGTTTCGGAGTTCTCCGTTTCCTGCTGTTCAAGGAGCTCTCACGGCGCCTGTTCATGGGCCGATGTCGCTCCGAACTGGGTCGCCTGTTTCAGCTGTGGACCGTGATGAGGCCCCCATGCCGGTTTCCTCAACCGGGCGTTGGTTGCCCCGAGGGCATGAGATCGATCTACAAAACTGACACTGAAGCGGCCGATCACCTGTTTTTCCCAACTCAGCTGGGTGCTTTACAGCGGTCTTCCTGTCGAAAAAGATCGGCTACTGGCGTTTACATCCTGATCGGACCGGCACCCTCAGGCCCATCCCGCAAACGCCTTTGTGCCGCTGTTCGATTTCCTTCCGAGCCTTGGTTTGCCAGGACGAGAACCGCCAACGGCGACATCTTCTACCCTGCTGATCCGCTGCTGGCCAAGGCCGAAGCAGGGCTTCCGCGGCAAGTGCTCAAGCCGTTTCTTCTGTGGTCGGTGTTTTCTCACCCACAGCCTCACCGTCTGCGAGCGAGGCAAATTCTACCGGATCCTGGGCATTGATGCCCGCACCTGTTCGACGCCGAGGATGCGGCCAGACCACCGCAAGCCGCCCGCCGCGCCTTCCCCGGGTGGTTCGACCTGGAGAACAGCCGCTTTCGTGGACACTGCGCGACCGGACTGGTGCCTGCCCTCCGAGAGACATGTTGCTATGGCCGCCAACGCGGGCGGAGTTCCCCGCTGGAAGCGAGCGTGGGCTGAAGCTGCACTTCCCGCGAGGTCCTGCTGCTCCGTCAGTGTGCCAAACCCAGCGATACGCAGGGCAGAGGCCCGGATGAGCGAAACACGCGCCGTATTTTACCGCGCCTCTATGGCCAGGCGTGCGGCGCTCTTCGCATGACCGTTTCCAATCCCCGAGACCCGCACGTGTGTTCATCGGCCTATGACCCGCGCGAGCGGGTGACCGTGAATGTGCTGGCCGATTCCTTCCACGGCCTGCTCAAGCCCTGCCGCTGTTGATTTGGCCAGGTTCGGCTCGATGCGAGATGGCCGGCATCTACGACCGCGAACACCAACCCCAAACAGAGCCACTGATTTCTCCTTCTCGCGCTTTTCTGGTGCCGTGGCTGCGGGCTATCAGGGCTGGCGCACTGTTCATCCGACGCCGACATGCTCTGCCTGGCGGATATCGCCGAGCGCGCCCTGCGTGACCGAGCGCTTCGCGGTGCAACGTGAACACCAGCCACGCAGCTCGAGGCAGGCAGAAAGTTCCAGGCGAGAGGCCCCAGACTTCCCCTACGGCCGCAAGACTGGTCGTCGGTGATGTGTTCAATTGCCTTTCCCGTTGCCGGCACTCAGCCCGGCGCTACGTGAACACCCGCCACGGGCCTGGAGTTGCACAGTTTCCACTGCTGGCGGATGCCGAGATGCGCGAGCTGCGAACGTGGAAACCGGAACGACTTGTTGGGCGTTTTCCCAGCCCCGCGTGCCCCCCCTGGGCCCTCACCCAAGATGTCCACCCTACTACCCTGGCGTCCTGTGCTTCGACGACAATGCCTCCGACATGCCCGCCTCGGACGTTGCTGGCCCGCCCGCGCGCGATGACCACCACGCTGGAGTCGCGCTGGACCGCTCTGTCCACCACGACGGCCTAGGGACGCATGAGAGACCGATGGGTCAACCCCAGCGCCACCTGCCGCCAGAGGTGCCTGGGGTCTCGCAGGCCGCTAGCCGGGATGGAGCGAGCTATCTCGGCCCACTTCCAAAGGGCCGTGCTCACCGGTGCCACGAAGCGGAGCTGAAAGCCAAGGTGAATCACCGCCGGATCGCCGGCCCGCATCCAACCCGCTGTCTTCTGTGGCCCAGACGCCAGGGATGGGCACTAGCACACACCGGGCCATCGCTCCGAGCGAGGCGGTGCACAGCCAAGAGGACAGGAGGCAGTTCCGACGAGCGGAAGGGACGCACAAAAGCCATGGGCAGGGCGTTGCAACGAATAGAAACCGGGCCATGTAACAACACGTGTAGACCCGAGAGCTCCCCCGGTTGGGTGCGCGCGATAGCGTTGGATTTCGTGTCGATCTGGGCCTCACCGCGAGGCACCTTCGTTCCGTTCTCGGAGGCTCGCGCGCGACCAGACCACCACCTCGCTACGCAATCCCGCCGATCTCCGCCACACGCCAACGCCCCACGCGCGAACGAAGGCCTCGAGCCTACGTAAGGGCTCCGAGGCCGCCGGTGCGCCGCCTGCATTGCGCAGAGCATCGGTGCCCGCCCCCGCGGCACTCAGGCCGAAGGCAAATCGATCCGGTTGTTACTCCCGCGCCTGCTTGACGGGCAGGCCAATCCACTGCCGACATTTGCGGGGGCCTCGAAATCCCCGCGCCTGGCCCCGCTACGCCCTAGTGGAAATCGTATGCTCTGAAGCACGCCCACCGGAACTGGCAGCCGCCCTCGGTGCGGCCGATCTCCCCTGGGGCGCACCTGGCTCGCCAGCAGCGCCCTGGCCAAGGACACGGCAGCCCTGGCGGCGCGCCGGCAACGCCCCCCTCAGGCCGCTGCCGTCGTCTGGAAGTAAGCACCTCTGCCGGCGAGCCGCTGCCCAGCATGAGCCGGCCCATCGCTGTCGCCTCTGGCCGCACGGTGTACGTCGCGCTATGCTGCGGTGACGCTATCCGTGCTGGCATCAGTGTTCGAGCGCCTGGCTGAACAAGCCGAACGCCACTCCTGCGCCCCACGGCCTGCGCGCGCGTCAGTCCACCTCGTTTGGAGTTTCGGATCCCGTGCGAGCAAGAAGGGCACGCCTAGCAAGCAGGCACCGCAATCTAGGACTTGCGAGAAAGCAAGCTTGCATCTCTCAGCTCGAGGCCACCGGAAGGCCAAGGCCGAGCGCGCGCGCGAGGAGACCGTGGTCGCCTTCACAGCCACGACACACAGCGCGATCCGCTGGCCGAGAGCACAGCTGTGCACAGGGAGGGGAGAGCCTGAGCTGACTCACGTCCGCCAGCCCACGCCCCGGCTGACCCGCCCGCCGGCTTCCGCCACTCCATGACCGCCACCACTCCTTTTGAACCGCGTCTCGCGATCCGTTGCCAGTTGTTGCTCAAGCACGACAAGCCGCTTTCCCGCTACGCCCAGCTAGCCAGCTCGCCGCCGCCAGCTCCATAAAAACGAGGTGGGAGCGTGCCACCGAGGGCAGGCGAGGAGCATGGGGAGATGCTCCTATGGGCACGGACGACGTTTCCTCGTGTCCCTACGAATCCCGCCCGCCCCGCCGCCGCTCAGTCCTGCCTGCTGTTCTCACATCCCCTTCTCCAGCGCGCGCGACGCGCGGCGGTACTGGACTGCGGGCGCGATAACCGCGATCCACGCAGCAGGCAAGCCGCACCAAGGGTGGTGGGCCCCTACCTTGCAGGCTCTGGCCCGGGAACTGGAGCCTCAATCGGGCAGTCTCCGAGCCACCCAGCGCCGGCCGGCTAAGCCAGCTGCACTGGGGCGGCGGCACACCCACTACTCAGCCTGGCCGAACAGGCCCAGCTCTGGGCCCCTGATGCGAGCGCACTTCGAATGGCCCCGACTGGAGGCCTCGATCGAGGTGAACCCAGAGTTCCTCCCGCGATTAGGTGCAGGGCATGCGGCGGCTGGGGTCAAGCGCAATCAGCTTCGGCATCCAGGAACGCCGATCCCCCCGGTGCAAGCGGCCCGTCAACGATTGTGGCCGGTGATCAGCCCTGCGCCGGGCGATGGCCTGGATTGCGGGGAGGCGGGCTCGAAGAGTGGTGATGTGGATCTGATCTGCCGGCCTCTGCCACTTCAAAGAACTCCGGAGCGCTTCGCCCCACGATCGCCCTAGTGCAGGACTGCAAAAGCCGGATCGGGTGTCCGCTGTTCAGACTTCGCCTTACCTACCCGGCAGCCTGCCATTGCAGCGCAAGATCGCCGCCGATGATCTTGCCCGCCCCTCGAGTAAGCAGATGGCTCCCGTCGCCTCCCTGGAGGGCCCCCTGCGCCGCTTGGCCCACACGGCGTCCGCCGAGAGCGCGCGACGATCCTGAAAGTTCTACGGTTTGCGGATGCTGCGACTGGGGCGTCCTCGAGGTGCCCTTCACCAGCGATGGCTAGCAGTGTCGCCA
>Ga0163217_1091365_pt1 | contig 10141 bp, 7 predicted proteins | sample SynspAceP_FD_185933 | JGI IMG/M metagenome (GOLD analysis project Ga0163217, IMG submission 185933) | Saline lake microbial communities from Ace Lake in Antarctica - Synechococcus sp. Ace-P (PacBio error correction) | ecosystem: Environmental > Aquatic > Non-marine Saline and Alkaline > Saline ...
TCTTCCTCTTGTCTAGAAGGCGGTCGGACATAACTAGGCAGTGCGCCAACATGAAAGTGAAGGGGATGATGGTCCAGCGCTGAAGCATGTCCGTGGCTACATCTACTTGGGCGCATCATATTTTTCACTTGGCATGTCTCAGGAATCTCATCTGAAGATATATTGGTCTAATCGTGCCTTGCTAATATTTCTATAATCTCTTTTTTTTTAATCCCTCCAGAATCTCTCAACTCCAATACTATAGGAACATAATTCCCGCACGCAAGCTTGTCCCACATATCCAGTAAATGATTAACGCGCTGGGTGAACGTCTCTGCTATGGAGCTACATTCAATAATACTTCCGTGTCGTTGCGGCCGCCTTCATTCCTGGGAAATCAACGCTGTGGTAAAACCCGTGAGAGCGAGTGTCAAACATTGGCTCCAACTTACGAAGGTAGACGAAGGTTTTGTGCTCCAGGCAGCGTCCAAATCCAGTCATTTAGCACCAGAACCCTACATATCTGTGTCCTAATTTCTTAATGTTTCCTGAAAGGCATCTCTATCGATTTCTTTGGCCACACACAGAAGAAATGAGAAATTGTCATGTGGAATCAGGACGTCCTCTCCCTAGCGCCTGGCTATCGATATTTCTTCTCTTGCGATTAAAAAATTCTGACTAATGTCCAGTCCCGATCCTTTTAACTGATCCTGTACTACTTTTTTTTTCCGCGATTTTTTTGTATTCCATTAAAAAAGTCTATTGTTAGCCTAGAATAAGGATTTTTAGACGTCGCGAGAATAGTTCTTCAATAAGTTTTTGAACAAAATTCATAAAAAATGAGTGTGGTATATCATTTTCTAAAGTTTGCACAGAGGAACAAATAAACCGTCAGAACCATGAAAAAGTTTTATCACTCTCCCTTCGGACTGATTGCATACATCCTCGGCGCGCCTTTCGGCCAGTCGACCTTGAGGACAGGGATAGATCAAGCAACTCGACATCGAAATCAAAGTGATCGAATGAGCAACCTAAATTCACAAAAAGCACCGAGCCGGAAACAGGAAACCAGAACCTATCCAGGCCAAATAATCCGACTCACTCTTCGCGCTCGTGAGTATGAGTGACCGAAGGCCGGACTTGAGTATTCTGAGATCTTTTACAGAGGAGAAAGCCGGTCCCACGTTTCCGCCCTAAGAGCAAGGGGGACAATGGAGCCTCCGCAGTCAGAACAGAGTAGATTTACCTTTCAATCTTTACGTAACCGCAACTACCTAATGGACAAGAAACAGGCCTGCACGCCTGTGTATGAACGGCACGTAGCATTTGATGGAGTCCGCGGAGGTCTTAGCATGGAAACAAAGATCGCTTCAAGGAAAGTGAAATTCATTCCACCTGCCGAGAAGGCGTTTGATTGGACATGGCTGGTTCAACACTGATGTTCAAAAAGAAGGTTAATGAAAGATTGACCAATCTTTGGTAAACACGGTCTTCAGACTGGAAGGGTAAAATCGAATCGATCCGGTCCAGAGGCAATTGAGCATCGATAATCTTGGAAATCACCTTGAACAGGAATTCAATCACCACTGCCATCGGGGCCTTTGTCTGGAGTAATCCAATCGTGAACTCTTCACACGATCGGGATGGCTACAAAACCATTCCTAGAAATGTCATTACCTCAAAACCCTGCTATCACCATCGTGCACTTCATGGTGAGACATGCGGCTACAGTAATACGGGCCTGACAAAGGAAATACTGGACATATGCGGAATTTTGAACCACAAAAACCGTACATAACGACCGGAGGAGAGGGCAATCAAAGCGGGGAGCGCCGGACTACTGCGGAGTGTGAGAGATCAAAAATTTATCCTCCGCCCACAGTATAGACAATCAGCCCCCTGACGGCAAAGGAGTGGCACCAACTAATTTTGCCAGCTGCGGCAGGGGCAAAGCCACAGCAACCCAGCCAATCACCGGGGGAAACGGACTCTCGTACGAACCTGTTGAAAAAATCGAAAAGCCACGATGATTATTTCTCGTGCGGAAAGAAAAACAGCGGTCGATCTAACCGAAAACACTTTCTCACCGGTATGGGATCGAAAATATGGTTGCACACTCTTATCTACAGTGAAGATTAGGTGGATTTGTCCTAGAAGCGGTGATGGAGCTACTCTTTAGTGGGAGATAGACATAGGACATAGGAAGGAGGTAACCTAAACATTTGGGGATTTAAATATGACACTATTCCATCCGACGAGATATTCTACACAAAATAGAACAATCACTATCGAAAGCGCATTTTTGTACTTTAAAAAAAAAATCGATATCTTACCGGAACTCACTCGAAAAAACAACTCATCGTTATAAACACATTTTCTATTCTTGAGAAATTCATCTCTTTTTAGCCAAGTGCATTAACGAACAGAATCCTACAAAGGAAATTCAACCCAAAACAAAACCAAACATTTGAAAAAAGCTACTTCCTCCCATTCTCTCCTTTCGGCCAACCGCTTTGGCCAGTTCAGCCTTCCCCAAAAAATGATCACGCTGCGCCGACGCACCCCGCCCACCACCACACACCTCCGACACCACACACGGGCACCCAACCAGTACCCCGGTGTCTCCACCCCACTTTTTTCTGATAGGAAATACAAGATACCTCGAACCGCTCGCATATAAATTGCTCGGGACCACTGCGATCTCGCTAATTGTGAAGTAACGGGAAGAGGTAGCCATCACATGGTATGCAAAAAGCGAAAACAGCTAGGAAGGCCCTTCTCGGGAGTCGTAACGTATATTAACCCTCCAGTTACCCTGGGGAACAAATATTCACCTACTTCACACCTTGAACACTACCCCCCATTCATCCCGCAACGATAAAACGACGAACAGGACAACAGCACAATGCTTTTGTCAGACACAGTGCTAACCATCTGATGGGTGGCGGGAAGGAGTCTGACGCGAATGAAAGGATCATACTTCAAGGCTCTTAAATATTCCCAACTCACAAGAAGAAAAGCCAGACAACGATGGGCCGGGCAAGAGCCTCAGTCAAAGAGGATCAAGAAACGATCAGCGATTTGGAATTGCATATTTTGGGCGAAGTGGAAAGCGGGTACCAATAGTTAACGTCCGGGGCCAACTTTATGCTGCGATAGAAAGTATCACAGTCATGACCAAACCGGAGACCGAAGGCCCTTTAAAACAAACTCATGAGCTCCTCCTATGTTACAAAAAAACTTGATCCGATCCCGTATAGCCACCGGGTCTTCCCAATACGTACGCTTTTCAAACACGGGTACTTTCTTCAGAAACGGTTAATATCACCACAAAACCCATAACAAAACTCTAGTTAACCGGTCACACTGCAGGAATCGTTTACCAATTAATATTAAAACTATATTTCTGATAAACATCTGGACGAAAGACCGGCTACCGATAACCCCCAACATGGCGACCGCCACAGCATAGTCACGCACGACACAGTAACACACATACCACCACAACAAGCGGGCAGGTGCTCACCCGCACACTGTGAAAATCACAAAGCTTTATACATCCACTGTTAATCTCGCTCACGCAACCAAAGCGCCTTCCTTCACCAAGCAGGAAGCTGCAGAAGTCGGATTAACCTACAGTCAAATTGATCCAATTTACGGGTTCTCCGAATACAGCTTCGTCCAACGACACAAGCCCGCATCATTCGGCACAGCAGGGGCGGGAGGGGAAGGAAAAGGAGGCAATCCGTTGAACTACTTCCACTACTCGGCAACATGTACAACCCATTTCCTACCTCGATCAGAAAGCCAGGACTTTAAGCTAGCGCTGTCGGAGCGCTATTATTCTTATATGGATATAATGGGAATAACAACACAGTAAGTAGCAGGCAATCTGAATTTGGGCTTTATTCGAGATAGTGCTTAATCTATTTTAAGATCTCAGCGAGTCAATCCGAATGCAGCCTCGGAGGGCCAACGGCATTTCTCCACTTAGCAATGAATATGGGCAATACGTTAGTGCCTCCATTCAAACATCAAATAGTCCAGTCAAAAAACCATTCAAATCCTGAATAAATAACCTTGAGGCACTTAGATCCACAAAAAATCGCAGTGATAAAATCCATATCTCACAGGACCGGGGGGGGTCCGATTGCTTGCTCAGAGAAAGCCGAGGAAGAGTGCAACAGGGTGCAGGTTAGCACCTTTTCATCTTGCACAGTTCTGGTTTTAACTCTTCCTGTGATCAAGTCAATAGTAATTAATTCCTGTTTTTTGAACGCTTGTACGACTCCAAGGTTATGAGCGGAAGTGCGATTACAAGTTCAAAAACCGTGGTACTTGCTGCTGGATTTGACAAGAATGCCAAACTCATTCGAATGAATGCGATGCCGGCCTTTTTCGAAGACCTTATTGAATTGGAACCCTTACCGTTTTTTTCCATAAACCTTAAGGAAGGAATATCCACATTTCCGAGACTATTTCGACTTCACCATCAGGATGAAGTTGCGATCTAACCGAATGGCTTTTCAATAATGGAGCCGTATTAGATAGCTGTCGATCGACTGAAATTTTTCCGAAAATCAATGTGATATTCGGGGATACTATGGTCAACTAAAATAAAGCGACACACCAAAGAACAATGTCAGTAGCACTACATGTTCTGTGTTGGCTTACAATGATCACGTTGGATATTCGTAGTTTAATGTAGTCTTACCAAACACTTTCTCAAACTTCGAGATTACAGGAAAATGAACATTGGGAAAGCATTGCAATCTACACATTAACATTTCACAGCGAATGATCCACACAAAAGGCGAGCCACAGCTTCAAAAATGTCGCCTCCTACTTGACGGATGGTGCAATTTTAAGATGAGTATCGTAAGATCATCGCCAAAGAACAAAAATAGATGGAGTCAGCCACCAATACCACAACGATCGGACATGTCCCAGCTAGATAAAAATGAAGCTCGGCCTGAAGGGGTAAGCGGAAAAATTCGTACAAAAGAACACTGGGAGGATCGCTAAGCCTTTCCCAAAGTCGAAGAACCTTCCGACATGATGTGGCGGAATCACACTCCCCTGCGGAATCATTAAAATTAGAACGCTGAGACTTGATCAAGTGTAATCCTCGCGTCATATTAGAGACCTGGATTGATAAAAATAAGAAAGATAGCTTATTGTCCAGATAATTGTAAACCTATGCCATAATCTCAACATTTCAAAGATAGGGATATATTGACGGTAGGGCAACATGCCAGTCTATCAATGCGACCCAATACAAATACTTTTCGTAAAAAGGAGCGGAGCCCAAAAAACAGACAAAACCTAGCCAGTTCCTCTTCGAGACTGAAGGACAATAAGCTATCTGACGCCGGCATCCATGATGTTCTACTCATACTTTTAATTTACTTGCTATGTCAGCTACCTGCTCATGTCCTACTGATCAAGGGGTGATTAAAAATCGGAAGCAATACGTGGAAACGGCAAAAGAAACAACCACCCCCGACGAACTGCGCTACGGTACTTGCCCAACTTCGCAATTGGCTGATTTATCGCTGGTTGGCATTGGCAATGCTTTTATCCCCCTTTCTATTTTCTAGGCCTCCGCACCTAACTAACATCTACTGTAACTATACTGACGCGATATCCACTGCCTTATCTCAACATCTGGTTGGATTACTGACCGTAGGGTGAATATGAGGGATCTTTTGGAACTCCTTCAGGGATTCGGATATGATGCAAAAGCTTATCGCTGATTTCCACTCGGGACTTTATTCACTTGGTGACCCTATTAATCTTGTGATCTTCTACTTTGGATATGATAAACTGCAATGGTTAGTACAAAAAATCTGACGAAATATACCAGAGACCAATTCGAAACCAAGCAGCGGGCATTAAATCCATTCTTGACAGAGAATTGAATGAATATCAATTAGAAGAATGATTCAGACTTATAAGTAATGGACAATCAAACGCAGAAGAACCAAGAATTGCAAAACGCCCTGAAAAATGTAAAACACCTGGGGGGATACTTCTGAATACTTAACAAAATTTACCCGGATCATCGGAGAAAGAATTCCACATCGGTCTATAAAAACTCTCTAGTGAAAAAACTATATCGGGGACAAAACACAGAAAATATCAGAAAACACCAATTCATAACGATCTCGCCACCAGCACAACCACCATGCAAGAGTAAAATACTCTACCCATGACCTCTCTGTCAATAAACGATCTCAAAAAACTAGATCATTTCCACCAGGAATTGGAGGAATAACACAAAATAAGAACTTCCCGCTAGACCATATGCGGAGTTAACTTTCTTAAACATCGGAATTCACGAACATCAAGGGTAACCAGTGGCGCGACACTTAGAGACGGGTCCCGGACCTGCGAAAACTCGGAAAAATTAAGAACTCGAAAAGAGCACAATCCTATCTAGCACTTACGCCATGAATACCAGCCGCCATCCGGTAAGAACATGGGAAGCCAAAGTAAAACCTCGGGGTGGACCTGTCCCCACACGCACCAACCGGGTGCACACCGCAGTCGGGGCACAGATCAATGAGTCGATAACGACCTTCCCGAACGATTGCTGGGGGGGAAACGACTCCAATGAAGTCTTTGGCCACACCACACCTGGGCACACACACCCACCCCACCCCACACTGAGCACCCCAAGGAACAGTCACCCTCGGCCCTTAAATCTGCCCCTTTTTGATTGAAGAAAACAACCGCGTCACGAAATGCTACGCCGACCAAAAAGCGCCGAATTAACTTTAATTTATTAAAAAGAGCGACCACATTACAAACACCGGCCAGCAAGGCATTATCACTGGATACTAAGAAGTTATTATCACAACGGTGCCAATTCGACGGTATGAACTATACCACTACAATCCCGAAAGGAGTCTGCACTAAAACCTGAAGAATACAAAATACGTCCCAAAACGGAAACCCAAGAAATCCTTATCCAGTAATCGTTGGGTTATTGAGAATAAGCTGACTGAAAGAACGGAAAAACACACTAGAGACCCAATTGCCCGTATGCCAGTTAAACGAAAGGGAATTCACATTGGAAAGACAACAGCAGCGGGCGACGGTGAAATGTACACAGGTAAACTCAAACAATTTCCACGCCACGTTCCTCCGGGTGTGACTCTACAAATCGACTCCAAAACATCCTAACCACACGGAGGACACTAAGAGACTCGGAAAAAACATGGAAATGTATACTTCACATGGCTCGGAATTACCGGATTCAAAATGTGCATTCCCGATACACCAGAAGTAGGAAGCGATTATGTTATTGATCGTGAGACAAAACGGGATAATTCGGAACCGATATCTGCACCAACTGATTTGAAGAGAAGATAGCAATAGCGGCGTGGAAATCGAGATCTTTCCTGACGAATCGCGATCCACTTTTGACGAATGCCGCAAATTGATGTAATGCAACCACAGCATACATACCCTACAGACGTAAGCTAACACGTATAATACGGACAGAAACATCATGATCAGCCTCGAGCCGCAGGAAAATCGAACGGTTCATTTGAAGCCAAAGCAGACGATCTCGGTGCAGGACATGAGACAAGTTGGAGAACGTTATAAGAAACTACTTGAAAGCTCGTTAGTAAGTATCCTACAGCTTACAAAACATAAAATCGCCTAGTATTTCTTATCTTCTGTTTCACACCTTTGAAGCGCTGCTCAGAAAGACCACAAAGCCAACGGCAAGCCTGGATTGAATGATAAAAATCCAACGGAACATGAATAAGCACAAGCACAGCTCGATTTACTTTTCAGGATCAATGGTCAGCTGACGGCAACACGGCGACATAGCGTTGGAAGGTTGTGAGCAATACGCGACTCAAACCTCCAGGATCAAGAAATCAATAACTGATTCACAAACACGTAGGACTTTTAGTCCCGCAAACGGACACTTACAATGAATGAGACAAAAACGACGCCGCAAATGAATGTGAGCTCACTCCATCAATATTACGACTGTACGATCTGATACAACTACACAACTAATCGCGAAACAGCAATTCAAAAGGCAAGACGCCAACTGGTAGATACCCACAGCCATCAAATCCGAGCCTCCTTTTGAAACAACGTCACCCCTAACGAATCGAAAAACGTAACCAGCAATCCTTCTGCTGGCAAATTAACGAGGCCAAGCTCGGCGAGAATTCGCGCTTTGCTTTTCAGTTACCAATCCACAAACCAATGTCACTTCTTGCGCGAATTAATTTCAGCTTTGACCATCAAAGCAATATCCTGGGTTGAACCTGATATGATTTAGGTAATTTTTTCTCGTATAATCTCACAAGTAAGACGTTGGGTTTATTTTGACTTTCTCCAAACTCTTCTGTTTCTTCAACTATTTCACTGAAATCGAATTTCATAATTGGATAATGACACAATTTCAATTCAACCTAGTGAGTCGGGGGAATTGGAAGTTGACGAAAAAAGCTTAGCAATTCTTCGCTCTTTCTCTTAAATCTTATCTACTAAACCATTCCACACTTGTCCCTGTGCTCTTTACATCTCGAAATAATTGGTTCGACCACGCTTGATACGTAGGCCAGGCTTGATAATACCTAAGATTTACAACTTTCTTTTAAGCCACTTTTGTGGGGCGAAGAATCCATTTTAATTCTGTGTTGAACCCAACAGAACAAACGATAAAAACATCCAGCTCAACCACGCCGCAGCATCGTCAGCAAGGCATAGATCGATTCCTCCATAACAATCAAATCCATTACTTTTTCACGAGATTCCACCTACTATCGAATCAACAATTCATGCTATGATAAACTAACCAAAAAGCCACAGAAGATGAGCCCAAGGTTTATCTCCTTGACATTTCAACTACAATCCAACTCGGCCATGGTGTCAAAAAAAGAACTCCAAAATAAATACGCTGATTACTAACGACCAAGCCGAGGAACTCTATGACGAAATCCCTTGAATCGCTCACAAGCATCTCAGGCCAAAATTATCAATATACGAAGTCGAGCTATCAAGTTTTAGCTACTCAAAAGTGACTTTCACCTATCCGAGACGATATGCATCGAGGCTTCCCCGCAATTCTGTGCACGCTGAGCGGGGGGGTGACCCATCACTGTGTTTTTATTCGACCTGCTGGCTCCATTTGGTCGCAATAACGCGACCATTATGGCTGCTGTGACTCTCCCTGCCTGAGGACTTTGCAAAAAATCTGAATGAATCGCCAATTCAGCCAATTCCACTACACGAAGATCAGCACCCAACTCTAGACCTGCTGCTGCATTAGATTTCGGGTGCAGACTTCTGTCCATAGAGATAATTCATTTCATCCTCCTTCCGCCCTGATTTCTCGCTTTGCACTCACCCGCTTTAGTACTTCCCTCTAATAAACTAAGATGATTGACCATTCTCACACCACCAAATCGAGTATTGTCCCGCGACTCATTGCGGATTAACATTCACTTTCTAATGTTCAGCTTAAACTCATAAGCCTAAAGTTTGTGTTATAGCGTGCTAATATGACAGTCAAAAAATACCTTTTCAGATCGGATATGACCCACTAATTTAAAAATTAACAAATCGCCACCGGCTACAGAAAACGCCCGGGAGCAATAATCCAAGTGGTACAGCGCAATGGATCTTGACGAAGCGATTGAGTCAGAAGGAACTCCTGTGCAATCCCAACCGATGAACGACATACTTCCTACCGAAGATGTATGATTAGCGAAGGCCAACCACCGAATTAAACATGAGGGCCTACCCGGATCACGATATGAATGGTCACAAAGTGAAGCGCACAAGCTACTTGGTCCGCCGTATCGACAACATAGAACAATTAAATAGACGGCCTCAAAATACCTGTTGGGATAACATCGACCAACAACAGTACATCGAGACATTTGTTTGTCTAGTTGCGAGTTGAAAAGAAGCCGTGCGACCGTGTTCAAAATTTTCATTCACAGAAGCAAAATATTTCGACATCCGGTAAGACGACTCCGGGTATAGAACGTGAGTCGAACTCACCACTGGAACCTTATAGGTATTTTTCGAGCGGCGCCCCCGCCACAGCCGGTAAAACTTACAGGAAACGTATCGGAACTCACCGATTAGCAGGAACTTAATTCTGGCACGGGACTCACCGATA
>Ga0163217_1108012_pt1 | contig 10141 bp, 9 predicted proteins | sample SynspAceP_FD_185933 | JGI IMG/M metagenome (GOLD analysis project Ga0163217, IMG submission 185933) | Saline lake microbial communities from Ace Lake in Antarctica - Synechococcus sp. Ace-P (PacBio error correction) | ecosystem: Environmental > Aquatic > Non-marine Saline and Alkaline > Saline ...
CCTTGTCTGCGTTATAGCGTAGTATCCACGGCAAACAACAAGCAATAAGACACTAAAATAACAAGACTTTTCTTTCATGAGATTTAACACACAAGAACTGACGTCCAAGTGTTAACTTCTGCATGGGCTTTCTTATGGAAATAGCGATGTGTGGGAGTAGTATATCAGGATCTAAGCACCATGGAATACATCCTGTGCTCTACTTTAATTAAAACAAAACGAGGTAAAGTTGATAGGAACTTCAGCACCACAAAACAAATCATTACATTAGTGGCATTATGGGAATTTCTTTCTCTTCGAGGGGTAAGCAGGTGTTCAGTATCAAATTTATAACTCAGCTTTAGCAACTAGAAATATTATTAGAGTAATTAGAGCAGATACAGCTATCTAAATAATGGTGCTATGGAGTTATATAAACTGATATATGGCACCAATGATATTTCAAATTATAACGGATATAAATATCAATACGATTTTCATCACAGAGAGGGAGACTTCAACCTATGCCAAACCGTTGATAGAATTCCTTCTGTTAGGTGTAAGCAATTGGTACAGAAAGTTCATTACAGCCAAATTTAAAAGCAATAGCAGGAACAGGAAAAGAAGTTGCTTAGCACTAATTTAGTAAAAATTCAAAAGAAATAAATAGTTTATGCAAGTGCTTTGTCGAAAATGCAAGCCTAGCATTTTTCCCAAAGCAAGAGGTTTAAGTAAAGCGTTCAGAAAGACTGCAGTTTTGTTCAAAATCGATAATAATTAGCTTGGTCAAGTTACCTAAGTTAATTAACTGCTCCTTTTGCCTCATAATGGTTCTCTTATGGGCACTGCCTAAAGACATTTCATGTTGAATTGGATCTGCAGCTACTGGATCTGGAGATTTACCTCCATGGTAGAATTCAGTTTCCAACATTACATACTCTGCGAGCAGATTGGGTCAAGTACAACCACAGAAAGAATGGAATAGATTCAGAATGGCAAATGTAGGAATTGAACTGATAATCCTGGATCTAAACTAACTGTAAATGGTAATTTAGAAGTCAATTGGAGGCAGAATGCAAACTATAAACGGAAAGTAAAACCGTTTTGGAAGGGGTGGGAGTAGTATTTCAAGTTATTAATTGTATTGGCAGTACGCGGTGTTGCAGCATTCCTGGCGAATTGGAGATTTAAAATCCTCAAATATAATTGACTATATACATCTAGTGCGTGTTGCGTCGGCGATGCTTTAAATCAAATCAACAAGTGGGAATTCGTAATGCAGATTTTGGTAAAAATTGCTAGTTAGATCGCGGGAAAATTATAACCTGCTTGATACACATATTGTATTGGCCTATAAGTTGACAATGAGGGAACTGTAAATGGATGATGAATAATTCCACAAAGGATTGGCATTTTTGCTGCTAAATTGGAGGGTAAATAATATCAGGTGGTATGTTAATGAGCAAACGTTTATATCCTTCAATGGGCAGCGAACAACTTAAGCGAAAATTATTTTAAAATTCTATTTACCTTCAAGAGTGGACAAGTAATATTAAAGAAATCGGTTCCCCCAATCAATCTTGGCTCGGCAGGATGCAAGATTTAAATATTATCGCCGCCAAAACTTTGAACCAATGCAATAATCAAACTCTCTCTTGTAATAGCTTATTGAAAACATCAAGTACTTCTAGCCGAGGCTTCATTTCAATTTTAATGGAGTATGTTGGGCAAGATATAAGAAATATGTCATTGAAATATATGCATACTTTGGCACTTCTTATAGTATATAACGCCAAAGTTGCATTGGACACAACAGAGTATACTTTCCCAACATCAGTAAGGCACAATCATCTCTTTTCAGAGACATGTATCACTTCAATAATGGTGCAGGTGATTTTTTTGGTATTGTGGGTCTGGTAACGCAATTCAATTGGACTATTCGTCTTGCGGTCCAAGGCCGTCTTCGTTTGCGAATTTATCTGGTCTCTGAATTAATTATATCTGCTGGCAAGTACAATCTTTCCATGAGAGATACTGCCTCAGCTACTCAATACTGTTTAAGACGTTGCAGATGGAGACATTGAAAGCTAGGTACGATTTGGTTCTTCCGGTATATTCCAACTCGGGCTGATGCCTTCTTATTTTGGCCGACCCAACCACAAATGGCTCAATGGAGAATTAAAAGAAGATGGGAACGACCTTAATCTTAATCGAAGAAGAGAAGGTGGGTACTTGGGCTTATTTAAATTGGAAGATAAATCCTTAAGTAATGATGAAGATAATTTTCTTTTCCATATATGTTTAGCTATATTGTGTGTTGCAGTCGATGCCCAAACCATCGAATTATTTCGGGTATGTTGACCTCCAATTGGCTCATTACTTTTCGTAAGATTCAATAAATTCCTGGCATGCATATGTGGACGAGTACAGGGAACCAACGTTGGAGCTAAATGGTTTGTTATATTTCAGCCTACTTAAGTTAAATCGACCTATACCCTTAATCGCAACACACCCACGACAATGGGGCAAGCATCATTGTAAATTCAAACAGGAGTTTTGGCAATATCTTACTCTTTTTTTTAAGCCTCATTAAACTATAAATGCAGGGACCCTTTACTCAACTTACTATAAATTGGACATATTTACAGCAACACCAACCTGGTAATAACACTAACAATGGGACACTAATAACGAGAGGAAATGTAAAACCAGCTATTGGAACAACAGTGCTAACTGTAAATGGTGGAGTTAACGCACCGTTAGTGGGTTGACTTTTCCAATCTTTCACGATAAATAAGAATTAAATTACTAAAAAAAGTTTTATCCGATAAATATTTTTCAATCCACACCACTTGTCAGAAACAAAGTGCGATATTTAAAAAGTTTATAGATTAATATCGACAAAGTAATACGCATGATAATCTATTCTAATTCTAACATCTAAACCTATTCTTGAGCGGCAAATTTAAGCGAGTGCTCAAGCAGACACTTATAAGATCGTGCAGTAATTGGAACTACACGTGGCAACCAACTTATTGAGTTTCAACTGTTTTAAATAGAATTCTAGCTCAGTTGGAGAAGCTGCCTCTGTTAATTTTTGCAGACTATCTTCCTATTCATATTATTCCTCTCACTACAGGATTTAGCAGTCTATGGAGCAATTCATTAATTTAGCATTATTATGATACCTGAAGTTTGCCAACTCTCAAGTTAGTGTGTTTTCATTCACACACAGAGTGTTTGTTGAGGGTTTTCTCGAATATGGATCTGTCATTTGGTTAATCTGACTCATTGTATCAAATATTAGCTCCGGATGTTATCTCAGCACCCTTTTACTCAGAATTAATGTGGCAGATTGGCTCCTAGGCTTTTTGAATTCAACTCAAACCTCCATGCACATAGTACATGTTCATTTCGCGCCTTTTTATTCTTCTCGAGCTTAGTAGTTAGCAGGTGAGTTATCTATATTTTCCCAGCTTGCAATGAGTAACAGGTTTTAAATGGATGCAGTTTCATACAACAATGTCATTTCACTTAAGAAAAACTCGAAAACAAAAAAAAAAGTATATAGCCATACCACCGCAACGGTTGGCGCTATTCTGCTGATCTGTACACCTTTTATTCAGTGGTTATCGATCGCAAATTGGTTGTATCATTCGTCTCAATGAAAGAAATATTAATTCTCTATATCTCGGCTCAATTTGCATGAATCAACGTCAGGTTTCTAACAAATTCAATGGCAAATAAATACGATTCACGATTGTTCTAATAAAGATATGGTCGATTAAAACAGATTGACAACAATTTAAACACTTAAATCAACTCTTCAGTTTTGTCTGTGATTGGTAACGTCAATTTTAAATGCATAGAATTGCTTAGCCAATATGGAGGAACGCACACAATCGTAACTTTTAATGTTGTAGATATACGATCCAGGAAGTAAAATAAGAAAGCGATGGGTAGAACATTAACAAAATACGAGATGACAGTCATATCTTTAAAGGATCTCGGTAATAAAATAATATCCTTTTGTTATGATAGTGGTGGGCCGCGTTCAGCATGGCTCGATGATGCAGGGAATTGCTCTACCAATCCACTAGTATCTACTCACTGTTTAAATTCCTTCTGGTCTGTAAAAACTCCCGAAAGGTTGCTAATGCTGGAAAGTTATGGATGCATTAAGCGTTGCCTCTATATTTCATATTTTCTTCGATCGGCAATGGATTGGTTTTAAGTGGAGCTCCAACCACTCAGAATTTGGGCCATCCGTATCACACACCCCTTTGCGCATTCTCAGAGAGTGTAATATATCAACAATGGCGCAGCCGCGCGCTTCCAATAATAATGAACGATTAATTATTGGCCCCTGACAAAATATCTCTGTCATCAGTTTTCCGCATATTGGTATTTATGCAATGCGTCATAAAGAATTCGCATACAATACGTATAAGTAGGAACGAAGAGAGAGAGAGTGTGGATTAAATAGAACGTCGAGTTCTTATTTATCAATTAGATGAGAATTTCGATTGGATAGTTAAGAAATTAACTACAAAGACACAACAGAGAACGCAACTTATAATTTTGGGACGCTCCGTATCACAGAGGTTATGCAATCGAAACGCTATAACATCTGATGTCCTTCATTTTGATTTGGGGTTTTGTAATTTATATATTATTTCTACCATCAGAGAGCGACTGAAGCATGTAAAATTATTATCATCAGAGAGCTGGTGATATAATTTAATTAAAATATCTCTAATTCTTGGAGTATGTGCGGAGCTCATCGTCCTCCGAAAATAAATTAAGGAATTACTATCTTTGGGGCTTTATAACTCTCTGCTATTGGACTAAGAACAAAAATTAAATCAACACGCAATACAATACAGAAACATACAAGAATGTAACAGCACATACACACACAGTAGCTCTACTTTAACTGCGGTACGAGAGAGCATTTGTATATAATATATATAGATAAGTGACTTCCTTATTTCTTTTTGAACCTTTCATCGATCTTTAGTAAGGAGGAAGAGGGCCCACACTTCTCCTATTTTTCCTAAGTTATTCGTTATGTATTATATAATTGCAGTCGTTTTTCGCTTTAAACAAACCTTGTGGCTAGGGCTACTCTATAGAAAACGCTATGGATGGCCTTGCGCTGGGTTTGAATATTATGTTAAACAAAAAAGAATTTTAAGAGGCTCGCCGGTATTTTTTCAAATCTTATTTATGGAGAGCATATCCACATCATTATACACCTATGAACATACCAGAGGAAATAGGAGGATCTCATCTGAAAATTTTTTGTGGCGATTGAATTATGATTTATTTTCTTTCACACATCGATATATATTAATTCTCTCCCTCGTTTCTTACTTTTAATGTTTTTTGATAAAATTATTGAATGACCAAAATATTATATTTCCGCACATAACCATTCTCCAAATCACCAGAATTTTTTAACTCTTCCGCTCTAATCGGTGGAATATTAACATTAATAACTCTCTGCATTCTGTTGCTATTTTTTTGTCGTGTATCCGTAGTAATTTGTCTCAAAAAGGATAAGGAGATCGATTTGTTTGAAAAATTTTTCAATTTACCAAAGCAATATCTCAGCTTATCGTAAAAAGCCAATTTTAGTATATAAAGCTAATAGCAAGCACTAATCAACCAATCACACATTAGTTGTTTATTGAATTTAATTACGAATAGTTTATCTTAGCAGAGAGTTATTATCAAACGATAAAGTAGACGACGATTATGATGCCGGAAGTCGGGTAAAGGCTTACAGGCGTAAAATCACGTCCTTCATTTATGCAATGCTCCCTTATCATAGACCACTGTTAATCATACTCTAACAACTTCTTCCTGTGTTGCTATGGTTCCAGCTCCACGTATTAATAGGTCTGTATTTATTTAGCCTCATTTCTGCTAAATCGAGATTTATATGTAAAAAAAAAAGCTGCCAAAAAGGCTTCAACGGCAATCATTAAGAATTGTGCCGAGTAAGAATCCCCGGAGAGTTTTTAAATTTTGCGAATTAGCTGTTCAATCTATTGATGATGTAGAGGTTTGGAGGACAGACAAGCTTTTCAAAAAGAGTATAGAGAAATTTGAACTACAGTAAGCGACGGTTATGAACTGACTCGAAGTCTTCTTTTCTCGCGAATTTTAGTCTTCGAGGAGTTCTCGATGTATTAAGGTATAATTATTCTTAGACGCGTTGTATTTATTTTTGTTAATAACCTGGTTCGCTCCAAAGATATGAAGGTAAGTCTCGATCACCAAAACGACCTGCTGTTATAACTTTGTATTGAGACCAGGAAAAAACCGTTCTTTTGACCATTTTATCAAGCAGAATCATGTTCAAGCTGATAAAAAGACCTTTCAAGATAAAAAGAGTTTTCTTCAGGCGATAATACCATCTATCAATGATGGCCCTAATTTCATTTGATTCAGCTCAAAACTACTAACTTTTAAAGGTATATGCATTTTATACTCGTGTAGAAAACAAAGAGAAAGGGGGTAAGTATAATGTCTAATCCGGAGAGTTGATTGAGATGTAATATGTTTAGCTACACTCTTGGGAATGGTAAAAAATCTCGAAGGTGTATAATTGATAACAAGGAATTACCTAATTAAATTACACAGCCCAAACGATTATTGCTATTCCGTCGACTATGCCCGAGATTTCAGCAACCTGATAGCCATAGCCACGATTGAGAGTAACTTTAGGCATTAAGTTGCAGTTTATATCATGTCAACTTGTTGTCACGGATTGGTATTATGGGAGCGGAAATGTGAGTCTTAGTAATTACTGTTAAAGCAATACAAGCCGGACAAGTGAAAGCAATTTTGAGAGTGAAGTAAACCCTAATAAATTTATGATGACGATTCATTATAGTAAACTAATACTAATCGATTGTGGTTTCGGTTTGAGAAGATACTGCTTGTGGCAGAAATATTCGCATCGGTGTGTAATGAAGAGAAAGGGGGTCATCTTGTTTCGCATAATTGTACAAGGGCGATTTTTCTGTTATTGTTTTTTTGATCAATTAAATTTAACAGCCGGTAATGACTAATCTCTGGTTGGATATCCTGTTCCGGAAATTGGGGGCAATATTAAGTGGTTTAATGGCGGGATTAGTATTGTATTTCTCGGAATCTGTGAAACTCGATTAACCTTAAAAAAATTAATACACATTTAGACCATCATATAGAATCCTTCGATACCAAAAACAAACAATTTTCTGAGCGTTTGCTGTTAAAACCTGCTCGCAAGAAATTACACACACACCCCCCTCGTCTACAATTTAAAAGCTCCCTATCAAACTTCAATACTTGTTCTGAGTTTATGATGAATTTTGGGATTAGAGTTCATTGTCTCGACTAATAGTATAGGTTTTTTCTTCTTCTAACCGTTAGTGAATGTGTTTTTCGCTAAAATTGGTTCCAGCGTAATCCAGACTTTAGTATTATAAGTCGGGACTCAAACCCTTATTTTGGTACTGATGCCAAAGATTATTATTGTGCATCACCAATAATGGGAATTTATTGCGTTTATTGGACAAACTTCATTCTCAGAAATATTGGTTATCTAATCTTGTTTCTTCAAATTATAACTATACAGCCAGCAGGGGATTTCCGATCCAAAGGCTCCATCTTTCTCTATCCCAATAAAGGTGGTAATAAGTCATCGTTTGATTTGAGTTTTAGAAATTCCGGTACGATAAGGAGGCTTAATTCTAACGTATGAAAACTAACGCACTCCTTCTTCTGTACCTAACCAAAAGGAGTATCTCCCTTAATAGTTAGTTATATTTCGCACTATGTTGGGCTTTCACTGGGTCTTTTATCCTTCAGATTTTCCTAAGAAAACTGCTTCCAAAACTTACGCAAGAATTTTTTTATTGTCCGCAGCAATCCTTGTCTACTGCCATAAACACATCTCCATTTTCACCATTACTTTAATAGAATAGGTTTCTGCTTGTATTTTTAGAATGAGGGTAATCTATCATACACTTGTATTAATAGTATCAAACTTCTTAAACCCATCCTTCAGTGCCCACTCCAAACACCCATCAATTAGCAAAGGGTGCAATTGCAAAAAATTCCCATGATTCCTTGGGTGCGACCGATTCAGTTTTGGTTGATAGGTTATTTAATCTCCATTGGTTTCAAATGTTATACTTGGGACAAACCATTTGTCGCCCCCAATCCATACGATAGGTAATTCTTGGGAGTAAAATGGTGTCCAAACTTTACTTTGTCTATTTTCTGGTCATTTCCTGCGATATGAATTGGGTTGATAAATGGTTAAATATTCTGCTCGTTCATTTGTATAAATTTATTAATACCCATCGGGTTCGCAACGCCATAAAATCCCAAGTTATTAGTCTGTTGTCAAAACTCAATATATGTATTTGGAACTCAAAACCTGAAGTAGACCATATTTGATGAAGTGGGCTCGATCGCTCTATGCTTGGACGTCCTTTAAATAAATCTGAAAAGACCTGAGTTTTTAGTTTTCCAATCCACATGGATGCTTTTCGATCTATATGAACAACTGATAATTTCAGCATTCGACTCTTGAAATTCCTTTGCTAACATCGCGATTATAATGAGAAAAATAAACTTTCTCAATTTAGATTATAAATACCTGTTGAAATATAGACATAAAGGACTTGCTTATCTGACTGCTTAAACCAACGGCATTTTCTTGATCTGGAAACCCCTAGTACATTAACTAAAATTAGTTCCCCCTGAAAGTTTTGACTGCAAAAACACCCTTATTTGTAGCAACATAAACAGTTGAATTAAATAATTTCCGCCATTTTATTTGATACGAAAATCTGTTTTCCAATAGGAAGAAAAAAATAGAAGTTTGAAAGGGTCTAACCGTGTAAGATTTTGATTTGCAGTAATGATCTTAGGTTGCAAAGGATCAATTTCTATGATACTCATTGCTTCAATGTGTTTTTTTTCAGGTTCTAAACGTGTAATTCTTAAATTTTAAGGTAATGGAGGGGAGTATGAGAAATCCCTTTATCGGTCGCGATCCAAATTAAAACTACTATTAGAATTGAAACAATCTGATTAATGTTATTTCTCCACCAATGGAGTTAAGATCAAGATAGGTTATGATATATATGTGGGATTTGGAATTGATACCCTTCATATTTCTATTGAGAACCATTTGTGCGTTCCAAACCACATGAATCCTATTTCGGGTCCCTTGAAGAATTGGTTTTTCAAAAAAATAGCTTTGGCGACAATCCGTCAGAGGTGGTTAAGCTCTGAAATTTAATGGTAGTAGCTTGTCCAATATGACTAAGCGAAAGTCATAAAATAATAAAGCTTAAAATTTTAGTCTTGTAAGTTAAGTTTTCCAAATTACAACTCCTATTTAAATAATAGATTTTAAAACTCCTGTTCTTCTGTTTTGAATTCTTTCTTCTTTGGTTAATATGGACATTCAAATATCTTGTTATTAACAATAAATTTTGACTTCTCTCCTTTGCAATTCCCTTTTAATCTTAATTTTTTTTCGAACTCCAGCATCATTTAAAGTAAGTCTAATGAACTGAATTTGTCCTTTTCTTCGACAATTTTTCATAATAACGTTCAGGCCCATAGGGTCAGCATAAGATATAACTTCTAAATTGATATCCATTTGTGTTAGTAACTTAGAAATTAGATCATCCGAATTTTTGAACTCAGAGGAATCAAATATGCATGTAACTATCAAAAATCATAATAAAGCACAACATTTTGACTTTAAAAGTCAAAATAACTAAGTGTCATCTGGCGATGCTCTTAAAGTATCTGAATTTTTTGAAAAGCCATAAAAATTTTCGCTATCCTACGCATGTTTTTTCTAACGGAATTCTAAGCTCTTTATCGATATCTTAGGATTTGGTGTATTTGAAATTTCCTGTCTAGCCCAATTTGCAGCGCTAGGCTATTACCATCATTCATTAAAGTCGAATAATCGCATATTTAAAATCTTCCTACATCATCTTCCAATTTTAAAAGTTAGGTTGGCTCAGGAAATTTAACGATTTCAAATTTAAAGCGTCCCCATAAAATTATCTGAAAGGCGCACCGACATCAACAATGTTTCCATTTTCGTCAAGCAGAAATAAACCTTTACTATGTTATT
>Ga0163217_1007951_pt1 | contig 10140 bp, 15 predicted proteins | sample SynspAceP_FD_185933 | JGI IMG/M metagenome (GOLD analysis project Ga0163217, IMG submission 185933) | Saline lake microbial communities from Ace Lake in Antarctica - Synechococcus sp. Ace-P (PacBio error correction) | ecosystem: Environmental > Aquatic > Non-marine Saline and Alkaline > Saline ...
CCGAACCACTGTCGATTGCCCGGGCATTGATCTCCCATCGACGGGCTTGCACGCGCTGAATTCTCCAGCCCGAACTACCATCCAAAGCGTGGTCTATGAACCAATATGAATACGAGTTAATGGGCGACAGCGCCCGCACCGCGGGTCTGGGGTCGGGTAATCGTGCCGCATCCCATGGCCAAAAGAAGCCAGACACGCGTTCCACCCTCGAGAATGTGAGCGGGTACGTCAAGGCGAAATGATTTGCTGTCGAGGCGGCAAAACAGGCCGTGGCCGAAGCCTACCGTAACCTTGTGCCGTAGGGGCTCTGCCCTTGCCACACACCGACACCCTGAACTTCGCAACCCCCGAAAGCCCCGAGATCATGGCCAGTTTCGTCGGGCCGCTGAAAGGCATCGGCGAGGCGTTTCCGCGCTGGATATGGCCTCGTGTCGGGCAAACGTTTTCGCTGTACAATGAAAACCGACGGCAAGGCATCCTGCCAAACGCCCACCATCGCCGCATGTCGACCCTGCCTGAAACACACAGAAGAGATCAATCGCAAAGAGGTCCGTGACGGCCAATGTCGCTTGGTTTCTGGGTGCCACCGAAAGGGCACATCGCAATCTGCCCTGCTGCTCGAATCTTCAAACCGTCCGCGACGGCGATGCGCCCCCATGTCGATCTGGGCCTTAGATAAAAGCCACGGTGAATTCATCCTGCCATACCGCGCGCTTATCAAAAGCCTGTACCCGACTGTGCAGACGGTGGCCCTCGGCGCCTGCCGCGTTCGAGCTGGCCGAGGAAGCTGGCGTCGGGGTCACCCTGGATTCCCGCCGATACACAGGTTCTGTTTTGGCGAGGATCAGGCGCGCTACTGATTGGCGTGCACTTCGACAAGCCGAAGCCTTGATGGTCGCGGCCCAAAGCGCCGGTCTGCATCTCGAAAGCGTCGGGAAATTCGGCGGCGACCAAGTGAAACTTTGGTGGTGTCAAAGCGCCGCTGGCAGATTTGTCGGCGGACCTACCGCGGGGCCTTTGCAGCCACCTTTGCCCTAAGACCTAAACGGTCGATTAGACCATCAAACGCGTTTTACTCGCCCCTGTCATCGGGGCCGGGAAATCACCTCTGCCAGCTCCTCGAGCGAGGCAATACGAATGGCCGGCCGCGAAAAACGTCACATAGGGCAGCATTGCGCGAATGCCCGCCGCCTTGGGCGCAAAACCGTCCACCGCAACAACGGTTCAACCAGATCAGCCGCCGCGCTGACAGTGCAACCGCTGCATCTGCCGCGCCAAGATCGCCGGCGAGTCGCCGATCCAGTCCGGTCAGTGATTCAGCAGGCACACGCACCCTGCCCCCATGACCCGCCGCGACCAATCGCGGTTAACACGCCTCTATGCTTGCGCTATACGGGACCGCCTTCCCAAATCCTGCGCCTGTGCCCCTGCCGCCTTCCAGCGCGGCAAATCCAACATCGCGGGTGGCCGATGGCGCGTGAAATATTGGTCAACAGCGCGTCCCGAAGGTAAAGGCATGTACCTGCGGGCCCATCCGCGCCCTTGGCATGCTTCACCGCATGCCAGGAAAATGCAGGCACCATGCGGGAATACTTTGGGCTCATCGAGCCGGATTATATCGCAAAGCACCACCAGATTAGGATAGCGGGGCGTGGGGTTTAAATGCCAGCTTGTGCATCTCGCCGCCGCGCGCAGAGCCGCCGCAGGGTGCGCGCCGCGTCAATCCGCCCCTCGGGGAAGTCATGGCGCGGCGCGGAGGCAATGGGTTTAACCGGCAGGTCCTCAAACCGGCCAGCATCACTTGCCTCGGCCACGTCCACGCGACGGAGACTCATCAGCTATTAGATCAGCACAAGAGACCGATTGTCGCGCGACGGACATAGAGCACCGATCGAGACACACTTCCTCTGCTAGCTGGAATGATCATCGTCGGGCCGCGTGCGTTCGGACGAGCAGCCAGTAGTGCGAGTCCACACGGCTAATGAGCAGCTGTGCTATCTGGAAGGAGGCGTTTGCTGCCTGTACGGGCCACGGATCGCCGGGCTATATCTCTCTATATATATGGAAATACCTCCACCAGCTGGCGAGCTAGTATATCAACGAAGTGCTGACGCAAAGATGATCCGGTGTTCGGCGAACGTTCAACGGAGGTAGCATGCCGAACCTTGAATGTCGATGACACTTAGAAAACAGGCGTGCAGGCGTCGCAGTAGAAATGACGATCTAGTCCTGGTGACCCCGCCACTTCGACCTGGAGCACGGATTCTGATCGCGTCGATTACGCCGCCCGGGGCCCGATAGGCAGTCCGGCAACGTCAAACCACACTCGTGCATCTATATATCTGTGCAGACTGTCGAGATGTGCTAGTCCGCGCAGAGTTTTCGGATAATCCGGCAGCTCTAATGGCGATGTTGTCATCAAGGGCAAGTTGCCCCACCGGGGGCTGTCATTGTCCGCCGCCTAAACCCCCGAAAGGATTTTTGTCAGTTGGATAAGCAGTGGCGCGCTCACTGGATGGGTCCAGACTGGCTTGGCTGATCCAGAAATCCGTTTCGCTTCAGAACCTTGCAACTTGGCGATGTCATCTTGGTATTTCAAATAGCGCGAGCGTCGGTTGTATGTGTATCACGAGGTTGATCACATCGCAGTGCAAGCAAAGCATTTTGCCAGTCGGATGTTTTCGGCACGCCGGTTTCTTGAACAGATCTTCAGTGGCGCAACTGCTGAACAAAGCCACCACCTCGCGGACTGAGCCGCGCTGGAGGCTTCGGGGGCGCGGGCGGCCAAAAATCTCCATCTCGCGGGTGGAAAGTCTGGATAATTCGACCCAGTGGTAAAGGCACCTGCGTTTAAGCGCATCAATGCACCTCTCGCGTGCGATTAGACGTCAGGATCACGATTGGTGGTTCCGGGGGCCTTGATCGTGCAAGCTCGGGGATCGTGACCTGAAAGTCGCTGAGCGCTTTCAAGCAAGAATGCCTCAAGGAGGCGGTCCGTGCGGTCAAGCTCATCAATCAACGAAGACGGCGCACCCCGATCGTCTGGGCGCATCGCCTGCGAGCAAGGGGCCCGTTGCAGGATCAGGAAATCATCCGCTGAACAATTCGTGGTAAAGCTGACGTCGCGACGTATCCAACCCGTTCGCCTCCGCCCGTTCCGGAATGGGCGAAGCACCATCTGTGCGGAAAAGTTCCATTCCGGTAGACGGCTGTTCGAAGCATCCAGGACCTTCGTAGGCATGCAGCCGGATCAGTTTGCGGTTCAGCGGCAAAGGGCAAGCGCTTGGCGATCTCTGTCTTGCCGACGCCCGCTTCGCCTCCAGAAATAGCGGGCGCCCAACGTAAAGCTTCAGTAAGACGACTGTGCCAAGCCGGACGGCCGCAGACATAGCCCTGCCCTCGCAAGCAAGCCTCTTGCACGGCATCAATCGAAGGGGGCAGTTTGCATGGCGTTCTCTCGTTTTGGGGCTGGCACGAGTGGTTGCATTCTGATCCGGCGCGTCCAGGGCCAAGCGCGTCGGAGGCACGGACAGACTTTGCTTGGGATGCACCACACAATGTGCTATAAATAATGCCTTAAATCTCCGCAAATTTTTGCCTTAATGGCGCCGATACCTCATACCAAAGCCCTAGGGTTCCTTGGCCACATTTAGATTGAAGGAGACGTTTACCATGATCGATACCTCCTTCACGCTTTCAGAGGACATCATTTGCCGATTTTCGAAAGATGCGTGCTAGATGCTGTTGCGCAAGTCGCGCAAGACGACGGGTTCTACGAGGCGGCCTCGGACGCAAACAATCAATGCGATCTTTTATGAAAAGACGAAAAAACTCTGCTGGTCAGTCTTTGAAACCATCAGCGGGATGCGCGCCCTGTCGTCATTGGCACACCCTTTGGGATGGGAAATGGTCCGCAGCGAAGAACTGGTTCGCATTTGTGCATCGCCTCCGAAGGGATACGTGGTTTTGCGACGAAAAATGTCTATGCGTTCTTCGACCGGTTTGATAGACGACGGGTTCCTTTTGACGGGTTCGACCGGGTGATTTTCTACGGTGCGGGTTCGGTGGCTATGCGGCGGCGGCCTAATTCTGTTGGGCGGCCCCGGGCGCACGGGTTGTTAGCCATTCACCGCAAGCCGACGCTGGATCCTAGTGTGGCCGAATGGGACGAATCGTTTCATCGAGAATGCGCCGTAAACAGATTTTCAACATCCCCGTTTCGGCTATGCGCCCGAAATGCTAGATGCCGCCGAAGCAGCGTATGTATTTATGATCAGCAGTGGCCTTAGATGCATGCAACGCCAAGCTCTCTTTACCCCGCCCCAATGTCACCAATTGCGCATGCGGCGTATGGGATCAGCATTGCAATCCAAGCTGCTAGATCTGGATCAGTTCGAAGCCGTGCTGAACCTTGGCGCGAGGACGGATGAACGTCGAAAGCTTTGCGCGCTTGCGCACGTGCGCGTCGCGATCACCGCCCCTAAATCTGCGCACCTACTGAAACGCACTGGAGCAGGATCAGCCGCGAAACTTTAATCCTGATGCTATGTCGCTGGGTAAACGAGCGCATCTCTGCCCGCGTTTTCGGCAACGGCGTAAAAACAAATCGAGGTCCGACATCGCGCTTAGAAACGCGTCGGCCGGGCGACGCTGACGCGGATCAAGACAAGGCCGCCCAAAAGGTCGGGATAAACTGCGATAAACCGCCGCAGGTGCCATCCCAAGACTAGCGCGCCCGCACACTTGTGCCCTGTGCTAAGCGGGGAGCCCATGACACAGACCCTCACGCTTCGACGTACCGATGATTGGCACCTGCACCTGCGCGACGGCGCGAATGCTGGATGGCCGTATTTGCCCTATACGCCGCGCAATTTTGCCGTGCAATCATTATGGCGCAAATTTGTGCCTCCGTGGTGCGCGGTGCGGATGCCGGCAAGCCTACCGTGGATTCGCATCCTTGGCGCTCTGCCAGAAAACGCCAGTTTTTCACGCCCATTGATGACGCTTTATCTGACCGAAGACACCGACCCTGATGATGTGGCCGCGGCCCAATGCCAGCGGTCTGATCACTGGGTCCAAGCTTTAACCCTGCCCCGGTTGCAACGACCAACTCTGCCAGCGCCGTCGCAAATTTCCGACAACGTCGCGCCCGTGCTTGACGGATGGCCGAGATCGGCCTGCCCTGTGCACCCACGGCGAGGTGACCGTACCCCAATTGATTATTTTTCGACCGCGAAGGCCGTGTTCATCGAACCCGGCGTGCTGGACCCGATCCGCAGCCGGCCACGCTGGGCTGAAAGTCGTGATGCGAGCACATCACCAACGCGCCGACGCCCGCCCAGTTGTGACGAAAGTACAGGCAATCTGGCAAAGCATACCATCACCACGCAACATCTTTGGTGACAATCGCCAATCATAATCGCCTCGCGGGCGGGATAAGCGCATTACTATTGCTGCCCTATTGCCAAACGCGAGATTTCCACCGGCTTGCCCTTGCGTGCTGCAGCGACATCCGGCGATGCGCGGTTCTTTCTGGCACGGATTCCGCGCCCGCACACACGGACGAAACAACTGCTGCCCTGTGGCTGCGCGGGCTGCTCTTTACCCGCGCCAAACACCATGTCGATCCTCGCCGAGGTGGGTTTCGAACAGGAAGACGCGCTGGGAGCAGCTTTTGAACGCTTTACCTCCGTTGAAGCGGCCAGATTTTTCGGGCTGGCACCGAATGATACGAACGATACGCCTGACCCGCAAACACCCGGCGACTTATCCCGATCATATTGACCCGCCTGAAGGGCCGGTCACCGTTTTTTTGATCCTCTGATGACCGTTGAACTGGTCCGTTCAACTCTGATGACCCACCCCCGCGATAGTAGACTTTTGCCGGCCCAGCTATGATGCGGCCGGCAACCAACGACTGCCTTTGCCAAGGCCCCAAAAGGAACGCAACGACATGAATCCTATACCCTACCGCTACCCGACTCGACCGAATGGCGCGCCTGACTGCGCGGATGTTGCTGGGAAATCAAAGCGGTCCATTTCAACGCGCAGAGCCTTTCACCCTTAGCTTCGGGTCTGCCAAGCCCAACCTTATTATCGACTGGCCAGCAAGCTGATCAGTCTATCCGCGTATCCGCGCCACCTTGATGGATTTCCTGACGGTGACGGTGATGCCGCGAAGCCGTTTCGAGGGCGTTTCGAACAATATCGCGGGCGGTGAAAACTGCGGGGTATTCCTTTTTGCCACGTGGTGCCGAAACGCATGGCTCTGCGATGACCTATGTGCGCCAACAAAGCCCAAAGGCTATGGCCGCAACGCCCCGGATCGAGGTGAAATGGACGGAAGGCCAACGGTTTTGGCTTGTCGAAGACCTGACAACCGACGGCGGGTACAAAGATCAGCTTGTCGACGGCGATTCGTGATACGGGTGCGACCTGTGCGCATACGGCGGTGATCTTTTACTAACGGTATTTTCCGCAAACCGAAAAGACCTTGGGCGATCAACGGGGGTTACGCTGCAATAGCCTGTGCACCTGTGGAACGGTGCGGCCGAAGCCCAAAGCGCAGAACGCTTTGACACCGAACCCTGCCGAGAGTCGAAAGCTTCCTGAATGCGCCGAAGCCTGGCAAGAATGCGGGAAAAACCCTAATAGGTCCACAATGAATATGTGTCGCGTGGTGGCAATGCCACGCGACATATGCTACCCTAGCCCAGAGATCAGGTTATCCACAGCTTTATAAAGATTGCGGGATGACGGGTGCCGGCTTCGGGTAGACAAAGGCCTCGGTCATTAATCAGTGGGAACGACACGTAAGCATGAACAAAATTTCAAAGCATCGACGGCAACCAGCTCGTTAAAGCGGCAGAGACGATTGCCGCATTCATCGAAGCGGAACAGCGAACGGTGTGCAATTTCTGACGAACAACGATATCTATATCGGGTGGCGTCGGTCATTTGGCCCCAAGCATTTCTATGACCCGTGCACGCGCGTATTTTCGAAGTCGCGCGCCGCACGATTGCAAAACACCTCGCCTCTCCGTGACGCTCAAGGCGTTTCATGGAGGAATGAACGAAGGGCTGAAAGAACTGGGCGGGCCCTGCCTATCTTGTGCGTCTTTTGCCGGTGCCCGCGATCAGTGGCTTTGCCGTGGGCGTGACTATGCGCAGATGATCTATGATCTTGCGGTGCGCGCGTGACCTGATCCAGCTGGGGCCGCGACATTTTTCCCCGCCAAAGCAGCACAGGTTCGATGTCGGCAATCAGAGCCCGCGTGAAACAATCGTCGATCAATGACAAGGGATATGGATAATGAAATACGTATAATGCTGAAATAAAGCTGAAGAGGAGACATGGCAGAAGAGGAAAACAAAAGCTCTATAAGCTGGCGGGACAAGGCCAGACCGAAAGCGGTTTTTCAGAGCTTTCTAAAGGCCGTTACGATGCGGTGAATGTTGCCAACCGCCGCCTATCACGGAATGGGGGCCTGTCTGGTGTTCTACCGTTTTGATTGATATTGGATAAAAAGCTGGGTGGCTTGCACCCGTCTGACCTCTTTGATCCTTGCGGGTCGTCCGTCGATGGGGACAACCTGCTGGCGACGAACATCGCCTTTTAAACGTGGCCAAAGCTTATCGGCGCGGCACCTTGCCATGACGGCAACCGAAGGCGCTGTCGATGGCGGGGTTTTGTCGGGTTCTATAGCCTCGAGAATGAGCGCCGAAACAGCTGGCCGCACGGATCCTGTCCGAAGCCAAGCAGAGATCCCGTCGCAGCAGATCCGGTCCGGTGATATGAACCGAAAACCGAATTCCGGCGCTTTGGTGGACGCCGCCAAGGCGCTCGAGGCCTGGCCCGCTGTATATCGACGACACGCCTGCCTGCATCAGCCAGCTGCTGCCCGTGCGCGACGGCCTCAAGCGGACCCACGGTTTTGGACGTGTTGATCCATCGACTACCTTCAAACTGGTCCGCGGGAAACAGGCAAGGCGAAAACCGGGGTTGAACGAATCTCGGAGATCACCTGGGCCCTCAAGGCCATTGCCAGGAGTGCACATCCCCGTGATCGCGCTGTCTCAGCTGCGCGTCAGGTGGAAAACCGCGAAAGACAAAACGCCGCAGCTGTCGGATTTTGCGTGAATCCGGGTCGATCGAACAGGATGCGACGTCGTGTGTTCTGTGTTCCGCGAGGATACTATAAAGAACGCGAAAAGCCCGGGGATCACGGCTTGGACAAAAATGGCGACTGGCAAGAAGAGATGGAGCGTCTGCAACGGGTCGCGCCGAGGGTGATCGGCAAGCAGCGTCACGACGGACCGATTGGCACTGCGGACACTAAAGCTTCGAAGGACGCTCACCCGTTTTTGGCAACCTCGTGAACCTTTGGGCAAAGTGAGTAACGGGGCGGGATCAGGATTCTAAAATCACCCCACACTAACATCACGACGCGCAGCGGTTTAGACGACTGCTGCGCGTGAGATCTCTGGCCTCTGACCAGGTTTGTATTTCGGCGGCAAAAGCGGTCCGTGCCTGCGGGGGGGGAGAGGCCCCGCGACCAGCCTTTGGTCATCGGGACGCATCCCAACGTTCGCGAAATGAACTTCGATCCGTGTTGATGCTTCAGCGCCTCCGGTTGATTGATGTCCCCATCACGCGATTCGATCACTTCCCCCGCCGGGGCTGACGTGAAACCATTTACTGAAATCGCGGAAATGGGTGCTGGTTTGTGCAGCGTGGTCACGTACCGCTCTAAACCGCGTTTTTTGGACACGTTCACATGTGCTGTCATGTGGAACCACTCATAGATCCAATAAACGTCAGCACGCCGCCTACAGGCAACACTGGGCCCACCGAAACCCACCCCGCTGCGGCAAACCGCCGATCGCGCGAGCACAACCCCAGCACGCCCCGTTCCACAGGCACCAGCATCGGCACGCTACCAGATCGAAAGAAAAACAGCTTGGTGGTTCGTCGGAAAATCATGGTGGCCGTAATGGCGCCATATATAAGCAGGTCAAACGCCCACTGCGCCCTTGGGGGTGTCAGGTGAAAACATAACGACTGCAAGATTGGTATTCATTCAAGCATCTGCCCCCGCGACGCCCCAACGGGACCAACGCCCAGCCCACACGACGCGAACAGCGCCAAGCCGATAATGCCCTGCCACGCATGTCGGCCGCCATCACCGCGAACAGCCCGCATGCGAGAACATGAATACGCAGACGCATCATGCCGTGCCTCCTTATTCAGGAGACATGGTTTCAATAGCGCAACCCCTTGGCGTGTCCTTGTCGAACCCCTCCAATAAAGTGTGGTCTCTTTCGGTAACCGTCCTGTTCATCGACGGCAGACCCCCGTCCGTTGGAGTTTTCGACGAGATCAAAGATAGCCGTCCCATTTCCGGCGTCGCCTTTCAGGTGCTGCCCCATCCAAGACCGGGCGAAATGCTGGCAATATTGTTCATACCGGCCGTGTCCACAGACCGGGGAATCAGTGTAGTGGCTCGAGACATTGAAGCCCAGATCAGCGTCAACGCGGAAGGATCTGCGGTGCAGGCTGGGTGCCGCCGCTTGGTGGCCGCCATTTTTCAAAGGTCAAGCAAGGCACGGTCGACGCTTGGCTTGCGTCTCCCAAATTCCGCGCACCCTTTTCGTAGAGCGATACCATGTCTTCCGACCCTGCATGACAGCATCGGAATCTTGTCGGCCCCTTCAGCCCTTCAGCGTCCCAAAGCCTGTGTTTCATACCCGAGGGCCGATTGCAAATCGCGGTCTTGAAATCCGCGGGTCAGGCCAGGTTGGTATGCGTCTCTGAATAACGCCTGATGGATACCAAGGTGCCGTTGCGGTCCGCCCCAGCCATATCCGACCGAAAGCTTCCGTCACGCCGCCCCGCCTGCCAGTAATCACCGCGCGTAAGTCCGCCCATCGAATAACCGATCAAACCGTGTTATCCGCGTTCACGCAATCTCGTTCAGGAATGACTTTCATCCTGCGACAGAGCGCCATTTTCACCAGAACGAACAGCTGGTCCCAGCGACCGTTTCACCAACGTGAACCAAAGGCAGCCTGCGTGCGAATAGGTCGAATCCGTGTGGTCTATCGACGCCACGACATAGCCTTTCGAAACGGCGATATTTC
>Ga0163217_1024058_pt1 | contig 10140 bp, 15 predicted proteins | sample SynspAceP_FD_185933 | JGI IMG/M metagenome (GOLD analysis project Ga0163217, IMG submission 185933) | Saline lake microbial communities from Ace Lake in Antarctica - Synechococcus sp. Ace-P (PacBio error correction) | ecosystem: Environmental > Aquatic > Non-marine Saline and Alkaline > Saline ...
AAGAGAGAGATCGCATAGGGCCGACCGTGTCCAAGTGCCGGTCCATAAAAAGCCGCCAGAAAAACAAAAACCCCCCCGGGGGGGGGCCCCCCGGGGGAGGGGGGGGGGCTTTTTTTTTTTTTTTTTTCCTAATTCCCCCTTCTTGCCCCGGGGCCCCCGGCACAGCCCAAATCTTCGTGGGGAAAAGCCTGCGCCGGCAATAAACCCCGGTTCCCCCCTGGCCCCTGTCCGCTTTGAATCCCCGTGAATCTCTAATCCCCGCCGTCGCGGCGCGGGGCAAAGACCCGAAGGCGATGGTATAGCCACCGCCTCCAATTCGACCCTTCCCTGGGCGTAATCAATGCCGAAAAACGTCAATGAACCTGACCGGAGGCCGTGTTTTTCGATCCGGCTGCCGTCCTGCGGCGTCAGAAAAGAAACTGCGCAATGTCGGCGGCTTGTTTTCGTCCCCAGACCCGCGCGGCACATCAGCGTGGGCCCCCAGCGGTCAGGGGGCGAAACCGCCCGCGCCGCCGTGCCACGCCCAATCTGCGAGATTCTACCTCGGTCATGTTTTCCGTACCCGCTTGCCCGCATACGGGCGACGTTAAACCAGCCCGCGAATTCCGTCCAGCGCACGCTCGTGTAGGGCCGAATAGGGCGCCCGGCCCGATACCCGGGCGAAGCAATGCACCCCGATGGGCAGCCCGACCAGCATGCGCGTCTTCGGCATTCGTTTTTTTTCCAGACCGCGGTAAGCGTTTCAAAGGTTGTAGTCCTCGGCCCTCGACTGGCGTCCTGCAATGACGCAGCCACTTTGTGCGCACCAATGTCCTGTCTGGCCTTAGCGGGGAAGGCGGTGAAGACGACGGCATGATCAGACCATCAACGTGGTTCCAAGGAGTTGGATCCCCCACAGATGTACATGCCATCCACGGTCCCTGTGCGCCTGGCCCAAAGGTAATCTGCACGGCGGGCCGGGTGTCCGGTGTTTGGGGCTTTCGCCAGCCCTGCGATAATCAAGCCGCTGCGTGCGGAAGTTTGGGGGCCAGACGACGGTATGCTCTACCGCCTCGGAAAGGGCATATCCTGCGTCGCGCCAGTATTTTTCATAGCTGGCATAAGGCGTCCAGAAGCGCATTCCGCCTCGGCCTTTTCGGTATCGTCAGCCCTCCGAATCATAGCCGAAATCCCGCGGCGTGGAAAGGACAGCTTGAGCCTGGGGATGGTTCGACGCGCAATGGTAGCATCCGCGGGTTGTTCTCCATCGTCAGCTTCCAGTTTCCGCTTCTCGATTGAGGTCGCTGTTCAAAGGCGACCTTGGCGTTTGCGAAGATCATAGGCTGCCCAGACCGCGGTTCAACTGGCACCGCCGCCCAACTGCGCGATATCTTCGGGGGGATCACCGAAAGACAGGCATATAAAAGCCCCCCTAATATCGCGCAGAGCGGACGGGCTTGAGGTGATGGAGGGACCCGGTCGAAATCGATGCCCATTAATGCGGTGCCCGCGCAGCGCCCCGTCCAAGAATCGTAGGTCCATTGGTGATAGGGGCAGCGAGCCTTGCCAACCACCGACCGGCCGGTGGCCAACCAGACCGCGCACCGCGATGCGCGCACACGTTGTGGAAAGGCGCGCCAGCATGTCGTCGTCCATCGCGCAAGGATCACGATCGATACAGGCCCGATATCGACGGCATGACATCGCCCGCTTCGGGCAACATCACAGGTCACCCCACGGCAATCCAGTGCCGCCCGAAATATCGCGTCGCAATCCGCCTGCCAACCGCTGCCGACGTATAAAGAGCCGCGGGAAGCGGCTATGGCCCGCACGGCGTGAAGCGAGCAGGGCAGCGATATGCTTTGCGTGCGGGGGAACCATGGCCGCAGCATATGCTCCCTCGGCGGTCAGGCGCGCCGCGTTGCGGGGGTTTTCGTGTTGTGCTTATGCTTGCGCTTGACAGGGGAAACCGGACACCGCACAAATGAACGCAATCCATAGGTCAAGTTATGGATCGCATGTCGTTTTTTCGGAGAGTGGCAATTGCCTCCATCCCATCCGACGCAGTGTGGCCTTCCCTAACCGCGCTTGTGGCATTCCGAAAGCGGCAGGTCGACGTGAAAGCTTTACGCAGGCGGCGGCAGAGGCTGGGCGTAAGCCCGGCCGGCCGTCAGCCGCCAGTCGCCGCGCTCGAGAACGGATCTTGGCCTCGCGCCTGGTTCCGAGCGCGCGAACCGTCGCCGTCGCCTTGACGTCGGTGGCAAATCGCTTTCATGATGCGGTGAAGGCGGTTTCGACGGGATCGCCGAATGCATTGCCGAACTGCGCACAACCCACAATCGATTTGACCGGTCAGCGTGGTCCGTCGCGTTTGCGCATTTCCGCCTTTTGCCGATCTTGTCCCTCCTTACCGTGCAACGCGCCGCAGATCGGTTACGGGTCCTTTCAGAGGATGATTGGCGCGCCCCGCTTGATCGGACGATCGACATGGCCATATCCGGTATGGTAGGCCCCGTTTGACGGCTATGTCGATCGTCGGATCGCTGCGAGAAACGGTCGTGCCGGTGTGCGCCCCCGAGATCGCGGCACGGTTTGCGGGGAGTCTCGATTGACGAGCTGATGCACCAAGAGCGGATGTTGGCGCTGAATCGAAAAGGCGACGCGCCGGAGCCCAAAGCTGGCTTCAACTGGTCGCAATGGTTGTCGCCGGTCGGAGTGACCAAGCCCTCTGTCAAAGCAGGTTGAACTTTACAGCTATTCGGACCGCGGCCCTATGGCGGCCATTGGCAGGACAGTGGCGTTCTTCTTGGCTGGAGCCGGCGCTTCTGGAGCGCCCCTTGCGGATGGCCGTCTGGTTGAACATGGAGCTGCCCCGCCTTAGACCGGAAGAAACGCCACTATGCCTCTCCGTGCCTGAACGGGGCCGACCCTCTGTTTCTGTGGACGCCTTTGTGCGCTGGTTCAGTGAGGACGCGTTTTCAATAGACCGTTTTGGCCATCGATAACGCCCTTTCGCTTTGACCGTTAAGGCGGGCTCGACCGTTGGAGTCATGCGGTCCGCCACGGCTCGGGGCTACGGCGTAATAACGTCTGCGACAGCGTTCTGCGAGGGTTTGGGAAACGATGAATTATCTATCTCTTGCGGGATGAAGGTTAGCGGGCGCGAGAGCCACGTGGTCCCCGTTTGTGCCATCGGCGGCAGCCTTTGCGAGGGGTAGACCATCATGCCCACGTGGCCTGTGCGGCGGCACCAAATGCGGGGGGCGATGGCGTCAGCGGCGCGGAAGGGGGTTTTGTCGGCGCGGTTGGCGACGAGTTCCGATGCTCCAGAACTAGGCCCGCGACCTCGGATGTCCGCCCACGTGAGGCGTGAATCTTTGAAACCGGCGGTGAGCGCGGCGTGCAGTTTGCCGCCCCCAGCTCGGGACCACGGGCGAGCAGATCATCATTTTCAATGACCCCTCTGCACAGCCAACGCGCCGGCGGTGGCGTGGGCGTGGCGACATATAGGTGTGCCCGTTCCAGCAGCTTAACCGCTGCCTCTGTTGATGACGGATGCTAACCTTTTGCGCGGCATGCCGGGCGGACCGATGGGCCTTGATAACCTGCCCCCAAATTCCCTTGCGGTGGTGGTGATGTCGGCGGCAAATGCTTCTTGCTCTATGCGAAACAACGTGGCCGGTTGCGCCCGCATGCCGCACAATCACTTCGTCCGCGCTGTAAAAGCACACATGCGCGTCGCATATCTCGCGGATGCGTTTTGAAATATCGGAAGGGGCGGGCTGGGAACCGAGCGAGCCCCGACGATTAAGGCTCTGCCACATAAGGGCCATCAACGGTTTCAGGCCTAGGGCGCGGATCTCGGCGTTTCCAGCAGGTTGGCCATGCGCAGGGCGAAATCCGCCCTCGGATTCGCCGGCTCGTTCCGCATGCGGTAGTCTAGGCCCGCATCGATATGGGCTGACGTCGAATCAATAAGGGCGCGAACGGGGCGCGGCGTCCGGCGTGCCCCCTTGTGGCCAGCGCGGCCAGCGTTTCCCAGTGATAGTGGGCTTTGCGCGCGATTAACCTTGCCTGCGCGCGGTGTCGCCGCGTTCCACGTGGTACTGGCGGGCAAGCTTTAAGCGCGGCCTCCTCGTTTCGGACCCGCTGCCGCGAACAATCCGCGGCCCTGCCGGGTGCCTCGGGGCGCGGGTCGATCAGAAATTTTGGCGAGGTCTTCGGCAGGTTGGTTTGTAAAAGGCCCCTGTATGGGCAAAAAGGCAAGCGTGTCCGACCTGCGCCTTGATGGCGGCCCGAACGGTGGGGTGATCATGGCCAGGCAGGAACACCGCAGCCCCGCCAACAGGCGGTCCGATACCGCTTGCCGGTGTAGCGATCAGATAATTGCTTGCGGAAACGATAACGGGGCAGATCGGCGTTTAAAGATCAACGGTGGAACAGGTTGCTCATGGGGGGGGGGGCCAATGGTTGGAAGAGAACTGCAAATTGGCTTAGGCCGCATTCTCACCTGCTCAAGTTTCTTGGACGAGGGCACGGCCAGCCCCCGCGACAGCAGGTCTTTGTGCTTGTACCACAATTGCTTTCTGCCGTGCGGTTTTAAATAGTCAGTCAGCCGACATAATCTCAAAGGGGCTGCCTTTTTGAGAGATGGAAAACCAATGAAAAGCGCCAAAGAACATTGGCGATCATCGCGCGGGGCCCGATGGCGGATCTATACGGTCAAAGGATTGAATCAGAGCGAAACGCCGTGTGGCCTGTCGATTACGACAAAAGAGCAAGAGATGGGGCTGCGGGATGCCGTATCCGGTCGGGCATAACGCGGATTACAATGTATTGTAACGCGTTCAGCCGCGAGATCCCCCGATCCCCGCGTTAGTCACATGGTTGCATAACAGGACGACGACGCCCTGCGCGGCCTTGGGGCTGACGCGGGACGAGATTGGACCCGCGCGCTTTTAAACCGCCGGGTGTTTGCTGGGTGCGTTCCTTAGTGATGCGTTTCTTATCTGTGGCGAGGCGGGCGCCACAGGGCGGGCATGACATACGGCTTTATCCAGCGTCACGAGGTGCAGATTAATCGAACCGCTGGCAACGGGCGGCGCGTCTGGCACTTCACAGCCGCCGCACAGTCAGACAGCGGAGTTTGACGAGGTGGTTCATCGCGCCAGGCCCATGACTGGCGCCGCGTCTCCGCATATTGGGCGAGGCTGATCTTGTGGTCGGCCTTGGCCCTATACCAACATCACCGCACTTCACCGGAGAGATTGGCATCCTCGGTCGTCCTTTGTCCGGCGATTGATGTGATTGTGGACGCTAGGCCAAACCTCACGGGACCTTCATTCATAAAGGCGACGATGTGCGCTGGTTTTTTTCCCGCAAACTGATAGCAACGTGCCGCTGATCACGATGTATCGCATAAAGGCATCATGCCAGAAGCCGGACTTCTTCTACCCCTATCCTACGCGCCGCTGGCCCATATCAATGCAGAGGCGGTAGAGGCAGAGATTGCCAAAGGGTCAGACGGGCTGCTGCAACGGGTGTTTGATCTGCTGATGGCCAAAGCTGAACGCCGATCCCCCGCAGTATATCGAAAACACTTGGCCCGCCAGGGGCAGCGATTGAATGGCTTTTGCCCCGAAGCCTATTTTCGATCACCGTGTGTACGATGGGGGGGCTTCGCGTTTGCGCGATACGTTGAACAGCGCGGTGGCTTACGATGCGCAACAAGGAGACCCAGCCGCACCGATATGTTTCCTTGCCTGCGCGGGCACAAGGTCTAGGAGAACTTTGACCTGATCCTTGACGATCTGACGCAGGGCGAACCGCGCCGCGTTTCTATGACAAGCTGATGCCGGTGCTTTGGTGATTGCTGATGGCCCCGATCCGCATATTTCTCGGTCAAGCGGGTGTTGGCGCTGTATGAATGCGGGTGTGCTGCGGATCTGCCTACGGGCGAGGAAGCTTCGTTCCGCAACACCCAAGACGGGGGCGTCTGCGCGCAAACGCTGAACAGGCGAAGCTAGCGCTTGAACGCGATGATCGTACCGCACGCGGCGCCGGCAGCACCTTTGGCAAAGCTGCCTTTCCGACGTTGACCAAAGGGGCTTGTCGACCAGGACAATCTGAAAATCCCGTTTCCGGCTGGATGTGCCAGCGCAGGATCGCGGCGCCAATCTATGCCTCGCGATGGCGCCGGCAAATCCTGACAGCAGCAAATCCGTTCTCTCAGGCCTGCCGAACTGCGCCGAGCTGGCAACAGGTCGCGGTGCAGGAACATGTTCGACCGGATGGCGGGGGCTGCGGGCTTAGGCTCGCGCTTGCCCGCCGGCTTGGGCACGCTGCGCTTTCTTTTCGCCCAGCATCAACAATGGCAGGGGTTGAACCGATCAGGTCAGCACCGTTGCAATCCCAACCCGCCGGCATAATGGGCCGAACTCAGCTTCGGTCCCACCACTGGCTCTGGTCGAGGCGCGCCCATAAAACGATCTCTCGGGTGAAGAAGTTTCAGGTTCACGCCGATCACCATGGGTAAACAGCCCAAGCGCGTGGTCCAAGCAGATGTCAGCACCACGGGCCGCAAAAACGCTGTGCGCCGGTGCGCAGCGCTGCCTCAAGCGGGACAGGCCCGTCTTCTTGAGGTCGTTATAGGTGTCGATCAGGACACGATGTTATTGTTCACAGACACGATACCGGCCAGCGCAATCACGCCCGATCCGCCCATCACGAACGCCACGGCGCCTGTGAGGATCAGTCCGAACAGCACACCGGTCCAACCGAAAGAAACGAATCGCGCTCAATGCACTAACAAAAGGCTTGGTAGAAGCTGTTGAACTGGACCAGCGAGGATGACGAACAATCAAGAATATCGCAGTCGCAAAGGCCCCGACGAGGAAGATCATCGAAATCTTGCTGGTTCCTGTGGCTTCACCGCAAAGAACGCTTCGAAGGCGCCCGACGGCAGGTCCATATCCGTCACTCGGCGGCCTGTAGCGCGACCACCTGATCGTTTAACCAACACCATTCGGTGCACATTCGCCTCGATCGTGATGACGCGGCGCTGGTCCACACGGGTGATGGTGCACTGCGCGGGGCTGGCTCGAAGGTCACGAAGGTTTCGGATCGGACCAGTCCGCAGAGGTGGGCACGCGCAGGGAATTGCAGCTCTTGCTCTTCCAGGGTGCGTTCCTGGCGGATGGAGCGCCAACGTTGGATATCGACCGATCCGTCGCCATCATCGGGGCGGTAATCCGCCACGGTAATGGCCACGGGTTCCAGAGTTGCACCGCTTGCCCCAAGGTAAGAGATATCGGCCCGAAACGCGCAAGTCTTGAGCGGTTGACGGCGCAGCCCCATTTCGACGCCGGGCAGGGGCGTGTGTCGTGACATCGGTGAACCCGCCAATCCTGTCGCATCGCCACACGAATGCTCTCGACCGCAGTGGCCCTGCGCGTCCGGGTTGCCTTGACGCGGACCCGCAGATTGATCGCCTTGACCCACCGACCAAGCCGCCGACGGCCCCGCTAGAGGCGTTTGAACCTGCACATCGATTCCGGGGAATAGTGGCCTATCGGTTCACGAATATCCCTCGCCAATCTCGGCGCAGTGCGTCGGGTGTCCCACTCGGTAAACTCGATCTGGATGGTGCCGATTCAGGTCAGCCGCATCCTGATTGGCCCCGCCGGCCGAACGCGCATAGACCGATGCGAATTTCATCATAGTCGAACAAACGTTCCTCGACGCTGCCCGCACCAGCGCGTCTTTTTCAAAGATCGAAAAGTTGTCCCGCGCACGGACTTGTACTTGGGCAAAGTCCGGCTCTACCAGACGGGAAAAAGCTGATGCCGTTGCCTAAATTGGCCATAGGGTCCCGAAACTCGCTAGCAGAAAGGTCACCGCCATGATTCAAGCGTTGCCCAGGGAACGCAGGATCCGCGAATTGCAGCACACGGACGTAGCCGCCAGTGACCCCCCAAGCGTAAACGGGGGTCCCCGTTTTTCGGGCCGCATATAAGCGCCTGTTTCGCTGCCGCCGATTGCGGGGCTTTTTCTTGCCGTTCCAATCCGTCCAACCACGGGGATAAAAACTAGCGCCATGAAACAGCGACGCGGTCAGGGCAGGATCACGGTGATCGCAGGAAACTTCATGAATTTTCGCCGACGGTACGGTCCAGAACAGCAGCGGGAAGACACCGATGCGGGTCGCGGTGGCGCGATGAATAGCCATGCCATGCGTTCAGCGGCAAAGCGGTAGGCGGCTTTTGGGTGTATCCCCTTCTTGGCAGGCCCCCCCCCCGCCGGGGGTTTCCCCCCCCCCCCCCCGGCAGTTCAAGTCGTCACGTATGGCGCCATCCACACAGCAATCCCACCACGAGGATCAAGCGGTAAACAGCACCCACAAGGTTCTTGTGTAGCCCATGACACAGTGCGGTCACACCCGCTAGAAAGACCGGGGATCGCAAGACCCACCAGCCAAGCGCAGACGTATCCCAAGCGCCCAAAACGATTACGATCATCTAATCGAGGATGACGGCGGGCCGATCAACATTAGCTCTCCAGATCGCTGAGCATGGTTTTTCCAACCTGCTTCGCTTCGTCTGCATATAGTCGACTGTCACGTTTTCGGCCAGTCGGCGCTTGGCTCTTCCGATCAGGCGCGCGCACGGCTGCAACCGTTTTCGATAATGTTGGAACGCGACCGTTTCTTGATTTCAAGCGGCCAGCGCGGGTTGGCCGTCAATGCGGGCAAGCCGGTGGGTCTTCGCAGGTGCGCGGATCGTGGCCCACCATCGGTAAGGTCACCCACCGATGCGCCACGCATTTGACGGGCAGGGCCATAACCATCTTTGACATCCTCGATCAATGACCGCGGGACTTTCAGCACGATACGGCCCCGACGCCGTTTTCGATGGGCCCCAAGCGGCAATCCGGCGGTTGTTGGCGGTTGATCTGAACCGATCAAGCTCTTCGAAAGCTGATGTTAATCAGGTCTCGAACACGGTGGGGTCGATCAGGACTTCCAGAGCTCGGTACGGGCGCCCGCCAACATCGACTTCAAGCACGCTTGCAAAGCCCTTCGATACGGTCCGAAAGGTCTTTTTCCGACCAGCGTGTTGAGCGTGCGTTCGGCACAGGGCCGACAGGATCACCGTCAGGATCGGGAAAAGCGCCGGTGTTGATTTTCGGTCACAAGTGGGGTCGGTGGCCGTCCTTCGGGGCAGGTCGGTTGGGCGCGGTCCCACGCCTTCCTTGACCTTGTCCCAGCGCCGCTTCGGATCCGAAGCCCGGTTCGAATTCAAGCTGTACGCTGGCATAACCTTCGCCGCGCGTTGCTGGTCATCTGGCTTGAGCCCGTGAATCGCGCTGAGGGCTCTGTCTCTAGCGGTTCGACCAAGCAGCCGTTCGGCACCTGGGGAGAGATAACCATCAAGGCACGGTGGACAGCATAGAAAATCGGATCGAATCTCGCGAGAACTTCCCTTGGGGATCGCACATAGGCATAGGCCGCCCACGGTGAGGATGAATCACCAAACCCAGGCCATCAGCACCACCCGCGAGCGGCTGAAAGGCCGCCTTGGAATCAGAACGTTCATTGTTTTTGGCTTCCTGTGTGGCTACCGGCTGGCGCTGCGCCGACGTCGCCGCCGATTGATCTGGCTTGTTGGCCTTGGCGGGGGTCTTTGCCTTCGACGCGGCGGTAACGGCGGTAACGGCGGCTGCGCAGGGGTATGGTCAAATTTTCGGGCGTCGTCGTTCTGAATTGTGGGATCAACGGTTTCGCCGTCATTCCACAAAATCCTGACGGCGATGGGTGGATGAATCTGGGCGGGTTTCCGGCTAGGCCCCCGAAATCCGATGCCATCGGTTTGCGCGCGCTACGATTGTCGACTCGTGGAAGGTTGACCTTATTGGCACCCCTCCACCGTGCTTGATCCCAAGCGTCCCGTCCGGTATCCAGCGACAGGATCGCAGGCGACACGAAATGCGCGGTCAACGTGCCGGTTGGGAATGGCAGCTTGCGCGCTGAATGCCGGCGGGGATCGTGGCCGTCGGCGTTTCGGCACGTCGATATCGGCGGTAAGGGTGGCGGGTTTCTGCGTTGGCACTCGTGCCACAAACGGACACGGTGCCGGTGGCTGGTTATGCGTGAATAAAGGACAG
>Ga0163217_1038278_pt1 | contig 10138 bp, 7 predicted proteins | sample SynspAceP_FD_185933 | JGI IMG/M metagenome (GOLD analysis project Ga0163217, IMG submission 185933) | Saline lake microbial communities from Ace Lake in Antarctica - Synechococcus sp. Ace-P (PacBio error correction) | ecosystem: Environmental > Aquatic > Non-marine Saline and Alkaline > Saline ...
GCAAAACCACACCACACAAAAAGAAAAAAAGAAGAAAGGAATGAAAAAAACCAAAAGGTAATTTCCCCCAAGAAAATTCCGGCATTGGAAAAGGACACAAACAAATTCGCCCTGTTTTAAGGAAACGGGCCCGAAATGTCCCCCTATCCTACCATGTGTTTTGGGGAACCAATAGCCGTGTTATCGGCAGATTATCCATCGAGAAATCGATTTCTAATCACTTACATCACATGCTACAAAAGGTTGGTTGGCTTGCCAAATGAAAATTTATAGTTTGTAGAATAACCGCTGGCGAAAATCATCTCAATGGCGAAATCTAAAGTTTTTAAAACAAGGGAGAATATCATTAACCATCTACCAATAGAAAACTGTCCCAATGGAGAACAATTAATTTGTTACCCATAATCGGTAAATAACCCCCACCCCTTAATTCTTAAGGATTTAAAGTTCAAGGGGCACAAGGGCCCTTACGGATTCCGACTATCAAACAACACAACGAATCCATATCGAGGGCACCACTGAAGGCCCATTGGTGGAAATATGGATACCTTGTTGGAAAAAGTATGATCATGCCCTTGTGGAAAAAATTTGGCAGTGAGCGCCACTGAAGCGGTCCCACGGGAGGCAAATAGAATTTCTATGTTTATAGACGCCCTTTATAGAAATCTGCCAAAAGGAGAATATCGCACCTCCTATGATGCAAATACGAATGCAGCTGCCCTGCGAGTGCTTGTTTACCGGCCGCTTATGCTGAACTATCCATTGAAAAATAATTGTGAACACAGGATTTCCCTGATTTATCCCTAGAGGTACTTGGATTAAGAGAAAGCCATATAACCTTGGATTAAAGGAACATCGTATTAACATTGGTTTATTACACCAATTTAATTGTAATATGTTTTGAGGTGTTTGAGTAAAGTTGTTTTTTAAAGTACCCTTCCATGCAAATGGAATGGGGTTATCCCAACTAAAAGATCCTAGCCCAATCCACTTGAAACACCTAAATAGTATTGTATGATTTTTATAATTTTATAATAGTTCAGACAAAAAATCAAATAACCCAAGAACCAAAAGCCCCCCGTATGACGTAAAACCTTATTAATTGTTAAACACTATAAACGTTTAAGATCAACTAAATATTAACTTAAATAAACATGAAAAACTAATTTTCAAAAGGATTTTATCCTAATCATGTTAGTGCTGCACTATCAATTCAAGCACAAAACAGTGAAAGTGCGGGAACTGTAACAGATGTTTCGGGAGTTCCCTTGTCCGGGAGCCTCCATTACAGTAATATAGGAACCCTCAAGGGGGTTATTGCGGATTTGATGAAACTATCTCCATTTAAATTTGTTTTAGATTCCGATGTTGCTATTCCATTTCTTATCTTGGGGTTACTTTAACTCAAGATAAGTTAACCATAAATGGTTAGAAAATGTCAATTAAACGTGTCCTTTAAAAAGAAGATGCAAGTCAGTAGATGAAGTAGTTGTAGTGGGATATGCACCCAAAAGAAAATTAATCGACGGGGCCATAACTACAGTTAAATGCCAGGAAAAATGAGAATCGAACCTTAATTACCAGTGCAACACAGTTATTATCTGATTGCCCTCAGGAGTTTCGGTTTCGCAAAACTTCAGGTAGAACCTAGAGAGACGATTGCGCCATAAATTAGAGGTGTTGAACACTAGGTAATAACAATCCTTTAGTATTAATTCGATGATTGGCTTGAATCTTAAGTAATGTAAACCCATCAATAATTGAAGTGTGAACTGTTCTGAAAGATGGCAGCAATCAACCTCAAATTATGGGTCCATCCAGGGCAGCTAATGTGTTATAACTTATAACGAACAAATAAAAGGAAAGGAAGTAAACTTACGTTTGCTTTGACGTTACTCTGGGTACAAAATGCAACAAGATTAACGGATTATGTAACAAATTCACAGACTATATGGAGTTGTAATTAATCTTGCCTTCAAAATGAAGATCCTACGGCCTCCGCCAATTTACATCGGCTCAAATTAGTGATTTTAGAACTGAACAATCCTATAGCTATCCTAACACAGATTGAATGAAACCTTTGTATAGAACTGCACAAATCAATTCACATAACGTATAGAATAGCGGTGTAATGAAGTACCAGATATTCCTTTTCCGAGGTTATTAGATCAAGATGGGGTGCCTCTTGGGGAACTAGGCCAAAAGTAAACAAACGTTAGTTCAATTTTGATCAAAAGTAATCGGAAAAAAGTTCAATTATTCTGTCAAAATCATCCGGCAGACATATGATGTATTATGAATCTCCTATGGATCAGGAACTTTGGACGCGATGGTAAATAAGCGAAAACCATATTAATCCGCTCTTCTCGAAAGCATGTAGAATTGGTATACATGATCGGAAGTGCTCTCAAAAAATGCATTGCAAGCTGCCCAGAATTGGAAAAAATCAATATCGGTGAAGAAATAATATTGTATGTGAACTTGTCCGTGAATATGAGATTTTTAGAAAGCCTTTTAAAATATAAGGTACAGTAGGTTGTATCCAAAAGAAACAAATTCCAAAAATATATTTAGACCCGGAAATTTTCCACCTACGATCCAAAAACTTTGGAGCTCGACCAATTAGTTTTGTGGTTCTGCCCCATATCTGGCCGATAATTAGCGCTTTACAGATACTGATGCTAAACTTTATTAGTAACATTGTCGTACGATAAAACCTTTGCAGAAAAACGCAATAACATATGATATAGAGGTTTTCAACAAGACAAAGCAATTTGATTAATTTAGAGGTACAGAAAGCTGGAAATTCTCTAGCAACGCCCTCAAGAAATAAAATCTGGATCCAATAGACCCCACTGCTGAAGGATAATTTGTGGAATTCGGTTTTTACAATCTTCTTCGGCAGGGCAAACCTACAATTATAAGGAGAAGTAATCTAATTGAGCCATTTTAGGTACGGATGTTCTTCTAATTTTGGACCAGTAACAAATGGGGCTTTTTTCCCATCAGTTTCCAGCGGATGGAATATTTCCGAAGAATCATTTTAAAAGGGATAGTAAAATATTTGTTTAATGAGCTTTAAAATTAAGAGTTCTTGGGGACAACTAGGAAATCAGGCTATTGATCCCTAACCAATACAGCGCAACCGTATGCTCTCAGGTCAAAATATTCCATGAGTCACTAGTAGGTGAGCTGGCACAGACCATTTACCGAATACAGAGTACCTGGGAGACTCTACCAAACTGATATTTGGAGTTGATCTTTTGGCCTTTGGTAGGAAAACTGGGATTATCGTTGATTATTTTCATAAATTGGACAGATGATTATTTTAAAGACCGGTTAGTATTTCCTCTGTTTATTGGGTAGGATTATCACCCACACCGTAAATTTGGCTTCGGTTAGAAATTCTGATTTGAATTGCATTGACTCATAAAAATACCATCGGCGATTTTAATTATGTTCGGTGTTAACCTTACCACTAATGATAACGAATTACAAAGATTCCAGCCCCTGCCATTGGTGGATAGTACTAGAAATAGCCCGAAGGGAGCCCATTGATGAATTTACTTGATCAAAATGATAGGTATTCTTTCAAATTAAGCAGAAAAGTAACTGCATCAATGGTGCCAACCGATGCTGAAAAACCAGGAGAAGGTTAAATTGAAGACTTGAACGACGAATGCATTTATCGATGCAGGGATAGACAAGGCATAAGGGAAGTCAATTCCAAGCTAACTTTATGTGTAAGGTTGATCTGGTTTAAAATGGCTTTGACTTTTCCAGCCCTGTTCCAAGGTGTTAAGTGTAGATGCTATGTACCTGAACGACAACAAAAACCCCACTTTATTTTAAATGGACTGGTATATCCAACATTCCCTGGGCAAGAATAACGCTTGAACAGCAGAAAATCCAAATAATTTCCATCCAAGAATTAAACTAGGTCCAGCAACTATAACGTCATGCATGGCAAATCTTCTTCCCTCTTGAAGATGCTTCCTCCTCAGATAAAATATTCAAACTTGGCTATTCCTTTCCTGATCAGTTGCTAAGAAAAACTTAAGTTTGACAGAGTGCGTGTGTTAATGTAAACGCACCAAAACCCATATGTAAAGCAGCGATATAGAGGATTAGATCCGGAAGAGCGTTACAGCTGTAGGGTCTTATCACCAATGTAAGTATAGTATTCAATTGGGTCTTAACATTTCACTTAAAAAATAAACTTAATGAAAACAACTAAGAAACTATATTTATTTACTGTTGGTAAACTTAGCCTGGTTTCATCTTTTGTGACAAAGGCTGTTTTTGAGGTAGTTCGACTACTCCAGATTTCTGCCGAAACCTTTTGGAAGACTGAAAGGTGAACGCTAAAACTGGGAATTGACGGGGTTTACAACAATTACAAAGTTAACGCATCAAATTATTTATAGTCACGGATGCAGTTGGGACAATGCTTACAGCAATTACCCTTGGAGGGTTTTAAAAGCCATTTGCAGATGAACACATGATGCACGGGAACCTGGACGATTGACTGGTTTTTGGATGATTTCTGGAAGGTAATTGACGGGCAAACACAATTATTCAGATAATATTGATGCCGTGAGATGGATGAGGCCATAAAAAACCAGAATGAAAGGGAAGCCTATTTTTAAGAGCATTTTCTATTTTCAGTTAACAAGATTTTATGGTGGAGTTCCCTCTACTTTTAGAAGCCGCCAAATTGGAGCACGAGCATTACCAATGAATACGAAAGAAGCTGTAGTGGAATCAGAGTTTCGTTGATATTGAACGCTGCGCCGGGATGTTGAAACAACGGGCAATCCGAAACTGAAGAGCTAACTGAAGGTGCTGCAAATTGCTTCTAAAGCAAAAGTGTTTTGTTGTTTAATAATCGAAATGCAGAATCTGCTGTGCCCGCAACGAGGTTATGGCAATGGGCTACAGCTTATTTCCCTCCTACCGGGATTTGTTCAAGAAAGAAAAATGATAAGAATAATGAAGAGGTTGATTTTTGACGCACAATTTAATCTCCAGAGTGTTGGTAATCTTTCACGAGTTATATATGGAGCCTGAGGTGGAAGGAGGCTGGGCTCAAAATCGATGCTTTACCGGATATTGTAGCTGATTATGACATGGTAGATCGGCTACCAACAAGTACTTTCTCCATTGATGACCTCTGCATCCCTACGAAAATAGGACCCTCGTTAAAACAAAACCTTTTGTACCTGGATCTACCTACAATAATGCCGTACCCTCCTTATATGAATCTAAATACTACACTGGTTTTTCGCCTTTCAAAAAAATAATACAGAATTATGATGAAGACACCAAATGGTAACGCCTGACTGGTTACCCAATCACTACTGGTTTAAATGTTTTATCATTCTAAGATACGCTGAGATAGTTGTGATGCTATGTGCAGGAGCTTCAAAACGAAGCGGTTGGTCAGAGCCAGTGTTTTAGGCGGCCCTCTAAAAGAGTTAGCGCTCAAGACCAATTTGTTATGATGCCGATATTCCTGCGGACTTTCAGCCAAGCACAAATGAGAGAGTTATTTCAGCATAAAGAAGAGTGGAGTTTGCCATGGGAAGAAAACGATATTCTAGAGATGTATAGGCGATGGGAATTGCAGAAAAGTTTATGAACGGAATAGTCTGATCCAGGTGAACAAGGGACATTAATCCATCGAGAGATTATTTATGCCGATCCCCAGGAAAGCATATTCGATTTACTCGATAAACCTTGGAGCAAAAATCCAAAATTGGTGAAGTAACCATATATAAAAGCCTTTAATTATAAAAAGAGGTCGATATTTTCCTGGCCTCAATTTTTGTACTCTCAATCTATGGTGGGGTATTTTTTATATAAAAGGCAGCTAAAATGTATTCCGCTAAAAATACTTTGTTAATGTTGTCTGTAGTAACTTCGGTCCTTTCAATGTTTCCGAATGTGGAACAATTAAAGATAACTCCCGAAGCCACGATCAACATTCAGAATTCGCTATTCTCGAATAATTCACCAGAAGAATTCCTCTAAATTAATTTTAAAAATATAATAAAGAAACCACTAACAATGAACGGTTGTTTAATGAATATTATTACAATGCGGCGGTGGTATCCGCGGGAGATCTGAACAATGATGGTTAGTAAGAACATTTATTTTTATCCAATTTAAAATCCAATAAACTCAATTTAAACAAAAGGTATATAATTCGAGATGTTAACAGATATAGCCAATCTTGAAGGAAAATATGGCTTTTCCCACGGGAACCATTTGTGATATAAATGGTGAATGGGAAAATTTGGAATATTTATGATAATAGTATCAGGAAAATTCAGTGACCCCGATAAAAAAGAAATGAATTATATATTAATAAAGGTAATAATTCAGAGGAATACTAAACCGGTTTTTGAGGAAAATGTGCAAGAGAATATGGGCTAGCCTGCCCCCATTTTTCGACTCAAGCCATGCTTTTTTTTGAAATTACCTGAACAAGGAATAGATTTTGTGATATGTTTTCTATAAACATGGAATTACCCTTTATCCAATCAAAGTTATAGAGGATACCTAAAAACTGAATCCGAGTATGGAGAAAGGCTTTTTCAAAACAATAATGGAAAAATTAAGGAAGTTACAAAAGAAGCTGGTATCAGTATATAATATGTTGGGATAGGGTTTAGATTGCATTGGCGATTTGGACATGATAATTGCCGATTAATATCGTTGATCACGAACTATTCCGAAAAAGACCATATGTAATTAAATCAAAGAGATTGGTACATTTAAAAGAGGTGATACTTGCCAATACCCACAGCCATATTTTCCAATTTTCCATGGAAATGATATGCGGACTTCATAAATGATGCCTGTTTCGACTTATTCCTTGATATGAATGTTCTGAACATAATTTTGGATATAAAAACATAGTATGAGCGGCATGAATCCTCTAGGTTTTATAAACACGTAGATCCTAGGATTACATCATCAGTATATTGTAAATAATGCTTCTTCAAATAAGCAATGGAATCCATGGTACAGTGTTGCCAACGATTTTCAGACATTTCGCCAGCTATCAGGAATTTTCGAGCACCGACTGGAGTGGGTCCTTTAATTTTTTGATCATGGATAACGATGGTTTTAAAGACCTTGTTTATTCCAATGGTATAAAGGGGATTTCGAAAAACAACGATTTTAACAAGCTATGCGAAAGCAACAACAAAGAAAAAATCATACAATTAAAAAGACGGAAGACATTGATAAAAGGCCTTTAGATGACAATTATGGCCCATATGCCTAAAAGGAAAAAAGAAAAATTATTTCTACAAAAATAATGGAGATTTAAACTTTACTCATCGGCTTAAACAACAAAGATTATAGCCCACTAGTTCCAACGGCTGCTATGCCGACCTTGATTTAAGATGGCGATTAGACCTCGTTGTCAATAATTCTGACGATTTTTCCTTATTGTATAAAAACAACATGTAAGCAAGGGTTGGGCATTAATCTCAAGATAAAATTAATAGGTGCACAAAAAAAAATCGCTTTGTAATTGGTGCTAGAAATAGTATTGTCCCACCGAAAAAAGAAATCATATTTGGAAATATATTTAACTAGGGGATCCAATCTTCGGTTTCAGAAATTTTACACTTTGGGATTAGGTAAAGCGAACCAAATAGATCTTCTTAAGGTCATATGGCCCATGGCAAGGTACAAGTCTCTTAAAGATCTAGAAGCCAACCAACTATTACTAGACTATAAATGATGCCATTTTAGGAAAAGAAATACTGCGCTGAGAAAAATCAAATTATTTTAGATGCAACTCATGAAGCTAAAATTGATTATCGCATATTGAAAACCATTAGATGATTTTTGAAAAAGAAATTTTACTGCCTCCATAAAAATGTCCCAATTTGGTCCGGGATTGCAATTGGAGATGTCAACAAAAGAATGGGCTCGATGACTTTTAGTTGGAGGCCGCCAAGGGTATATGTGCGAACTATATCTTTCAAAACATAAGGCACCTTCTCTAAACAAGCCCCAACGAGGACTTGAAAAAGATGCAGTAGTGAGGGATAATAGCCCAAACATTCTTTTGATCCGATGCGGACCGGTGACCTAGACTTATACGTGGTAAGTGGAGGAAATGAAATTTGAGCCTTCGCTAAAAGACTTTCAAGAACCGTCTTATATAAATGATGGCACGGTAAATTTCAATAAAACTGGTAATTCACTTCCTAAAAGAAATATACAAGTGGCAAGGTATAGTAAAACCATTGATTTGATGGACGATGGTGATATTGACTATTTGTAGGGAGCATTGGTTCCTGCAACTATCCTCTACCCTCCAAAATTATTTATTAAAAATAATGAATCTAAAATAGTACAATGTTTTTACAGAATGCTACCCAAGAACTTTTACAGAACTATCAGATTTAGGATGATAACAGATGCGGGAATGGGTAGATGTAAACGGTGACAACATGTAAAGATTTAGTAGTAGTTGGCGATATGGACTCCGGATAATTTAATTTGAGAATACTACTAATGGCTTCAAAAAATACTGATTATTCGCTATCCAATAAAACCGGATGGTGGTATAGTATTCGGCCAAGTGCGGATATGGATAACGAGGAAGATAGTGGATCTTATGCTGGACTGGGCACCAATTATAAATATAAGGCCACCGATGCCCCTTTTGAAGTTATCAGCTGATTTCCGATAGAACGGCAAACTACGGGAATACTTTTAAGCTATTTTCGACTAGAAAGGCCTATCACTGAGGTAGGTCCGTGTAGTTCTGAACAGATGCCATTTATATAAGGATAAATTGCCCAACATACAACGCTTGGGGCAGCCACTCTGGAAGTATATGGTGAAGATTTGCAAAATTCACTTCATATAGTGCTACCGACGTTTGCAACAAGTTATCCTGAAAATAGGAGGCGGTAAGTTGAGGTAAACCCTTTAGCCGAAAGAAGCGCATATTCTTCATCGAAATAAAATTTTATTGGATATTTTAATGGTACGGTTTAAAAATGACTATTCTATTGGCTGGAAATTTATAATTCTTTCAGGAAAATGAAACCCCCTAAGAAATGATGCCCTTTGGATATTACTCATAGAAATGGCAAAAGACATTTTAATCGCCATCAACCGGAATATAAAAACGGATTATACATTTAGTGAGATGTAAAAAGCATGAAACCTATCAGTAGATCAAAATGAACAAAAGAAATAATTGTAGGCAAGAATAATGACGCAATGCAACTTTAAGCTTTTAAAATAGTTTATATATAATTTCGAGAATCATAGTAATAACTTAACCCCGTATAAGTACGGAACAATAAACTTTATAGGCTACTCTTTTTTGTTTTTGTACCACCATATTTTCTACTCATGCGAAAATGATGGAAATTAATAAAAATTTCCGAATCGAAATCATAATTATGTCAATTAAAGGAAGGCCCCCCCCTATTGAAAGTATCACCAAATAAATTTCAAAAACGTTAACCCCTCATTGCACCGCGACTTCAAAAAAACCTATCTCATAGAATATGGAGGGTTACAATCGCAAAAAGTGACAAGTGAGTATTACACCGAATAAATTCAGGTATTTATGGAGATGGGAGCCTTTTAAGAACTGAAAAAACTGGCAAATAATCCATACCTGGCGAATGCGACACGGAGGCAGAATAGCCAAATATAGTTTGGGGCAATTGAACCTGGGCCTGGAAACTACAGTTCTGACCAAATTTTGGCCAAACAATCACGATATTGAAGTAATGCCGAACGGGAAATATTTGGTAATTTGCTTGGGAAATAAAGACTGATCAAGAAGCGCTTGAAATTGTAAAAATCCGATACATCAATCCGAAGGTTTGGCCAGAACATATTATAGAAATTGAAACAACGAGAGCCCTAAGCGCAAAATTGTTTGGGAGGGCATCAGTGGATCATATATTCAGGACTTGATGAAGAAAAACAATTTTGGAAATGTAACTCAACATCCGAATATTGACATCAACTTTCTTCAAAGTATTGATATGGACATCACCCACTTTAATAAGTTCCAGTTGATTTAATTGAAGAACACGATCTTATTGTCTTAATGCCCACCATTATAAGGAATTGGTGTTTATAG